>TARA_B100001093_G_C26860063_1_pt1 | contig 15467 bp, 13 predicted proteins | sample TARA_B100001093 | Tara Oceans TARA_B100001093 (sample SAMEA2623116) | marine metagenome | biome: marine biome (ENVO:00000447); feature: surface water layer (ENVO:00002042); material: "saline water (ENVO:00002010), including plankton (ENVO:xxxxxxxx)" | depth 5 m
GGGGCGGCTATACAGGTGTTTCTATGTCGAAAGGTACTCCGTCCATGGGTAAGCGACAAAAGACCGCTCATATTCGTTGCCGTCGCTGTGGCCGCAACTCTTACCACAAGCAAAAGGGCGTTTGCGCTGCTTGCGGTTACGGTGCTACAGCACGCATGCGTAAATTCAACTGGTCAAAGAAGGCTCACCGTCCTAAAGCCTGAGGCGAGGGACATGGTTCTAAGCCGCAATGGCTACAAAGCGTCAAGCACTCGATGGAGTTGAGGCAAAGCAATGTGTGGCATCATTGGAATCGTTGGGCGTAATAATGTCCATGTCAACCAACTGATCTATGACGGACTTACTGTGCTTCAACACCGGGGTCAAGATGCCGCCGGAATTATGACCGATTTCGAGGGTCAATTCCGCCTTCGCAAGTCAAAAGGCCTCGTTTCTGACATATTTTATACTCGTCACATGCGCCGACTTCAAGGGCATATTGGTATAGGACATGTAAGGTATCCAACTGCTGGTTCTTCTTCTCGTTCAGAAGCACAGCCATTCTATGTTAACTCCCCTTATGGCCTTGGATTAGCGCACAACGGAAATTTGACCAATGCATCACAACTTCACGTGCAATTGACAGATAACCATCACCGTCACATGAACACGACCAGTGATTCAGAACTTTTACTGAATATGCTCGCTGTTGAATTAAGCAGTAATTCCTCCAACCTTTCTATCGAAGGCGCACCTCACCTTGATGTTGAAACGGTCTTCCGAGCAGTGCATAACCTGCATCAGCGTGTTGAAGGGAGTTATGCATGTGTTTCAATCATCTCTGGTTATGGATTGTTGGCATTTCGTGACCCTCATGGAATCCGTCCACTCATATTTGGAAAAAGAGAAATCGGTGATGAAACCGAATGGATGGTCGCCAGTGAATCGGTGGCTATAACGGCTCTAGGATTTGAGATCGTGCGCGATGTCGAACCAGGTGAAGCGATTTTTATCTCTACATCTGGTCACCTTTTCCACCGCCAATGCTCAGAAAAAGTAGAAGCCTCTCCCTGTATTTTTGAACATGTTTACTTTGCACGTCCTGATTCGGTGATTGACGGTATTTCGGTCTACCACGCACGACTTAACCAAGGCGATATTTTGGCAAAACGGATTCTTGAACAATGGCCCGACCATGATATTGATGCAGTGATTCCGGTTCCAGATTCCGGCAGGATTGCCGCACTTCAAATGGCGGATGCATTGAATGTTCCTTATCGAGAAGGATTTGTTAAAAATCGGTATGTAGGTCGAACATTTATCATGCCTGGTCAAGCTTTGAGGGAAAAATCAGTTCGTCGAAAACTCAATGCTATTGAACATGAGTTTTCTGGCAAAAACATCCTCCTTGTCGATGATTCTATTGTTCGAGGAACAACCAGTGCACAGATTATCGAAATGGCTCGCGACGTCGGTGCAAAGAAAGTCTATTTTGCTTCAGCAGCACCTCCAGTTCGCTACCCGAATGTCTACGGAATTGATATGCCAGCAGTAACTGAGTTTATTGCCAATGGAAAATCGGTTGAAGAAATTAATACCATCATTGGTAGCGACCGACTGTTTTACCAAAACCTCGACGATTTAATCGAAGCAACTTCAATTGGAGAGCATCCACCGTCTCGATTTGATACCAGTTGTTTCAATGGGGAATACGTCACAGGAAACATTGACGAGGCCTATCTTGAAAAGTTGTTCAATTCCCGTAACGACACAGCGAAGAAACAATCAAGTGAAGACGATGAAATCGTGGACATGCATAATGATACTGCTGATTGAGGCGTTTTAATGACGCAACAGTCTTGAATCAAACAAGGGATGGGGTTAATTGTTGTAGGCCCTTCTACGATTCATGCTCAGTACTCATTCGGTGCACATTGCCTTCAAACCTGAGGCAAAAGTGACCGCCCTTGGCCTCTCAATGAATGGAGATGTGGCAATATGGGCAGAAGGAGATGGTCGACTTTTCATTGCCAAAGAATCGGGGGGAGTTTTGGAACCCACAACTTCATGGCAAGCACCTGCCCTTATCCGTGGTGTTGTTTTACGTGACAATCTTATCTTCGTTCTCGATGATGAAGTCGGTTTAAGTTGTGTAGACTTGGAAGGCGAACTTCTTTGGCAAAATGAAATTGGTGCAGGTGGTTTTCACCTTCAAGAACTTCCGAACCAACTCGCTCTTATCGATGGATTGGGCCGCCTCCATCTTGTTGGATATAATGGCTCAAAATTGGATAATTCATATGTTTCAAATTCCGAAATAAGCCTACAGTTTCATGATATTTTACGAACTTCTACAGTTGGAGAGTACTTGATTTTAGCACACGAAAGTGGCGAAGTTCAAGCTCTCAAAAATGGGCAATGCGTTTGGTCAAGGCCAGTTCGCGGTCAAACTGGAGAAGCGATAACTTGTCTCGGTTCAGATGACAAGAATAATCTCGTTCTTGGAAGAGAGGGCTATGCTCTTGTTGCTGGTGATGAGGAAGTACTCGAGATAGAAATATGGAATATTGAACAACAACAACTCCTTCACAGAGTCGATGTGAAAAGTCGATTGCTGCAATCTATTCCTACTGAAAAGGGATTTCTATGTGGTTTTGATGATGGCCAAGTTATCGAAGTCTTATCAAACGAATCGTATCGATTCGAACCACGACTTTCTTGTGGCTATCCAATTCAAAACCTGCTTTTGCGGAAAGGCTGTATTGTTGCATCAGCGTGGTTTTACATCTATGGACTTGATGCTGAAGGTCGAGAATGGAAGATTGAACACCAAGGTATGCCTAACCTAATAGAAGCCTCTCAAGACGGCTCAGTGTGCCTTTTTGCTGGTGAAGACCAAAATGATTGGACCGATGTTGAGCCGATCGGATTTTTTTCCTTGAATCAAGAATTATTGGAAATTGACTCTTCAGAACTCACTCTTTGGTTTGAGAAGTCGGAAGAAGCGAGCCCCTTAACTGCTGAAGAACTCTATAGAGTCGATGATGAGATGAATGATTTCTTTAGCCAGGAAGAGTTAGATTCGATGCAATCCTCGCAACCTGCAGACGTTGCAGTTGAAGCCTTACACAGTGCGTTAGAAGGCTCAGTTGGGTCTTCGCAACAGGTGGCAGAGGACGGCTCACTTGATGTTGATACTGACGAATTACTTGCACAACTCGATGATGCTATTGAAAAAATGGCCCTCATCCCCTCAGAAGATTTGCTGGATGAATTGAATACAGAAGTGGGAGAAGTGATTGTACCCAGGGCTGTATCTGGTGATGACCAGAATCTCAAAGCTGAAGAAGATGGTTCAGCCATTGTGACCCTTGATGGTTCGCAATCCTATGACCCTCAAGGTCGAATTCAAACGTGGTCATGGATAGAAAGCAGCGGTAAAGAAATCGCATCGTCAGCGAAAGTCCGTGTTCGCATCCCACGTGGCAGCCATACGTTTGAGTTGAGAATTTGTGACCGAGACGGACAATGGTCCAGTGATTCGCTCCATATCAAGGTTAATTGAGGCTCAAGTCTCATGAAGGTGAGCAGTGTAGCACCTTCATGGGCGTCATCGAGCCATGGGTCGAAACCTTTGTTGTCGGCGTGTTGCAAATGCGTTGTTCAATCGTTACCGACCGAGTAACAGGCGATACCGTCATCATCGATGGCGGTGGTGAACCTGATCGAATCATCGATTGGGTTGATGAATTTGGAGGCATAGGCCCCGATTGGTCCAATGGCCCTCGTTCTCAAGAAGAGATGGAGATGCAAAAAATCCCTGAACGAAAGGTTGTTGCTTTGCTCAATACACATGCACACTTCGATCACACCGGTCACATTCCAGACCTTCTAGAACGTTATCCAGTCAAGTGGTATCTTCATCCAGCGGATACCTTTTTGCAAACTTTAGCACAGATTTCTGCTCAACGCTATGGCTTACAACTCCCCCCTCCAGCAGTTGCTGATGTGGATTTAGTTGATGGTGAGATTCTCGAATTGGGCGCTCTTGGATTTGAAATCCTTCACACACCGGGGCATTCCTTGGGTGGATGTTGTCTTCGTTTACTCGTCGATGGAGGAGTCGACCATTTGTTCGTGGGAGATACGCTCTTCGCAGGTTCAGTTGGTCGTACAGATATACCCAACAGCGGTGGCGATTTCACAGTTCTTGCTCATTCAATACATACTCGTCTTTGGCCTTTAGACCCGGAAACTTTTGTCTATCCAGGTCACGGACCGCTTACAACAATAGGTCATGAAAAAGCGACAAACCCATTTGTCGGAGTAGACTCAGGTTCAGGCGTCTATGGCCGAGGCAAATATGCCTAATCAAGCCATCATTGATGCAAGTGAAGATTGCAAGACAGGTAATGCTTCTTCCCATGTTGCTACGATACCATAGTCAGCATGTTGGAAAATTGGCGCATCTGCATCCTTATTGATAGCAACGATGTATTTCGAAGACCTCATGCCGGCTAAGTGCTGAATTGCACCAGATATTCCAACTGCGATGTAGAGGTTTGGATTGACGGTTTTACCGGTTTGTCCTACTTGCATTGAATGTGGAATCTCATCCCACGTATCAACAGCTGCTCGTGAAGCACCAACAGCGGCTCCAATCGTATCAGCAAGGGTTTCCAAATGTGAGAAGTTTGCAGGAGTGCCCATTCCACGCCCTCCGGAGACAATGATGTTGGCCTCTGCAACATCAAGTCGACTCGAAGCACGAGCCATAAATTCTTGAACTGCAGTAGCGACATTACCCGAGGTGTCAACAACCGATACATCACCTGAACCACCGCTGCCTGAAGAATCAAACACATTTGGACGGATGGTTACAACTGCATCACCGCTTAAACTGACGGTTTGCATTGCTTTACCCGAATAAATTGGAGATGTCAAATTTCCGCCTTCAATTTTTACGACGTCTTGAACAACGGAGATTCCTCTTCGAGCAGCAAGTCGAGCACCGAGGTCTTTCGATTGAGGGGATGCTGAAGTCAGGATAACACCTGCTGGAGCAACTGCATCAAGAGCAGAAGCCCACCCAGCAGCATCATAGTTTGAGAACACGTCGGATTTCGCAGCAATAACTTTGCCAGCTCCAGCGTATTGTGCAGCACCATCGGCTACACTTGCATCAGCGCATGGAACGATCACGGTAGGTTGAGATCCCAGTGCCTGAGCAGCGGTAATGAGTTCGGATGTTGTAGGGTGTACTGCACCCTTGACGATTTCAGCGATTACTATTGTTTCTGACATTTTTTTCACCTTAAATTACATTTGCCTCATCACGGAGGAGTTGTGCGACTTCTGCTGCTGCAGCTCCGCCTTGGTAGGATTTACCGGCAGGTTTGGCAGGTGGCATAGTGTGGGATACTACGGAAATGGTCGATGTGGGAATTTCGAAACTGTGAACCTCAACTTTTGCTTTCTTTGCTTGCATAATGCCCTTGACGTTTGGCTTTCGGACCTTGATGTTACCTTTGTCACACGAGATGACTGCAGGAAGAGGCACGTTGATGCGTGCATTTCCTCCGGATGCAGGCGTTACGACTGAGAGTTGGTCGCCAAAGGCGACACTAATTGTATTGGACACGGATGACCAACCAAGACGTTCAGCCAGTCCCGGACCGGTAGAACCTGCCCCTGTATCTGCTGCGGATTTACCGCAATAGACCACGTCAGCGCCAATGCTTGAAACAGCAGAAGCAAGAACACTTTGAAGCGCATTTGAATCAAGTTCTGCATCGCTATCGACGCGAACAATATGGTCTACACCGATGGCCTTCGCATCTTTGAGAACTTTGTCTGCTCCGGCGCCACCAACAGTAATTGCAGTAACTTCACCGCCGCTTGAATCCCGGTGTTGGAGCGCAGTTTCTACAGCAAATTCATCGTAAGGACTCATCACTTTTTTGACAGCAGAAAGGTCGACTCTGTCGCCAGAAACGGCGATTCGAGCATTGGTATCTGGCACTTGTTTGACGAGAACGATTATGTTGACCATGTAGAGACACTCCAAAGGAATTATCTTTTCCACCCCTAAGAGATTCATGAACGTTTGCACTGCATTTTTTGGTTTTCATACTTGCATTAAATCCACGGTATTGACTTGAAGCGGAAAGAGTAGGTTAAAACTTACTTATCAAAACCTTTCTTAACCGCCACGCTTCGCAGATAGAATCCATGAAGCGAAAAACCCCAACTGAACCACCTGCTAAAGACCAAAAAACCCTTGCATCATGGAGGCTCTTGTTTGAAAGCGAGCCTTACAAGCAAGACCTCGACACACGTCCTGGGGAGGGAGAATATGTGTTTGGTTTTGAAATCGAGTGGGATGACTTGGAAAATTTCGGAGACCTCCAACTTGACCTTTCTGAAAATTTTGAAGCAACTCTCAAGATTGGAAATCAAGTTCTCAAAGAACAGTATGCAAATCGAAAAATGTCCACACGACCTGTGATTCGAGTGATCAATCTCGCTAAGAACCGTTCATACGAAGTCAGTGATTTACGTATGAGAGACCGCTCTCGTTTCCTTGCTTTTGATGCAATTGTTACCTCGACAAGTCCTGCAATTGGCTGGCTAAAAACCAGCGCCTATCAGTGCAACGACTGTGAAGCGAAGTGGTCGGTGAACGAGCGACTCGCCCGTCCACGTGAAAAAGTCAAATACTGCAGAACATGTCTTGACTTGATTCTTGAAGACATGAAATCCAAGAAACCGAAAACGTATCACAAAGACCCTGATGATGTTTCTTTATTGGTTGAAGATTGTTATTATGAAGATATTCAATACCTCGATATCATATCTCCAATGATGCTGGAAAGTGGAATGACTGACCCCTCAGAAAGAATTCAAGTGGTAGTCTTTGATGAGTATGTTGGACAATTTTCGAAAGGAGATTGCCTCACTCTCAACGCAGTTGTTGCTGTAGACCCGCTCATCAATCGTGATTTCATTCGAGATACGCGAAGAATGATTTTCCTCAAAACTCATAGTATCGAAGAAGGCTTTTCGAATCATGGGGATGTAGAATATAATCCACAAAGTGAATCATCATTTTCTGAGTGAAGTGACAGCATCAAGCGTTTCTGGATGCTTTTCAAAATGTTCATTCACGACTTGCAGGCCTCGACTCACACCATGTGCGATGCCTAATTTTGCATCAAGCGGGTGGAGGGTTCCGTCGGCAACTGCAGCTTTGAACTCCTCGAGATTTGTCCAGGTTGAAGGCTCACCAAATTTAGGATTCGGAGTTACAAGTATCTCTCCCCATTCTGGTAGAACTACATGTTCGGCGAGTTCATAGACGGGTGATTGAGGGTCTTCTGGTGCAAGATAAGCATGCTTTTGCATTTTCTTACGAAGTGCCTTTTCACTGTCATGCAACAGTATTGCACCCGAAGGATCTGATTTGCTCATTTTGTGGTCAAAACTTTCCATACGAACTCCAGATGCTTTGAGCGATGATAGAATTGGCGTATGCAAGCATGTAGGCTTCTTCCAGTTCCAACGGGTGGCAACATCACGCATGAACATGTGCGCTTTGCGCTGGTCCATTCCTCCAAGGGCGACATCGATGTTCATTTCAAAAATGTCACTTGCCTGCATTGCAGGATAGTAGAACTTTGAGAGGTCGTGGTCAGATGAAGCCTCATCACGCCCCATTATGGTAAATGTTTTGCGAACCTTCGCAAGTGTTGCGCCCTTCGAACATCGAAGTACACGTGCCCAATAATCACCTGAATCCATAATCTGTGAAGCCCAAACAAAACGTAGTTGTCCCGGACCATCGCCTTCTTCAGGATATCCGAGTAACGCCCGGAAAGTTTCCTCCATATACGTTGCAGTCGTTTGAATATCTTCCATTACTCCATTGAACTTATCGTTCACCCAAGCATGCCAATCCGCTAAAAATATCAAGACATTTGCATCTGCTTCAAGCATTCTTCGAAGCTGTAAAGATATGACTTTCCAGCCAATATGAGCCTTTCCCGAGGGTTCAAAACCGACATAACAGCGAATTACACCATCACCAGCCATGCTGGTATTTTCTGCTAAGCAATTTACCAAGTGGTCGACGCCCACTGTTTCTTCAACCTGTCCAACCATCAAAGCAAGTCTTTGCTGTTGAAGTTCATTCAATTCCAAAATCTGAGGGCAATCTTCGACAAAGGATTCGAGTGATGAATCAATGCCCATAAGATCACATTCTTCAAATCAAATCGTTTAGTTTCTTGACTTTGCCTTCCGATGGAGGCGTGCCGGAGTCAATCATGGATTGTAATTCAGCAATCATTGCGTTTGCTTTATCGATGGTTTCTTGGTCAATACTCTTGCTCATTTCCATCATTTTGTGAGCCATTTTTATTGCGGATTTGGCTTTGGAGAATTTCTTTGCATCTTCTTTTGCTTTGTCACCGCGTTGTTTAGGAGAGTATCCAGTGACTTCATCGAGGAACGAGGACCATCTTTTACGTGATTCCATGGCTTTTTCTCGTCCGCCATCTGCAGAGAGGAAATCGTTGAGATTTTCACCCTTCATCTGCTCAACATCGACAACCAGTTTGCCGTCCGAGCCAAAATGTCCGGTGATGTGAGTAAGAATTGCAAATGAACCTGTAAATACGCCTTCTGCATTCACTTGAATGTCGTCAAAATACGTTGTTGCTATACGTGCAAGACCTGCATTCCCACCGATGTTTTTCTCTAAACCGCGCTTAACTGCGAATCGCTCCATGCATCGGCGAAGAGTCTCTTTGCCATAAGGCTCACCGTTGAGAGGAACGAGAAAACCACTTCCCAGCGTAGGAGGGGTTTTTTTGTAGTTGGCTTTGGGCAAATCATGCGAGGCCACCTTTTTTTCGGCATATGCCTCATTCTCTTGCTTTCACCAAGTGTCCCTGCTCAGCCTGAGTCACTCATTCAACTGGAACTGGTCGACACGCTTGGAGAGTCAGATATCGGCATCAATGCCGGAAAAGTTTCTCCGGACGGTTTGTCAGTCATGTTGGTTGGTGAGGACGGTTATGCTCATCTCATCTCGGCGTTCAATGCTGAGGACCGAAGCCAAGATGTTGAATTGAATACTGCTCGTAGTGCCTCATTGCACGATGTTTCATGGCATCCGAGGGGTGAAACGGCTCTTCTCACTGGGGAGATGGGTGTTGCTCTTCGATACACGGCTGAAAATCATGCCATTTCAACAGTCAACGGTTCTGGCTCGATTATTGGATTACACATGACTGCAGTAGAATGGCGACCTGCAGGAGACTATGCCTACTTTGGTGCATCAGATGGGACCATTTGGAAGTTTTCAGAAGGTTCAGGAATGGAGGCTATCGAGGACACCCGCTCTTCAGGTATTAGTGACATCGCCTGTCATCGAAACCAGAACGTATGTGTTGTCACGACGCTCAGCGATGGCATAGCAGTTCTTTCTTCTAACCATCAACTCACATTCCTTTCAGGTACTGCTGGAGATACCTGGATAGGCGTTGATTGTGCCGATCCGACATTGAATGAATGCGTAGGTTTTGCCAGTGGCTTGAAAACGCAAGCAGTTCGCCTTGACATGGTAGATCCAAGTCAATCGACCCTTCGAGCTATGATGCAACTCTCTATGCTTGAGGGTGATTTTACTGGAGTCTCACGTGGGCATGACGGAACCACTCTCATCCATATGGCGCCATTCTCTACCATTCGTCAGCAACCTTTGGTTTCAGAGGCCTTTGCCCAAATTGTCGCCCAAGATGCTGTAGAATGGGACCCCGTTGTATCGGGTCGTTCCATTGAGGTGGTTTGGGAAAATGCACATCAAGAAGGCTTCATCATAACCTCATTTGGAAACATCGTTTCGTTTGAGACCTACAGCGAAGTAGTTGATATTGGATTGATGACAATTATCGTTATGGCAGCGGTGACAATATCTGTGCCCGGTGTCGTTATCGGACTCATTTACATGAACAGTCCTTATCTCCAAAGAAAGTATCTTCAGCTGAGAGGACTGGACAAAAAATGAACCCTTCAAAGTGATTGCGAGAGGGTTAGGTTCTTGAAGCCCCTCGTGGACCCAAACATGAGAGGATAGTATGGAGCCTTACGAAGGGATCGATTTCTACGATATTGAAAGCCTGCTTACAGAAGAAGAAATCATGATTCGTGACATGGTTCGAGATTGGGTAGACGAAGAAGTCCTTCCTAAAATCGAACATGCATGTGCTGAAGGAGTATTCCTCGATGAATGGCGTGTCGCACTTGGTGAAATGGGTGTGCTCGGCGCACCACTGAAGGGCTATGGTTGCCCCGGACTTTCCTATGTTGCTTACGGTTTAATCTGTCAAGAACTCGAGCGCGGCGACTCAGGGCTTCGCTCATTTGCCTCTGTTCAAGGTTCTCTTGCAATGTATCCGATCTGGGATTTCGGTTCAGAAGAACAGAAGAATTACTATTTGCCAAAGTTGACCACTGGTGAGTGGATTGGATGCTTCGGATTAACTGAGCCTGATTATGGTTCAAATCCTGGTGACATGATTACGAAAGCCGAGGATAAAGGCGACCATTATCTCTTGAATGGTGCTAAAATGTGGATTACAAACGGAACTATTGCAGATGTTGCCGTCGTTTGGGCAAAACTTGACGGTGTTATTCGTGGGTTTATTGTTGAGAAAGATGATGAAGGATTCTCCGCTCCAGAAATGAAAGGAAAACATTCTCTCAAAGCCTCTGTGACCAGTGAACTCGTGTTCCAAGACTGCAAAATCCCCAAAGACAGAATGTTGCCGAATGTGAAAGGATTGAAAGGACCTTTCTCGTGCCTTAACAACGCTCGATTTGGAATATCTTGGGGCGCTTTAGGAGCTGCAATGTCATGTTTCCACAGTGCGAAGACATACGCACTTTCACGAATTCAATTTGATCATCCAATCGCATCATATCAACTGGTTCAGAATAAATTAGCTTGGATGCTTCGAGAAATTACCAAGGGGCAACTCTTGGCTTACCACTTGGGACGTAAGAAAGACGATGGGACTTGGTTTAACGAACAAATTTCGCTTGCAAAGATGAACAATGTCGATATTGCTCTAGAGATTGCTCGTGTTGCTCGTGATATTCACGGGGCGAACGGAATCCTTGACGAATATCCCGTTATGCGCCACATGGCAAATCTTGAATCCGTTAAAACGTATGAGGGCACTCACGATATTCACAACTTGATTATTGGACGTTACATCACTGGTATCCAGGCATTTACGCGAACAGTTTGATAAAAACAGCCAAATTTCTGTTGAATCGGACAAAACAGGTCTTTATATGCGCTTATCCATGATTGGTGGATAAGAGTTGATTGAAATGAACCTAAGTCTTACCGACCGCATTGTCCGAGTCACTGCTGGATTCGGAATGGTTGCCATAGATTATGCTTCCAATCTCAACTGGGATATTTTGTTACTTGCTGTCGGAGTTTGGGGCGTAATGACATCAGCATTTGGTTACTGCCCATTTTACAAGATGATGGGACATTCAACATGCCCAATCTAATTCAAACTGCAGGTAAAATTCCAATTCGAGCAAGTCCAGACCAAACAGGGTCGAGGAATGCCGGCAAGATTCTGTGCCGCATGTAAACTGCTGCTGCAAGGCTAATTTTCTGAACCTTGTTTAACTTAACACGCTTGGTGAAAACGTCACCCTGTTGTCGTTCAATTTGTCGTAGAATCTTATCATAGAAAGCAATCATTGCGGCAGGAGAGTAACGTGTTCTGCGCGGAAGGAGCGGTAAGAGTTGACGAGCCTCAGCCAAGTATGTTCGAGCTCTTCGAGCGTATTCTCTGCAATAAGGCTCCCAATGTTTGTTCAGGACGACTTTTCCAGATAATTCACTTTCATCAATACCGTTTGATTCGAGTTCGTTAAGAGGGAGGTAAACTCGGTCCCGTTCAATATCTTCACCAACGTCTCGCAAGACATTTGTCAGTTGCATAAAGATCCCCCAAGATTCAGCAAATTTCTTCGCACGAGGGTCTTCATAACCATAAATCTCAATGCACATTAAGCCAACAACAGATGCAACTCTATAGCAATACACATACAACTCGTCAAAACTACGGTATCGATTGTTGTAAAGGTCATCTTCCATGCCAGATATGAGGTCGTCAAAGACTTCTCTAGGAATTGAATACCGTTCTACGGTTTCCTTCAGTGCGAGGAAGACAGGGTCTGTTGAATAGACATCGGTATAACATGTTGAGAGTTTTTTGCGGAAGAAGAACAGTTGAGTAATCTTGTTGAGATACGCTTCATGGTCAAGGATAGTTCCCTGATCTTGTAGACTTTCAAGTTGGTCACGATAGGCGACCGCTTCAGGGTCCATCTCTCCCATACTACCCGGGAATCTATCTGCCCAATCGCCATCTGCAATATCATCTGCTCTTCGACAGAATGCATAGACTGCGCACATTGCATGGCGTTGTTCATCTGGGAGATATTTGAAAGAGTGATAGAAGTTACCTGCTTCACGCATTGTAAGTTCCTCACAGTATCGGAATGCTAGGCGAGTGAGTTCCTGCGGAGGCTTGTCAGACCATATAGGGGCATCGAGATGTGAAAAAGGATCGACTAATTCATTGGTCTCTCCGACAATTCCAATGAATGTAGCACCTTCACGTAGAGCTTCCATAGCCGTGACGCTCACAGCTTTCACAGCATCTCTGGCGAGCATTACACCAGCACGAAGCCGGTCAAGGGTAGTCATTCCCTTATGCTCAACGTCGGCTTCTCTCGAACTCGCATTTCCCTTCAAAGGGAAAAGTAATTCCAAAGGTTTTCGGCGTTCGAGCATCGTGACCAGTTGTCGCTCATACTCTACCCTTTTTGAGTTCTGCCCTTCTTTGGACAATTCTGCTTTTTTCAATTGCCTTTATTTTTCTTGAGAAGACGATTAACTCCACCGGGAATAATCAGTGCACGTAGTAGTTTTTTGGCATATGATTTAATCTCATCTCGTGTCACTTTGATTCGCTCATCCGAATTTAAAACATTTCCAGTTCGCAATAAAGTCACGGTTCGCTGGCCGATGAGAACGGGGAGCATGCAGGAGGCTTTGAGTCGTAATTGAGAATCCGGAAGCATCGAAATATATTCGATAGCAGCATCAAGGTGTTGATTTGTCAAGTCAAGATATTCATCGTATAAAGGTCTGAAAGCGTCGATATTTTTGTCATTCATCAAGTCTTCTGGTTTGAGATTATGTCTCTTAAGGGCCTGTTCAGGAATGTAGCATCTTCCAAATCGAAGGTCTTCAGGTATATCTCTCAAGATATTGATCATTTGCAATGATTTACCAAATCGAATGCCTTTCTCAAAAAATTCTTTTTCTTTTTCCTCTGGCAGTGTAAAAAGATGTTCAAGAGACATTTTGCTCCAAAATACACCGACTGAGCCGGCGACTCTGAACGTATAATCATCCATTTGTTCATCGGATTCAAGGGCTGAAATGTTCCCGCCCTCGTTCGCTGTCCCAAACCGCTCAAGATCGAGTATTTGGCCGCTGACAATAATGTCAAGACACTCAAGCATAAGTCCCTGGTCCCCCTTGCTATAGACTTCAAGGCCCGCTACAACATCTCCAACATTTCGTAGAAGTTCTGCCTCGTTTTCGTTGGTTTGTATTCCTGCAAGTTCAGTAAAGTCTGGGAGGGATGCCGACTTACCTTGAGCGACATCGTTGTATTCTCGTAGAAGTTTGAGAAGAAAATCGGTCTCACCGTGCTTCGAATCGGCAATCGTATCAGCGACTCGAGCGAGAAGATAGAGCAATCCAATTTGGCCTCGAATTTTCTTTGGAAGATACTTCAAGGTCGGATAAAAAGATCGAGAAGTTGCTTCGAGTAACGCATCGATTTTTTCGTTGATGAGTACTGCCATTTTATCCCCCTCCTTTGAGCGCAACAGTTCTCTCTTCTTGACACTGTGGGGTGGTATAATACTCAATAAATGAGTTCTGCTGTAACATGAAAAGTATGAATGAAAGGGCGCTTGTTCTTAATTCGGCGCTCCAGATTTCAATATATTTAGTTCAAAATCAGCGATAATCGGTCGTAAGGCTTTAGGGAGGGATATGCGAGCACCATTCCTCGGGGTGGTATTGTGGAGTGTGGCTCGTGTAATGAACAGATTCCAGATGACAGTATATTTTGTCCTGAATGTGGTTCTCGGCAAGAAATGTCACGCGCTGGAGGTTTTACCAATCCGAGTTCAATCGGTCTCAGCGGCCAAGAAGTTTCTGGAGGCCGAAACTTTGGTGTTGTTTCCGGTGAAGCAGTTCGTCAACAGCGAGACATGAACATCGGTAACACCAATGTTCCTCCGGAAGTGCTTCAGCAAATTGCTATGGGCATCCAACAGCAACCAAATATACCTCCTGGACAGTATCCTCCTCAAAACATACCTCCGAATCAAATGGGGCAATTTCCTCCTCAGAACTTCCCTCCAAACCAGATGAATCAAGTGCCTCCTCAAGGGATGCAACAGCAACCTTTGCCTGGAAATGTCACACCTCATATTCAATCTGACCGCCCACTGCAAGCACGAGGTCCATCCCTTTCCAGCGGAGCAGTTCCTCAAAAACCTGTAAGCAATATATCGGCATCGACACCGGGTGGTACAGTTGTTGCAAATAATCCAGCAGCCTCTCCAACAGATGCAATGGTCAACCGATTGGCTGAGGCAGAACGTGCGATGAAAGACGAGCGACGCAGCCAATGGCTCAACATGAATCAAACACCTGCGGGCAATGTACTTGCTTCTCTTGGCGCTGATTTACCTTCTCATCTTCGAGGAGCAGACGCATCAAATCCAGCCCAAGATGTTCTTGCTGGCGCTCTGGGTCAATCTCAAGATGCTCCGAATGAAGCGCTCTTGCGAAGGATGTGTGAAGTGGCAGTTCGCCGTGTTGCTCGAAAGCGTGGTGTAGCAGTCGAAACACCTCAGGCGAAAGTTGAATCTGATGTACTCAACGTCAATGTCACCTACATTGATGATGGTCGGGTTCTTGATACTCCTGAAGATCTCACTCAAGCATTCCAACATGCGATCGAAACCGAGGTCGCATTGAAAGGCTTTGATTTGACCACTGAACTCAAATTATTCCGTTCAAAAGACGGTGAAGTTGAGAATCTCGATGGCAGTGATTCTGCAGATGATGACGTAGAGATGTTTGCTTGTGAAATCTGTGACGGACTTGTCAAAGAGACCGATAGTGAATGCCCACACTGTGGAGCTATTTTCGAAGATGAGGAAGAAGAAGTTGTCGAACCTCAGCGCCGTGGCCCACCTAAGCGTGGAGGTCCTCCAAAGCGTAGCGGTCCACCTGGTCCTTCCAAGGGAGGTCCTCCAAAGAAGAGTGGTCCACCTGGTCCATCCAAGGGAGGTCCCCCAAA
>TARA_B100001093_G_scaffold155645_1_pt1 | contig 15437 bp, 8 predicted proteins | sample TARA_B100001093 | Tara Oceans TARA_B100001093 (sample SAMEA2623116) | marine metagenome | biome: marine biome (ENVO:00000447); feature: surface water layer (ENVO:00002042); material: "saline water (ENVO:00002010), including plankton (ENVO:xxxxxxxx)" | depth 5 m
AGAGATTATTTAAGAATTCATTAGTTCAAAACTAATTACTAATTTTGCAATAGATAAAGATTATGTCAGCACACGTAGACACCCATACACACGATAGCGATCACGGGCATCACCACAAAGAGACTTTTGTAACAAAGTATATCTTTAGTCAGGATCACAAGATGATCGCAAAGCAATATTTGGTTACTGGTCTCATTATGGGGATCATAGGAATTTTAATGTCCTTACTCATGCGAATGCAAATCGCATGGCCAGAGAAACCCAACGTCCTCTTTCAAGCCTTGTTAGGAAAATGGGCTGAAGGTGGTGTTATGGATGCCGATATTTATTTGGCATTGGTTACCATTCACGGAACCATCATGGTTTTCTTTGTACTAACAGCTGGCTTGAGTGGAACTTTTAGCAACCTTTTGATTCCATTACAAATTGGAGCGAGGGATATGGCTTCTGGGTTTTTAAATATGGTTTCCTACTGGCTTTTCTTTTTATCGAGCGTGATTATGGTTAGTTCATTCTTTGTCGAAGCTGGTCCTGCAGCAGCGGGTTGGACCATCTACCCCCCCTTGAGCGCTTTACCAATGGCACAAGGCGGTTCTGGTGCTGGGATGACTCTATGGCTTGTATCCATGGCGATTTTTATAGCCTCCTCTTTGTTGGGGTCTCTAAATTATATTGTGACTGTAATAAACTTAAGAACCAAAGGCATGTCCATGACAAGGTTGCCACTGACCATATGGGCTTTCTTTATCACGGCAGTCATTGGGGTGATTTCATTTCCTGTCTTACTCTCAGCGGCATTGCTTCTTATAATGGACAGAAGCTTTGGCACTTCCTTTTTTCTTTCCGATATATTTATTCAGGGAGAAGTCCTTCATTACCAAGGGGGTTCACCAGTTTTATTTGAGCACTTATTTTGGTTTTTGGGACATCCGGAAGTGTATATTGTATTGTTGCCTGCCTTGGGCATTACTTCTGAAGTGATCGCCACCAATTCACGTAAACCTATTTTTGGTTATCGCGCCATGGTTGCCTCTATCATTGCCATCGCATTTCTCTCAACAATTGTTTGGGGACACCATATGTTTATTTCTGGAATGAATCCATTTTTAGGGTCTGTTTTTACTTTTACAACCCTACTGATTGCGATTCCGTCTGCTGTAAAAGCGTTTAATTATATCACCACTCTTTGGAAAGGAAATCTCCAATTTAATCCAGCGATGTTGTTCTCAATAGGCTTGGTCTCCACTTTTATCACTGGGGGATTGACCGGGATCATCCTTGGAGACAGTGCCTTAGACATCAATGTACATGACACCTATTTTGTGGTGGCTCACTTCCATTTGGTAATGGGAATCTCTGCACTGTATGGATTGTTTGCAGGCGTTTACCATTGGTTTCCCAAGATGTTTGGGCGCATGCTGAACAAAAACTTGGGATACATTCATTTTTGGGTCACGGCGGTTTGTGCTTATGGAGTATTTTTCCCAATGCATTTTATTGGAATGGCTGGGCTTCCAAGGCGCTATTACACCAACAGTAACTTTCCACTTTTTGACGACACTCAAGACGTGCAAGTTCTTATTACAATCTTTGCTTTGGTTGCTGGATTGGTACAATTGGTCTTTCTTTATAATTTTGTTCACAGCATGTTTTATGGCAAAAAAGCCGAACAAAATCCATGGCGTTCCAACACGCTTGAATGGACCGCACCTGTTGAGCATATGCATGGCAATTGGCCAGGTAAGATTCCTTTCGTTCACCGTTGGGCTTACGACTACAGCAAGCCGGGTTATGAAGACGATTTTGTTCCTCAAAACATTCCACTTAAAAAAGGAGAAGAAGAACTACAGCACTAGTTGTTAGTTACTTCCTTATAGTTTTAGAAAGCCTTTCCCGAACGCGAAAGGCTTTTTCTTTATATTTGTTATTATGAATGAGCATCTTGACCCAACAGACGAAAATTTTTCCTCAGAAGAACAGGACATTGAAAAGGCTTTAAGGCCATTGACCTTTGAGGACTTTTCGGGTCAAGAACAAGTACTGGAAAACCTTCAAATTTTTGTCAAAGCAGCGGTTGAAAGAGAAGAGGCATTAGATCACACGCTTTTCCATGGACCCCCAGGACTGGGCAAAACAACTTTAGCACATATTTTAGCAAACGAACTCAGTGTGGGTATTAAAGTTACCTCTGGGCCGGTTTTAGACAAGCCCGGAGACCTTGCGGGTTTACTGACCAATTTAGAGACGCGCGATGTTTTGTTTATAGACGAAATACACCGTTTAAGCCCCATTGTAGAGGAATATTTATATTCTGCCATGGAGGATTATAAGATTGACATTATGATTGAATCGGGGCCGAATGCTCGCACAGTTCAAATCAATCTCAACCCCTTCACTCTGGTGGGGGCGACCACCCGATCGGGACTGCTTACCGCTCCGATGCGTGCCCGTTTTGGCATCAGTAGCCGATTGGAATATTATTCAACAGAACTGCTGTCATCCATCGTACAACGCAGCGCACAAATTTTAAAGGTTCCAATAAGTTTTGAAGCGGCCATAGAAATTGCTGGACGCAGCCGGGGAACGCCGAGAATTGCCAATGCCTTGCTCAGACGTGTTCGAGATTTTGCCCAAATTAAAGGCAATGGAAATATCGATATTGAGATCGCCAAATTTGGCTTAAAAGCTCTCAATGTAGACGCCCATGGTTTAGACGATATGGACAATAAAATATTGACAACAATTATTGATAAATTTAAAGGAGGTCCTGTTGGAATTACCACCATAGCAACGGCCGTAAGCGAAAGCCCTGAGACTATCGAAGAGGTTTACGAGCCCTTCCTCATCCAGCAAGGCTTTATCATGCGCACACCCAGAGGCCGTGAAGTCACAGAATTGGCCTATAAACACCTCGGTCGTCAAAGAGGGGATTATCAAAAAGGTTTGTTTTAGGCATGTCAAACAAAGAGCAGTATGCTAAAATTATCAAAGCTGAGGCCAAGCGCCTTGGGTTTTTATCCTGCGGAATCAGCAAAGCAGAATTTTTGGAAGAAGAGGCCCCACGGCTAGAGCGCTGGTTGCACAACAATATGCATGGCAATATGCATTATATGGAAAATCATTTTGACAAGCGTCTAGATCCAACCTTATTGGTTGAAGGTTCAAAAAGTGTCATTTCACTCACCTATAATTACTATACAGATGCTGTGCAACAAGACCCTGATGCCCCTAAAATAAGCAAATATGCATATGGAGTGGATTACCACTATGTCATCAAAGATAAATTAAACCAACTTCTGGAATATATCAAAGACGAAATTGGTGATGTTCACGGCCGTGCCTTTGTAGATTCTGCACCCATTATGGAAAAAGCCTGGGCCAAAAAATCAGGGCTGGGCTGGATTGGTAAGCACAGTAATTTAATAACTCAAAAAGTGGGCTCCTACTACTTTATAGCAGAGCTTATAGTCGATTTAGACTTGGAGGTTGATCATGCGGTCACTGACCATTGTGGCAGTTGTACAGCTTGTATCGATGCCTGTCCCACACAGGCCATTACCGAACCCTACAAAGTGGATGGCAGCAAGTGCATTTCTTATTTTACCATCGAGTTAAAGGAGAACATTCCCAGTGAAATGAAGGGACAGCTTGACCACTGGATGTTTGGTTGCGATGTTTGCCAAGAGGTCTGTCCTTGGAACCGCTTTTCCAAAAACCACAGTGAACCCCTTTTTAACCCCAACCCCAAACTGCTGTCTATGTCAAAAAAAGATTGGGAAGAAATTACTCAAGAGACCTTTAACAAGGTCTTTAAAAAGTCCGCTGTAAAAAGAACTAAATACAGTGGTTTGAAGCGAAATGTTAGATTTTTAAATGAATAAGCACTATTTTCTCATGCGACATTTACACCTAAGTTTGTATCTTTAATAACTAAAATTTTATTATGTCAAAACGCACAAGACATGAGTTGGAAGCTTTGGCCTATCACGCCAAGCCCAACCCTGGAAAAATTCAAGTCGTTCCCACAAAAAAATATGCCACCCAGCGCGATTTGTCCTTGGCATATTCGCCTGGGGTTGCAGCCCCTTGTCTTGAGATTCAAAAAAATCCATCTGAAGCCTACAAATATACCTCCAAAGGAAATTTGGTAGCGGTAATCTCCAATGGAACTGCTGTTTTAGGTCTTGGAAATATAGGCCCTGAAGCCTCAAAACCAGTGATGGAAGGCAAAGGCTTACTGTTTAAGATCTTTGCAGACATAGATGTCTTTGATATTGAAGTGGACACCGAAGACATCGATGCATTTATTGAGACTGTTAAAAATATAGCCCCGACTTTTGGTGGGATTAATTTAGAAGACATCAAAGCACCAGAAGCTTTTGAAATTGAACGACGTCTAAAAGAAGAGTTAAATATTCCAGTGATGCACGACGATCAACACGGCACTGCTATCATATCTGCCGCGGCGCTTTTAAATGCTCTTGAATTGGCTGAAAAGAAAATTGAAGAAGTTCAAATTGTTGTGAGTGGCGCCGGGGCGGCTGCAATTTCATGTACTCGCCTTTACAGATCCTTTGGTGCCAAATGCGAAAATATAGTGATGTTAGACAGCAAGGGCGTGATTCGTCAAGACCGAGAAAATTTAAGTGTCCAAAAGGCGGAATTTGCTACCGCAAAAAAAATAGATTCACTCGACCAAGCAATGGTCGGAGCGGATGTTTTTATAGGCTTGTCAATTTCTGATTTGGTGACTCCAAAAATGCTGAAATCCATGGCTGCAAAACCCATTGTATTTGCCATGGCCAATCCTGACCCAGAAATCAAATATAATTTAGCTGTAAAGACCAGAGATGATATCATTATGGCGACGGGTCGCAGTGACAACCCCAACCAAGTGAACAACGTATTGGGGTTCCCTTTTATTTTTCGTGGTGCGCTTGACGTTAGAGCTACCACGATTAATGAAGCGATGAAAAAAGCTGCTGTTGTCGCATTGGCAGAACTGGCCAAAGAACCAGTCCCTGAACAAGTCAATATTGCCTACGGAGAAATGCGCATCGCTTTTGGTAGTGACTACATCATCCCCAAGCCCTTTGATCCGCGGCTGATTGCAAAAATACCTCCAGCAGTTGCCAAAGCAGCCATGGAAAGTGGCGTGGCACAATCCCCCATTTTAGATTGGGAAAAATATGAGGAAAAGTTATTAGACCGCATGAATGCTGACAATAAAATTGTGCGCTTATTGTTTGACCGTGCCAAATCGAATCCCAAGCGGGTGGTCTTTGCTGAGGCCGATCAATTAGACGTTCTAAAAGCAGCTCAAATTGTTTATGAAGAGGGCATTGCCCAGCCAATCTTATTGGGCAATAAAAAGCAAATTGAAGCTTTAAAAAGCGAACTTGAGTTTGATGCCGATGTACCTATTATTGACCCCAAAGATGAGGTCCACGTCGATCAAAAGAACAAATACGGAGCGGTGTTTTGGAAGCAACAAGGCCGTCGTGGACAAACACTTTTTTCGGCTCAAAAACTCATGCGAGAGCGAAATTACTTCGCAGCCATGATGGTCAACGAAGGGGATGCGGACGCCTTAATAACAGGCTATTCAAGGAATTACCCCTCCATTGTAAAACCGATGCTGGATTTGATTGGTCTGGCACCAGGGTCCACTAGGATTGCAACGACCAATGTAATGATTACCCAGCGCGGGCCTATGTTTTTAAGCGACACAGCCATTAATATCAACCCAACTGCTCACGATTTAATTAAAATCACACAAATGACTTCAGGGGTTATGAAAATGTTTGGGATCAAGCCTGTTATGGCCATGTTGTCGTATTCAAATTTCGGATCTTCCAAAGACCATACCGCTACCAAAGTTAGGGAAGCTGTTGCTTATTTACACCGCCGCCATCCCGACTTATCAGTAGATGGAGAATTGCAAACAGACTTTGCCCTAAACAGTGAAATGCTCAAGTCTAATTTTCCTTTTTCAAAACTCGCCAATAAAAAAGTAAATGCTTTGATATTTCCAAATTTAGAATCGGCTAACATCACATATAAACTACTCAAAGAACTCAACAAGGCCGAGTCCATTGGCCCCATTATGATGGGACTTAAAAAACCTGTACACATCATACAGTTTGGTGCCAGCGTAGATGAAATTGTCAATATGACTGCAGTGGCGGTGATCGATGCCCAACAAAAAGGAAAACTATAAAACATTAACCCTTTGATTTTCATATAAAAATGTATGATAATTTTAGTACATTTGGGATTCTAACATCTAAAAAATGATTACGCACATAAGAGGAAGATTGGTTGAAAAGTCGCCTACAGCAGTAGTGATCGATTGCAATGGAGTGGGTTATTTTATTCACATCTCTCTGCACACTTTTTCTCAACTGAAAGATGACGAATCGATCAAGCTTTTAACGCATTTACAAATAAAAGAAGATGCACATCAACTTTATGGTTTTGCAACGGTGATGGAGCGTGAAATTTTTAGGCTCTTGATTTCTGTCAGCGGAATAGGTACCAATACGGCCAGAACCATGTTGTCCTCATTGACTCCAAAACAAATAAGAGAGGGTATCGCTGCAGAGGATGTAGCCTTGATTCAATCGGTTAAGGGTATTGGATTAAAAACAGCCCAGCGTGTCATTATTGATTTAAAGGATAAGATTTTAAAAATATATGATATTGATGAAACTCTCCTCATTTCAGACAATACAAATAAGGATGAAGCGTTATCTGCACTGGAGGTCTTGGGATTTGCTAAGAAAAACAGTGAGCGTGTGGTTGTTAAAATAATCAGCAATAACCCCGACGCCTCGGTGGAGCTGATCATTAAGGAAGCTCTGAAAAACCTTTAAACATTGAAAATTATTACTTCAAAATTAATTTTGAAACCCTGCTGCATTTTTGCAATTATTTACAGTCTGGGATTTACAGCTTGGGGGCAACAGAATCCAATTGTTAGAGATTCTACTTCCACTACATTTTCTTTTAGAGATTTAGACATTCCCAACCCGTCTACTGTTGTAAGTATGTATACCTATGACCCCAATACAAATCGCTATTATTACACATCAAAAATAGGTGAGTTTAATATAAATTACCCTGTTATATTAACTCCAGCAGAATTTCAAGAACTGATTAAAAAGGAAAGTTTAAAAGCTTACTACAAAGAAAAAATTGATGCCTATAAAGGCTTAAAAGACGGAGATGCTGTGGCTGCAAAGAATCTAATTCCCGATCTCTATGTGAACTCCAAATTTTTTGAAACAATTTTTGGTGGGAATGTTATTTCTGTGGTGCCTCAAGGATCTGTTGAAATGGATCTTGGTGTGATGTTTACAAAGCAAGAAAATCCTTCATTTTCACCCAGAAATCAAAGCAACTTAACTTTTGATTTTGATCAGCGCATAAGTCTAAGCTTAATGGGTAAGGTCGGGACACGGCTACAGGTGAATGCGAATTATGACACTCAATCGACCTTTGGTTTTCAAAATATTTTTAAAATTGATTATGACCCTACTCTTGGTGGAGGAGAGGATAATATTCTGCAAAAGTTAGAGATTGGAAATGTCAATATGCCTTTAAATAGTTCCTTAATTAATGGTGCTCAAAGTTTATTTGGAGTTAAAGCGGAATTACAATTTGGGAAAACGCGCATTACCGGTGTGTTTTCAGAACAGCAATCAGAAACGCGAAGCATTGTGGCCCAGGGGGGAGGGACTCTTCAAGATTTTGAATTCTTTGGCTTGGATTACGATGAAAATAGACACTTTTTCTTAGGCCATTATTTCAGAGAGCACTACGATGAGGCTTTGGCAAATTATCCTTTTATTAATTCTCAGGTTCAGATTACTAGAATTGAGGTCTGGGTTACAAACCGTACCAATCAGACTCAAAACATTAGAAATATTGTAGCCGTTCAAGATCTTGGAGAATCTTCACGAATTGGTCTGGCTACGGTTCCTAATAATTTTGTTCCCCCTAACATTCCTGCTGATGCATATACCAACAATGCAAACAACGCCTTTGACCCTTTGAACATCGGCGGTTCAGGTTCATTACTAACGGATGCTATAAGAGACATTGCAACAATTGAATCGGGTTTTTTAGCTGCTGGTGTCAATGAAGGCTTTGATTATGGAAAACTAGAAAACGCAAGAAAACTAAATCAAGGCAGTGAGTACACTCTCGATACACAGCTGGGTTATATTTCCCTAAATCAGCGTTTACAAAATGATGAGGTGTTGGCAGTGGCTTACCAATATACTGTTGGAGGCACAGTTTATCAGGTTGGAGAATTTGCTAATGACGGGGTCAATGCCACCGATGTCAACACAGACAGCAACACTGGGAATCAAGTTGTAAGCAATCAGAGTTTGGTTTTAAAGATGTTAAAAAGTGCGGTAACAAATGTCGATCAACCCATTTGGGATTTGATGATGAAAAACGTTTATAACACCGGAGCTTATCAATTGTCACAAGAGAATTTTAAATTGAATATTTTTTACAATGAAACATCTTCTTTAAATTATATCACTGCTGTGGCAGGGACCCCTTTTCCGGCTCCTTTTGGAAATACAGACCCCATCAATGAAACGCCTTTGATTCGACTTTTTAATTTTGACCGTCTCAATTTTAACAACGACCCACAAAATAAAGGGGATGGTTTTTTTGACTTTGTTCCCGGAATTACAGTGGTCCCTCAGAATGGTAAAATCATTTTCACCAAAGTAGAACCCTTTGGGAATTATTTATTTGAGACCTTGCGGCTGGACACTTCTGAAACCTACGAAGGTGATGAGGCCATCCCGGGCAATTACAATGCGAATCAATCCAAATACGTTTACAGAAGCTTGTACAGTAGCACCAAAACAGCAGCGCTACAAGACAGCGAAAAAAATAAATTCCAAATTCGCGGTCGCTACAAATCAACAGGCGGAAGCGGCATTCCAATTGGTGCTTACAATGTCCCTAGAGGCTCAGTAAAAGTTACTGCTGGTGGTCGTGTTCTTGTAGAAGGAGTGGATTATACAGTCAATTACCAAATTGGAACGGTTCAAATTTTAGACCCCTCTTTACAAGCTTCTAATGTGCCCATCCAAGTTTCCGTGGAAAACAATGCCGTTTTTGGTCAACAAACCAAACGATTTTCTGGGTTTAATGTAGAGCATCAATTCAATGAAAATTTTGTCATTGGAGGGACTCTTTTGAATTTAAACGAAAGGCCCATTACTCAAAAGGCCAATTATGGGACAGAGCCCATAAACAACACTATTTTTGGTTTAAATGGAAACTATTCCACAGAAGTGCCCTTTTTAACAAGAATGGCCAATAAGCTAACCAATATTGACAGCGATGTGAACTCCAACGTATCGGTTCGAGGTGAGTTTGCTTATTTAAAACCTGGAGCCCCCAAGGGGACTGACTTTAACAGTGAGGTTACATCTTATATTGATGATTTTGAGGGCACTCAAAATGGCATCAGTTTATTGAGCCCACAAGCTTGGTTTTTATCTAGCAGACCCAAAGGCCTTGGCCGCGTTTATTCTCAGGGGAATGAAGATATTAATGGTTACCAAAATGGTTTTGACCGCGCTTTGTTAAACTGGTATACCGTGGACCCCATTTTTTACAGCTCTCAGCGCCCTGGAAGCATTGACGATGATGACGTTTCTAATTTATATACAAGGCGGATTTTTATTGACGAGCTGTTTCCAGAAGTGGACTTGGTAACGGGGCAATATACCGTCATCAATTCCCTAGACCTTGTTTATAGACCAACAGAACGGGGCCCCTACAATTACCAGCCGAACGCCGCAGATGGGATTTTGGACAACCCTCTTAACAGTTGGGCGGGAATTACCAGACAATTGACCTCCACAGATTTTGAACAATCCAATGTTGAATATATCGAGTTTTGGCTGATGGACCCTTTTATTGACAATCCCTCTAACCCTGGTGGGACCTTGGTTTTGAATTTGGGAAATATTTCAGAAGACGTCATTAAAGACGGGAAAAAACAATACGAAAACGGTCTTCCAGACGACGGGGATATCAGTCTTCTCCCACAAACTGCGTGGGGGTCTGTAACCCCACAAAATCAATCTTTAATTTATGCCTTTTCATCTCAGGGCCAACAGCGGAACAATCAAGATGTTGGGCTGGATGGTTATGATGATAGCGAGGAAGCCAATCCTAACGATTCTCGATTCTCTCCTTTTTCTGCTTTGGCTGATCCAGCCAACGACAATTACACCTACTACCTCAATACCGAAGGTGATATTTTTGACAGGTATAAATATTACAATGGATTGGAGGGAAATTCTCCGGACGTTTTTACTGAAACCAATCGCGGGTCTACCACTCAGCCGGATGTTGAGGACATCAACAGGGACAATACCATGAATACCATTGATAGTTATTACGAGTATGAAATGGAAATCAATACAGCATCACTTAACAATGTCAACAACCCCTATATTGTAGATCGAAAGACAGTATCCAACATCACATTGCCAAACGGCGCCCCTTCAGGAAATATCAACTGGTATCAATTTAGAATTCCACTCACCGCTTATTCAAATGCCATTGGGGGTATCTCTGATTTTAGATCCATTCGCTTTACAAGATTGTATTTACAAGATTTTACCCAAACGACTGTGTTCAGGTTTGGCACCTTTGACTTGGTTCGAAGCGATTGGAGGCGTTTTCAACAATCTTTGGATGAGGACTCAAATGCTGCTACACTGCTAGAACCAACGGCATTTAGTGTTGGAATTGTGGGGATTCAAGAAAACGACGGTAGTTATATATCTCCCCCCAGTGTTCAGCGCGAACAACTCAATAACAATAACAATATCATAAGACAAAACGAACAATCGCTTGTGGTCGATGTCTGTGATTTAGAATCCGAGGACGCAAGAGCGGTATTTAAAAACATCAATGTTGACATGCGGCAGTATAAAAAAATTAAAATGTTTATCCATGCAGAAGATGGAGAAGCCGATAGTTTTGAACAAGGAGACTTGGTTGCTTTTGTCCGAATGGGGAACGATTTTACGGAAAATTATTACCAATTAGAGATACCCCTCAGAAAGTCATCTGGCGCTGTGGGAGCTTCGGAATCTGAGGTTTGGCCAGAGTACAATGAGCTCAATATCCCCTTAGAATTGCTGGAAAAGATAAAATCTTTTGGAATCAATCAAGGGACTTTAACCAATGAAGATCCTACTTTTTATAACGTGATTGATGGAGCATTACAAGAGACACCAGTAGGAGAGTTTACTCCTTTTTCCTTGGGGGTTAACTCCACCCAGACGGAATCTCCTTTTGAGCAGCGAATTGCAATTAAGGGAAATCCAAACTTTGGAGATATTCGCACCTTGATGATTGGTCTTAAAAATATTGGTGCCTCAGACTTGTGTGCAGAAGTTTGGTTTAACGAACTCCGCATTGCGGACATGGACAACGAAGGTGGATGGGCGGCGATTATGAGCATGGATTCTAATATTGCTGATTTTATGAATATCAATGCGAATTTAAAACGCAGCACAACAGGATTTGGAAATTTGGATCAGGGTCCTAATGAACGCAGCCGCGAAGATCTAAAGCAATACGATGTGGTCACCAATATGAATATAGGTCAATTGCTGCCAAAAAAATGGGGCCTACAAATTCCATTTAATTACGGACAGACTGAAACACTGATCACACCAGAATACGACCAACAGTATAAGGATTTGAAATTACAAAGTCGTTTAGATGCCGCTCAGTCTAGCGAAGAAAGAGACCGAATATTATCACAATCTGAAGATTATACCAAGCGGCAAAGCATCAATTTTATTGGCGTAAAAAAACAGCGGACAACCGATGCCAAGCCCAGAGTTTACGATCTTGAAAATTTAACCTTAAATTACTCTTACAATGAGATGCAGCACCGCGATTTTGAGATCCAAGAATCTTTGGATCAAAATGTACGGGCGGGTGCCAATTACAGTTACAGTTTTCAGCCTTTAAATTTTGAACCCTTCCGAAACAGCGATTCTTTATTCAAAGGCAAGTATTGGAAACTTTTAAAAGAATTCAATTTGAATTTATTGCCCTCAAGCTTAAATATCAATACAGACATCATTCGGCAATTTAACAGTCAAAAGTTTAGAGATGCTGAATTGGGGGCTAGCAATATTACAGTGGATGAATTAATTCGAAGAAATTACACCTTTGATCTACAATACACCATCAATTATCAACTTACCAATGCTTTGGGGTTAAACTTCACCTCTTCAAACAATCACATTGTCCGAAATTATTTCATCAACGATGATTTGAGTGGCGATCAGGATCCCAACTTAGATATTTGGGACCGCTTTTTTGATTTTGGCGATCCCAATCGTCACAGCCAACAATTGGGGGTTAATTATCAATTGCCCATTGATAAAATCCCAACTTTTAATTTTATCAAAGCAAATTATTCCTACACAGGAGATTTTCAATGGAATAAAGGGTCTGATTTATTTGGAAATCTCAGCATTGACGGACAAACTTATGATTTGGGAAATTCCATTTCCAATGCCAATCAACACAATTTCAATAGCAACTTAGACATGCGCAAATTGTACCGATATATCGGGCTAAAAAAATCAAGTTCTAAGCGCAGCCCAAGGACTCAATCCAATAGATCAGGATTTGATTTAAATACAGCTTCAAGCCCTCGTAAAAAAACCAAATCCAAGTCAAAGTTGAAGGATTTTGGAATCGGTTTATTGACCAGTATCAACAGAATGCAATTTAACTACGCTGAGAGTAACAGTTCTTTCTTACCGGGATACTTGCCGACACCTGGCTTTATCGGCACTTTAAAACCCACGTTGGGTTATACTTTGGGGAGCCAGCGCGATGTCCGTCACATTGCGGCTCAAAATGGTTGGCTTACAACTTTTGATCAGTTCAATCAACAATACACTGAAACATACAACCAAAATTTAGATTATGCCATCAATACAGAGCCGATACCAGACTTAAAAATTGATTTCACAGGGGGGAAAACTTATGCGACTAATTTTACAGAGAACTTCAACACCACTGATTTTGATGGTGATGGCCTGAGCGACACATATAATTCATTGATTCAAAACACTTTTGGGAATTTCAATATTTCCACTTCCCTTATACGTACGGCCTTCAGTAAAAGCGATGAACTGGGTTCTGCCTCATTTGATGAATTTAAAAACAACCGTTTGATTGTCGCCAACCGCTTGGCTAATAATTTTTATGGACCCAATACCTACAGTGTAGATGCTGAGGGCTATCCCTTGGGTTTTGGAAAAAACAGTCAAGCTGTTCTGTTGCCGGCTTTTCTCTCTGCCTACTCGGGTCAAAAAGCGGATAAAATAAGTCTAAATGCTTTTAGAGACATCCCCATTCCCAACTGGACTTTAAAGTATACGGGCCTTATGCGCAACAAATGGTTTAAAAAACACTTTAGACGTTTTTCAGTGACTCATGGCTACAGAGCCTCCTACACCATCAATCAATTTAGGACCAATTTAGACTACCAGGCTGCAGACCCAACATTGGATTATTCTGCTCAGAGTGCTGATGTCTTGGACCAGTCTGGTAATTTTAAAGCCCAGACTTTGTACAGTAACGTCAACTTGGTTGAACAATTTAGCCCTTTGGTCAAATTGGATTTTGAAATGCAAAATTCTGTTAAACTTTCGGCGGAAATTAAAAAAGATCGTAGTTTGTCCTTGAGTTTTGACAACAACCTATTAACCGAGATTCAAGGTTACGAGTATATTCTTGGTTTGGGTTATCGGATTAAAGATTTAAGAGTTCGATCCAAGCTTGCAGGCCCCAAAAAAATTATAAAAAGTGATTTAAATATGAAGGCCGACTTATCAGTTAGAAATAATAAAACAATCATCCGCTATTTGGATTTAGACAACAACCAAGTCAGTGCTGGACAAACCATTTGGAGTTTAAAATATGCCGCGGATTATGCATTCAGTAATAATTTGACTGCTATTTTTTATTTTGACTACGCCTTTTCGGAGTATGCCATATCCACCGCTTTTCCCCAAACAGCCATACGCTCTGGATTTACCTTGCGCTATAACTTTGGAAACTAATTTTAAATAAAACAGAAAAATATGAATATCCCAGAGGAATTAAAATATACCAAAGATCACGAATGGGTTCGGGTTGAAGGCGATGTACTTACCATTGGAATCACAGATTTTGCTCAAAGTGAATTGGGCGATATTGTCTATGTTGAAGTTGACACATTAGACGAGACCTTGGGACCTGAAGAGGTTTTCGGCACTGTTGAAGCCGTTAAAACAGTTTCAGATTTATTCCTTCCAGTGGCTGGAGAAATCATTGAATTTAACGAGGCGCTTGAAGAGGCTCCTGAACAAGTTAATGACGATCCTTATGGACAAGGTTGGATGATCAAGCTTAGATGTGAAGATTTTTCTGCACTAGAAACTTTGCTAGATGCACAAGCCTATAAAGCATTGATTGGTGGCTAAAAAAAATCTATTGACAACAGCCGGCGTGGGTTATATAATTTTACTCGCTTATGGCAGTCTTTTTAATACAAAAGATCTAGTAGAAATTAATTTTAAATTTCATGACAAGCTCATTCACTTCGCAGCCTATGCGCTACTTTGCCTGGTTGTATATGTCATTTTTAAAATTTATGCTGTTAAAAGCAGTTTAAGAACCGCTGTTTTATTTTCAATAATCTTTGGTACGGTTATTGAAGTTTTACAAATGACCCTAACTTCCTACAGAGCATTTGACTTTTACGATATCGCCGCCAATACTGCAGGAATTTTTATAATGGCCTGTGCCATTCACACAAAAAAAGCGTTTATAATTAATAAATTAGAAACGTTTATGTAGTTTTATAATTTTTATTTAATTTAACCTCGCAGAAAAACATACCCAATGGAATCTAAAAAAAACCCAAAAGCAGACGTCAGTAGAAATGGTTCTATCTATTTCGCTGTTGGCTTGGCCTTGATGCTGTTTTTAACATACTCGTCCCTTAACTATAAGACCTATGACAAGTCTGATATTGACATAGGGAAGTTAAATCTCGATGATGAATTGGATGAGGAAATTCCCATCATTGAACAAATAATTCCCCCACCACCTCCACCACCTCCACCAGCAGCTCCAGAAGTTATTGAAGTGGTTGAAGATGAGGAAGAGGTGGAAGAAACCGTAATTGAATCCACTGAAACTGATCAAGAAGAAGAAATTGAAGTGGAAGAGATTGAAGTCGAAGAGGTTTATGAGGATGTTGAGGTCCCTTTTGCAGTGATTGAAAACGTACCAGAATATCCCGGTTGTGAACGGGGTACAAATGCAGAAAAAAGAAAGTGTATGTCTGATAAAATTGCCAAATT
>TARA_B100001093_G_scaffold160909_1_pt1 | contig 15415 bp, 14 predicted proteins | sample TARA_B100001093 | Tara Oceans TARA_B100001093 (sample SAMEA2623116) | marine metagenome | biome: marine biome (ENVO:00000447); feature: surface water layer (ENVO:00002042); material: "saline water (ENVO:00002010), including plankton (ENVO:xxxxxxxx)" | depth 5 m
ACGAATATTGTATCTCAACGTTTATCTTTTAACTGTTTTAGGAATATCAAAATTATACTTTAATAATCTTTATAAAAATTTAATTAATAAAAACATTATACAAAAAAATGTAATGTTAGTTGGCACATATGAAGAGATAAAAAAAATATTATTAGAAAAATTTGAAAAAATTTATGTATTTAAATGTTGCTTAATTACAGATTTTAATAATCAGGATGTTAGACTTATCAAAAGTGAATTTAAATTTCCTATTTTTAACGAAGATGAAGATATTAGATCTATACTAGAATATCATTCACTTGGACAAATTTGGATTATGAATGGAAAAGATAAAAAAAAAAATAAAGCTTTTAATAAAATTATTCAATTTTCTGTTGATACACTTGATATAGATTTAGATGATAATATGAATCTTAAGGGTGATCAACTTTTAGGTAATAAATATAAATATGAATTTTTTGAGTACTCAAGGTTTTATGGTATTAGTTTATTTATTAAAATTTTAATTGATAAAATTTTTTCTATATTATTTTTAATTATATCTGGCCCAATTTTATTAATATCTGGTGTTGCAATATATTTAGAGGATGGTTTTCCTGTATTGTTCACACAAAATAGAACTGGCTGGGATGGAAGAAGATTTAAAATTTATAAACTAAGATCTTTAAAAAAAACAAGTTTTGATAAAACAAAACAAGTAGTAAAAGATGATCAACGTTTATTAAAAATAGGAAAATTTATTAGAAGATATAGTATAGATGAACTGCCTCAATTCTTTAATGTTTTAAATGGTGATATGTCGATAGTAGGTCCTCGTCCACATATGGTTGAACATGATATTCATTATTCAAATTTATTTTTCAATTTTTTAAAAAGACACAAATGTAATCCAGGATTAACAGGCTGGGCACAAGTTAATGGACTTAGAGGAGCAACACCTGATCCAAATATAATGAAACGAAGAATGGAATTTGACCTATGGTATTTAAACAATTGGACAATATGGTTAGATATTTACATTATTTTTAAAACTTTTTATGCACTTATCAAATATAAAGGTGATTAATTTTATAAATGATCATAAATAAACTAATTTATTTATCCGGATTTATCACTCGAAATATTAATTTTAAGTATTTTTATAACTTAAATGAAATCATTACTCTATTTATCTCTAAAAAAAAAATTATTAAGATTAAATTAAATTCAGACACTTATTTTAGTTTTTTTTTAAAAGATCCTTATTACAATAGACTTATATATCCCAAGTTTAAATATGAGCCTGAAATAGAGTTTTTATTAAAAAAATTAAGAGATATAGATTTTTTATTTTTAGATGTAGGAGCTAATTATGGATATTGGAGCTTATTAGTTTCATCAAAAAAATTTAACAAAAAAAAAGCTATTGCACTTGAACCATTGAAATCTAACTATAATTTTTTACAAAAAAATAGATTAGATAATCAAAATAGGTTTAAAACTTTAAATCTAGGAGTAGGTGAAAAGAAAAAGCTTACTAAAATTTATTATAGTAATCAAACCTCAAATGTTGGTGCATCTATCTATAAAGATAATAATAAAAAGTTAATTTCTGAAAAAATTAAGATTGATAAAATTGACAATATTCTCTCAAAAATGAAAGAAAAAAATTTTGTTATTAAAATAGATATAGAAGGAAATGAAATAAATGCTTTAAATGGTGCTAAAAAAATATTAAAAAAAAACTGTTTAATAATTTATGAAGATCACGCAAGTGATAAATTTCATTTAAATTCAAAATATTTATTAAAAAAAAATTTTTCAATATTTTTTTTTGACGGCAAAAAAATATACCAAATAAGAAAAATCAATGAATTAAATGATATAAAAAAACTCAAACACAAGGGATATAATTTTATAGCTACAAAATCATTGCTGTTTAAAAAAAATATCTATTAATAAATACTAATGAAAACAATTAAAAAAATCGTTAACGATAGAAACAAAATATTAATTTATGAAAATAAAAATAAAAAATATGTTGATAAGATCTTCAATAGTAAAAATTTATTTTTTTTTAAAAAAGAAAAACTAGGTATTAAATATTTTAAAAAAAACAAGATTTTTGATATACCTAAAGTTTATTCATATAAAATTAAAAATAATATTGGTATAATTACTTCAGAATATATAGAAGGAAAAAAAACACATGTTAGAAAAATAAATCAAGTTTATAAGTCAGGTCCTTTTATAAGTAAAAAAGTAAATTTTAACAAATATTTAGGTGACTTAAATAATAATTATAAGATAAAAAAAAAAAAATCTTACTTAAAAGAATTCAAAGATAATCATTTTCTAAATAAAAAAATTTATGTTTCCAAGACTCATGGTGATTTTGTTCATTACAACTGTTTAGAAAAAGATAAAAAATTTTATATAATTGATTTTGAAAAATTTAGAGAAAGAATAGTTGTATTTGATTATCTAAATTGGATAATACATCCATTAACTTTTAGAGTATCTAAATATTTTTGTCCAAATAATAGATATTTAATAACTAAAATTCTTAATAGTATCATTTTATTTTTATTAAACACATTAGCTAAAAGTTTAACAAAAAAAATTTTTTTTAGATTAAAAATTGACCTAAATGATTTTGATTTATATTACTTTTTATTTTTAAATGAAAAAATATTTATTATTCAAGAAGATTTATATTATGTAAAAGATAAAAAAGTTAAATCTACTGCATATAAACATCTTAAATTTTTAGAGTATATATGTCTTAATTTATCGAGAACTATGAATAAAAATTATAATAAAAAAACATCATGATCTTAGAAATCACTTTTATATAAGTTATGACAAATTTTAAGATTGTTGTTTTTCTTGGTGTTGATGGCGCTGGTAAATCTACTTTGATTAATTCTATTGTTAAAAAAAATAGAGATAAATTTAAAAAGATACACTTTAACCCTGACTACTTTAAAAAAAAAAATAAACAAATTATCAATCCTCATCTTAAAAAAAAACGAGGAAAAATTTTTTCTTGTTTAAAAATTATGTATTGGATTATTAATTATCAAATTTTTAAAATTATAAATTATAATTCAAAAAAAATCTTTTTTTTTGATAGATACATATACGATATAATAATTGACCCTTTAAGATATAGGTTTTCATTGTCAAATAAATTAACAAAATTAATTATCAAATTTATAATAAAACCAGATTTAATTATTTTACTTACTGGTAATCCTAATAAAATTTACTCAAGAAAGAAAGAATTGAAATTAAAAGATATGATTAGATTGAATAATAAATATATGAAATTCATTAAAGAATTTGAACAAAAAATTATCTTAAACTGTTTTGATAAAGTTGATCTTAATAAAAATAAAGTATTGAATTATTTAAAAAAACTATCTTTATAGAATTTAATAGTTGATTTAAGCCCTTTATCAAATGATATATTTGGCCTCCAATTAATTTCTTTTTTAATCTTTTTAATATCTGGGTAAAGATTTTTTATTTCATCTTTTCTGAATTTAATTTTTCCGTACAAAGGGACACCACCTTTGGAAATTTTTTTAATCTTTTCAATTACTTTTCTAACTTTTATAGGTTTTCCATAGCCAATATTAAAGATTTGACCTTTTGATTTACTCGATTTAATCAATTTAAAAATTGCTTTAACAACATCGTTTATATAAATAAAATCTCTTAATTGCTCACCACTTGAACAGTTAAAAGTCTTGTTTCTTAAGCATGCCATTATGGTAATAGGTATTAACCTATTTTCATCCTGTTTTGGACCGTACGCAAGATACAATCTTAAAATTGAAGCAGGGAATTTTTTTTTCTTATATAAGTCGATCAAATATTTAGATGCTAGCAATTTAGCTTTACCATAATTTGATTTATTTGAACCAATGTCACATTTTAAACTCTCTTTTTGAGGAGATTTTTTAAAACCATATTCAACACAACTACCAATTTGCAAAAATAATTTTGGTGGATTTTGTAAAAAAATTTCAGCTAAATTTTTACATCCATTATAATGACTCTGTAGAGTTTTTTTTTTATTAGAATGGTCAACATAACCACCAAGGTTTACAACATAATCAAATTGCTCTTTAATTACTTTATTCAGTTTTGTTTTATTTGAAATATCGCAAAAGATATACTTAACTTTTTTTAAGTGCCTTATTTTTTTTGCTGGTCTAGTAGATATACTTGTTACTATAAACTTCTTTTGAATTGCTTTTTTTGCTAAGTGATAACCAATAAATCCTGTCCCGCCGATTATTAAAAAATTCTTTTTATTCATTTTATCTAAATAAATGTTGGTACAATCTTAATAATGTATATCTAGGTGAAAAAATAAAAGCAAAAATTATATTTAGCAAAGAGTAGAAGTATTTTTTTTGAATAAAATTATGAGCTGATATTTTGTAAAATGTTTTAGAATAATCTAGTATTTTACGTGGAATTCTATAATTAAATTTTTTCCAAAAATTATTATAGAATTCTTTCTCAGATATCTCATTTCTTCCATTTCTTCTTTGTCTCATATTATAATTTAAGTAGTGTGTTATTTCACATTGCTTCATGCTATTTTGTACGCTGTAACTTGTTTCGTGGACTCTGTAAAAATAAAGTGGTTTATTGACAGTTTGTATTAAAAAACCTTTTTCAGCAATTTTATAAAATAAATCAAGATCTGCTGCTATATTATCTTTTAAATAACCACCAACTTTGAAAAAGATATTTTTATTAACAACTATACTTGGATCAATTAAAGAAAAACTTTCATTATTTAAGTAAATTTTGTTAAATTCTTTCTTATTGATTGGTCCAGTGTGTCGATTAGCTATAATTTTGCTTTTATAATTAATATAATTCCCATAAGTTGAAACTACTCCCAGGTTATCAGAAGAGTAATTATTAATAAAATCTATTTGTTCCTGAATTCGATTTTTATCACATTCGTCGTCAGCATCCATTAAAGCAAACCAGTCAAATTTTGATACCTTGATTCCTGTCATTCTGCCTTCATAGAGCGTCTCATTATTTGAATTAGTTAAAATTTTTATTCTAGGGTCTTTATTTTGATAAGATTCTAAAATTTTATAAGTATCATCACTTGAATCGTTATTAACGATGATAAATTCAAAATTTTTAAAAGATTGATTTAAAATACTTTCAATCGCAGCAGCAGCGAATCTTTCACCATTCTTGACACTCATTATAATTGAAATTTTTTCAATTTTATTTTTCATTTTTAAATTTGTTGCCTAAGATTTATCTAAATTTAGATTATTATAATACTTAATTAAATTCTTAATTAATAACTAAAATTTAATTATTACAGTTGTGATAAAATAATGGTAATCATTACATTAGCTTTTATAATAATATTTACAAATTGTTATGATTTTAAATAATTTTAAAAATAAAACCGTTATAGTTACTGGACATACAGGTTTTAAAGGATCTTGGTTATCACAATGGCTTATATTACTAGGAGCTAAAGTTATTGGTGTATCAAACAACATACCTTCTGTACCTTCTCATTTTAAATTGATCAATTTAAAAAAAAATATTGTAAATAAACAAATAGATGTAGTTAATTTAAAAGAATTGAAAAAAACTTTTGTAAATTATAAACCAGATTATGTATTTCATTTAGCGGGGCAAGCTTTAGTAAAAAATTCTTTTACTGACCCAGTAAAAACTTGGAAAACTAATACAATTGGCACCTTAAATATTTTAGAAAGTTTAAAAGAATTAAATAAAAAATGTATAGCAGTATTAATTACTAGCGATAAAAGTTATAAAAATTTAGAAATCAAAAGAGGATATCGGGAAAGCGATATTTTAGGAGGTCATGATCCATATAGTGCATCAAAAGCAGGAGCAGAATTAGTGATACAATCACATATTAAATCATTTTTTCCTAAAGAAAATACAAATACCTTAATTTGTGTTGCAAGAGCAGGAAATGTTATTGGTGGAGGAGATTGGTCAAATTATAGGTTAATTCCTGACTGTATAAAGTCTTGGACAGTAAATAAGAAAGTTGTATTGCGAAGTCCAAACTCTACTCGACCTTGGCAACATGTATTAGAAGCTATTTGGGGCTACTTACTATTAGCTTCAAAAATGAAAAAAGAAAAAAAGTTACATGGAGAAGTTTTTAATTTTGGACCAATAAATACAAATAATTATAGTGTGCTTCAAGTAGTAAAAACTATGAAAAAAAATTGGGAAAAAATATCTTGGACAATACCAAAATCTAAAAAAAAATCTTTTTACGAATCTTCTTTATTGAAAATAAATTCAAATAAAGCAAAAAAGAAAATAAAATGGAAATGTATTTTGACATTTTCAGAAACTATGCAAATGGTTGTAAATTGGTACAAAATTAATGATACCAATTCAAAAATAATTTATAAAACAACCATTAATCAGATTAAAGATTATGAAAAACTTTTAAAAAAAAGAGGAATAAAGTAATTATGAAAGTTGTGATTTTAGCAGGCGGTCTTGGTACTAGAATTTCCGAATATACTAAAACAATTCCTAAACCAATGATTAGAGTTTGTAAAAAACCGTTGCTTTATTATATTATGAAACATTATGCTAATCATGGTTTTAAAGATTTTTATATAGCACTTGGTTATAAGGGCAACATTATAAAAGAATATTTTAAAAAAAATAAATTCAATTGGAATATTAATCTGATAGATACAGGTCAAAAAACAATGACTGGTGGAAGATTAAAAAGATTGAAAAAATATCTAGGTAATGAAACATTCATGATGACTTATGGTGATGGATTATCAGATGTGGATTTAAAAAAGCTATTAAGATTTCATAAAAAAAGAAAAAAGTTAGTCACTTTAACAGCTGTTAGACCTCCAGCTAGATTTGGTGCTATAAAAATTATCGGCAATAATGTTAAATATTTTAAGGAAAAATCTAATTTAGATGAAGGATGGATAAATGGAGGTTTTTTTGTTATTGAGCCAAAATTTTTAAAATATATTAAGAATGACAAAACATTTCTCGAAAGAGAACCAATGGAAATTATAACAAATAAAAACCAACTTTCTGCTTTTAAACATGAACAATTTTGGCAATGCATGGATACAGTCAGAGACATGGAAAATTTAAATATCATACTTAAAAAAGATAACTATTTTGAATAATATTGAAGATATTATAAAAGAAAAAATTAATAATTCAAAAATTGAATGGTGTAGCAGTCCATTTCCACATTTAATTATTGATAATTTTTTACCAGTAGAATTATTTAAGAAAATTTCAAAAAGCTCAAATCAAGTAGAAGAGGTAAAGAATTTTAAAAAGTTTTTTTCATCTCAAGTTGAATTAAATAAAAAAGTTTATGGTAATAACGATCTTAAAGGAGATTTAAGATTGCCAGTAGATATAATTGGTGGCAAAACTCTTAAAAGGGTAATAGAAAAATACTTAAATGTTAATGGATTAATTTCTCTTAATGATTGGGAAAATTATGGAGGATATTATCCTTTTCACACCATGAAGAGTGGAGGTTTGCTCGGAGCACACGTAGATCATTCCCATTCTTTAAGTGATAATAAACTTTTACATGTTGCTAATGCAATTTTTTATGTTTCTCAAAAATGGAATGAAGATTGGGGTGGAGAAACACTATTATTTAATAGCACAGGATTAAAAATTATAAAAAAAATTGTCCCAAAGCCTAATAGATTAATTTTATTTATTCATTCCTCAACATCTTTTCACGGAGTAAATAAAACTAAGAACCCTTCTGGATTAACCAGGAATACATATTATATGGATTATTATATAAATGATGAGCAAATGAAAAAATTAACAGTTAACTTAAAAATAAAATTTAATTTAAATTTAAAATACCGACATCATAATACAATTTTTATTCCTCTATTTCCACTTGAATTTCAAAGTTTTAATTTTAAATCAATTTTCTCTAGGACTACATTTGTCTATATTTTTAAATATCTAAGGTATCTATTAGGTAGATATCTACTTGGATATAATTCTTCTTTACATCTAAGAAAATTGTCAATTAAATTTTGGAAAAGCAAATTTATCTAGTTATTTTAATTTTTGATAAAAATATTTGGAGAAAAAATAATATTTTTTATTTTATATTGAGATAAAATGTCTTTTATCAGTTTACTAGACATATCATTTTTCTTGTATTCTAAATTATTACCAAAGTTAATCTTGTCATATACACAAACAACTAATCCATGTTTTCTCACAATAGGCCAAACAGTAGTGATATAGTGATAAAAATATTTATATCTACTTAATTGATTAAAGTTAACAAATAAAGATTTTTGCCCCATAATCGCTGTAGTACATAAAATTGAATATATATTTTTTGCTTGTTTGTTTTGTTTTTTTACAACCACAAATAAACCTGGTGGGAAAATTCTTAATTTTAATTCTTTCAAAAAAAACTCAATAGTCCAATTTATAGTTTTTATAGGGTGTTTAAAAATACTCCAAAAAATTACACTAGATAAAATTGAACGTTTATATTTTTTGGTATCTTCTGTTGAATTATTCTTACTAAGAAATATATTTTTGATATCTGTTATCTTTTTTTCATTAAGATTAATCTTTTTTAAGAACTTTAGAAGTTTGATCATCTCTTTTTTCATAGTTCTTTTAATTGGTTTTGAATATTTCAATTTTAATTCACCCCATAATAATTTATCCAACCAATTAAATAAATGTTGATGAAAATCACTTACTACAAAAAATTCTTTATATTTTTTTTTATAATTTAATATTTCATCTTCTAATAAATAATAGAAACCCCAAAATCCCTGCCCTTTTGTATGTACATCTATTTGAACACTGGTAAATTTTTTATTATGATATTTGACTATTCTATAATGATGGCAATAACTTCTTTTGAAAATTTTAATTAAATTTGTTTTTGTAGCAATTATTGTTTGATTTAAAATTTTATTAAATTTCTTAATATCTTTGCTTGATACAATCATATCTATATCAAAATAATCAACATCTTTTGGTTTATTTGGTATAGATTCGTAATTTCTTAAAATTGCATAATTAATTTTTTGTTTATTTAATGATCTAAGGAGTTTTAGTATAAAATGATGAATCATTATTTTTAAAGGATTTAATTATATCTATATATTAAGATGTCTACTATATAAAAAAAATGCTACAACAACTTTTAAGTAATTTTTATAACAGATCCAATCATCACTATATTTTTATAGATCAATTACTAGTAAGTGTTAGTAATTTTTTATTATCAATTATTATCTTAAGATTTATAGGATTAGAAATTTTTGGTATATATAGTTTTTATTGGTTATTTTTAATTCTAATTTACGGTTTGCAAATTTCTTACATAATTTCTCCAATGTTGACTAACGCTCCTAAGCAGAAAAGCTCTACGCTTAATTATTTCTATGGAGGAATATTTATTCAACAATTAATTTTTACTTTATTAATTTCTTTAATAATTTTTTTAATATTAAAATTTTTAACTAACTTTAGCTCGCCATATCAATTTGAAAAATATTATTTACAATTCATTCTTATAGTGATTGTAACGCAATTTCATCAATTCATTAGAAGATTACTGTTTAGTAAAAAATTATATTTTAGAGCTCTAATTGGAGATTTTGTAACTTATCTTTCATTAATAATCTCTTTACTTTATCTAAAATTTATAGACCAATTTATATTAAGAAATATCTGGTGGTTATTTTTTTATGCTTTTTTACTTGGTAGTATAATTAATTTTGCAATAATTTTTTCATTAAACTTTAGATCCAAATATATATTAAAAACAATTAAAGAAAATTGGATTATAGGTAAGTGGCTATTATTTACATCTCTATCTCAATGGTTTTCTGGAAATTTATGGTTAGTTAATGCAGGATTATTATTAGGGCCATATGTATTTGGAATTGTACGAGCATGCCAGACATTATTAAATATTTCAAATATAATTTTTCAGTCAATTGAAAATTTTGTGCCAGGGATAGCATCTAAAAAATTTGTATCGGGTGGAATTAAAGAAATGGAGAGCTTTTTAAAAAAATTTAGTATTAAATATTTTATAATAATTTTATTCATTGTTTTAATGATTATCTTATTCTCAAAAAATTTACTTAATTTTTTTTATGGAAGTGAAACTGCAAATTATTATCAAATACTTATTTATTTATCATTTATTTTACCAATTCATTTTTTTCAATACCCTTTAAATTATAGTCTAAGAACTTTGGGTAAAACAAAGGGAATTTTTATTTCATTTTTGTTCTCTGCTATTTTTGCGATGATAGCCTCAAAATTTATTATTAGTTATTATAAAATAGAAGGATTAATATTCGGTTTGTGTACATCTCAAATAATGATTACATCCATATTATTTTTAAATTATTATCAAATAAAAAGAAAAATTAGATAGGATAAAGCTTGAAAATTTTACTTTCTGCTTATGCATGTGAACCTAATAAGGGATCTGAACCTGAAGTTGGATGGAAGTGGGCAACAGAGTTATCTAAATTAAACAATGAAGTTTATGTTATTACAAGATTAAACAATAAAGAAAATATTGAAAAAGAAATGAAAAAATCAAATTTTGAAAATCTTAACTTTATTTATTTTGATTTTCCTAAGTGGTTTCTGAAAATCTTTAAGGGAAATCATAATAGATTTTCATTTTTTTATTTTTATATTTGGCAAATAGCAATTTATTTTGTAGCAAAAAAAATTACACATAGAATTAAATTTAATTATATTCATCATGTAACATTTGTAAGTTATAGATTTCCAAGTTTTTTATGCTTTTTAAACGTACCATTTATATTTGGACCAATTGCTGGTGGTGACCAGATACCTAATAAACTAATTACTAATTTTGATTTTAAATCTAAGTTAAAAGAAAATCTAAGATATTTGAATAATAAGTTTGTCAATTATTCACCCATACTTAATATGATATTTAAAAGATCAATCAAAATCATCGTTACATCAAATGAAACTATGTTAAAAATACCTAAAAAATACCATCACAAAACCTTTGTTGAGTTAGCAATCGCTCCAGATGTTAAAAATGTAGTTCAGGACCAATTTTTTTTAAATAAGTCAACTGAAATAACTAAATTATGTTTCGCTGGAGTATTTGAATATCATAAAGGAATTTATATAATTTTAAAAATTCTTAAAAAATTAAAAGAAAATAATGTTAAATTTTTTTTTAATTTTTATGGGGATGGTCCATTAAAAAAATATATACAAGAATTTATTCTTAAAGAAAATTTAATGAATAACGTAAAATTACATGGAGTAATCACAAAAAAAAATATTACTAAAGAAATGAAAAAAAATCATATCTTTTTATTTCCAGCTTTAAGAGACTCTGGTGGATTTGTTCTTTTTGAAGCGATGTCAGTTGGTTTACCATCTTTAATTCTTAAATTAGGAGGCCCAGCTAATATAATTGATAATAACTGTGGAATTATAATTGATACAAAAAATAAAGATGAAAAAAATCTAATTGATGAAATTTATGATAATTTAATTAATTTAATTCAAGATACTGATAAATTGAAAAAACTTTCAAATAATTGTTATTCAAGATTAAAATTATTTTCATGGAAATCTAAAATAAAAAAGATTTATGGAAAATTATAAATCACGGTATTTAGAGTTAATTATTTTTTTTTTATTTTTTTGTAATCTTTTTTTTGGCCATGGATTTCAGATTTTAACATTTTTTAATTTACCAGTAAATTATATTTTATTAATTGTATTAGTTCTATTTTCTTTCAATCAAAAAACATTTAATATTTTAAAAATAAAAAAAATTCATTCAATAATTTTTCTTTTTTTAGCTTTAAATTTCTTTAGATTAATTTTCAATACACAAGAATTTGGCCTTATGGCTTTAAGAGATGCGACTTATTCCATCGATATGCTTTTTTTGATTTCATCATTATATATTTTTTCTATCAACGATATATTTGATAAATTTAAGAATTTAATAAAGATATGTTTTTTCACTGTTTTTTTATTTATTATTTTTTGGATATTTAGAGATTTTGTGGAAAAATTTTCACCAACAATTACATCTATAACAGGTCAAACTACAAGATTATTTTTTAATTGGTCTACAATAGCACTATATCTAGTTTGGTTTTCTTTTTACAAAATTATATTTCATGATGATAAAATTAAAATTTCTAGTTTAATAATATTAATATTTTTTATTCTTTTTTCATTAATTGTTTTTCAAAGAAGATTTATTTATTTATGTTTAATTGCATTATTTTTGATTTCATTTTTTTTAAAAAAAAAAGAAACTATTCAAATACTAGTTTTTTTTCTTTTGGGTATAATGATTATTCCAATTTTGAATTATTTAGGCATAAGCTTAGAAGGCAAAATTGGAAAAGTATCTAATATATTTTTTTTTATTGATCATTTAGCATCTTCCATTCCTGGATATGTTGGCGATGAGAGTGAATTTTTAGTTTCATCTGGTACAGCACAAACAAGAATAGAATTTATAAAGTATGCTTTACAAAAACAATTTTCAAGTTTATTTTTATTTCTTTTTGGTAGTGGCTTTGGCCAACCTTTAGTTGATTTTAAAGCAACTGGTGGATTCGTTGTTAGAGAACCTCACAATATGTATTTAACAATTTTTGCAAGATCAGGTTTTATAGGTTTTGTGTTATTTATAATTATTAATATAAAACTAATTTATTTATGGTTTGAAACATATCATTATATCAAAGATGAAAAAAAGTCATCTCACTATCAATTATTAATTTTTTCAGGTATTTATTTTATATTTATATATGTAACTGGTTTAACCGACTCATCATTATCAAATAATTATCTTTCTATTATTTTTAATATCTTGTGGGGAGTAATAATATCTATAAATCACCTATATACTAAAAAAGATGAAAATTTTACAAATTCATAATAAGTATCGATATTTTGGCGGAGAAGATTCAGTTGTAGATGAAGAGGCAAAATTATTAAGGTCTCATAATCATGAAGTTAATCAATTAATTAGGGAAAATTCTGAGGAATTAATATCTTTTCAAGACAAATTAAGTGCTTTAAAAAATATCTCTTATTCTCATAAAAGTGTTGAGATATTAAATAAAGAGTTTTTGAAATTTGGTAATCCAGATATTGTTCATGTTCACAACACATTTCCTCTATGGACATATTCTGTATTTGAATTTTTTAACAAAAAAAATGTTCCAATCATTTTGACTCTTCATAACTATAGGTTGATATGGGAAATGTTGGGTCTTTTTAATAAAGATAGAGAAAAATATGGATATTTTAAAGAATCAAATATTGGATCTTTTATTATTTCTAAATTAATAAATAAAAGAAAAGATCTACTTAAAAACGTAACAAAATTTATTACTCACACAGAGTTTACTAAACAAGAATTTTCTAGATACGTTATTCCTGAAAATAAACTTATGATTAAACCTAACTTTTTGAATCCGACTGATAAAACAATTCAACCTATTTCAGAAAAAAATAATGCAGTATTTGCATCACGTCTTTCTAAAGAGAAAGGAATATTATCACTTATTAAAGCCTTCGAAAAAATTGATATTAATCTTGATATACTGGGTGACGGACCTTTATTTAATAAGATAAAAAAGAAAAAAATTAATAATATTATACTTCATGGTAATTTACCAAGAACTGAAACTAATGAATTTATTAATAAATCAAAATTCATAGTTGTTCCGTCCGAGTGTTATGAGAGTTTTCCAATGACAATTTTAGAGGCTTTCAGGGAGGGTACTTTGATATTAGCTTCAAACATTGGAAGTATAAAAAGTATAATTAATGACAGATTTAATGGAATATTATTTGAACCTGGCAATACGTCAGATTTAATAGATAAAGTTAAATGGATTTTGAATAATCAAAAAGAATGTGATCAAATAGCATTAAATGCAAATAATGAATTTAAAAAAAAGTATTCATCAGAAATTAATTATAAACAACTTATAGATGTTTATGAGGAGGCTATAAAAGATAATGAAAGTTAGAATAATCAATTATTTAATTAATAATATTAGTCTTCATAATCTTTTAAATAATGTTCTAAATTGGAATAAAGATAAAAAAAGCCACTATATTTGTATTTCAAATGTACATAGTTGTATTGAAAGTTTTAAGAATAAGAAATTTAAACAGGCACATAATTCTGCAGATTTAGCATTAGCGGATGGAAGGCCTATCTATTGGGCCTTAAAATTATTAGGATTAAAAGATGCAGAACATTTGCCTGGTTATTATGTGACAGATAAAATATGTGAGCTTACAAACAAAATGAAAATCAAGATTGGATTTTATGGATCTACTAACGAAAACTTAAAAAAAATAAAATTAAATTTAAAAAAGAAATATAGAAAATTACGAATTGAATATATTTTTTCCCCTCCGTTTAGAACATTAAGTAAATTGGAGAATAAAAAGATTATTTCTAAAATAAATAAATCAAAAGTTGATATTTTATTTGTTTGTTTAGGTTGTCCAAAACAGGAATTGTGGATGTGTCAGCATAGAGATAAACTAAAATGTACAATGATTGGTATTGGAGCTGTAGCTGATTTTTTATCTGGTAATAAAATTTTGCCCAATAAGTTTTTTGAATATTTGGGTTTAGCTTGGTTAATAAGATTAATTACGGAACCTAGAAGATTATTTTGGCGTTATTTTTCAACGAATTTTTTATTTATTTTTTTGTTCTTTCTTCAAATCACTGGTCTTAAAAAGTTTAAATAGAATGATATTAAGAATTTTATTTTCAAAAAATGACTCAATAAGCACCTTTTTTTAACTAGACATTCTATAATATATAAATAAACCTGAAGTTGTACCATGATTAAAATTTTTTCTATAAAAGAAATTGTTGATGCATCTGAAAAGCTATTAAACTCCTCAAATTATAAAATAAGTAAAAATTTAGATTTAAATAAAAAACAAAAAAGATTAGTTAATCATTCAACGTCGCTTGAAAAACCCTTAATCTTAGAAAAAGAACTTGAAAAAACTAATGAGCTGGCAAATAATCAAAATTCAAGAATTAAAGAAAAACAAAAATCTAAAGTGACTACTGTTGTTGAAAACAATAATGATCTTCAAAAAATAATTGACGAATTATTTATGATGTTCAATAAAAAAGTTAAAAAAAGTACGATTAAAATTATCATTGAGCAGCAAAAAGAAATCAAGGAATTAAAATTAAATTTAACCGAGTTAAGAAAAAAAGATTATCAAAACTTAAGAATAAACAAAGAACTTAAAATTAAGATATCTGATTTAGTTAATAACGAAAAAATCTTAAATTTAAAAA
>TARA_B100001093_G_scaffold518751_1_pt1 | contig 15409 bp, 2 predicted proteins | sample TARA_B100001093 | Tara Oceans TARA_B100001093 (sample SAMEA2623116) | marine metagenome | biome: marine biome (ENVO:00000447); feature: surface water layer (ENVO:00002042); material: "saline water (ENVO:00002010), including plankton (ENVO:xxxxxxxx)" | depth 5 m
ATCAGCTGCAGACTCTGCTGGTGGAGGTGGAGCTGGATACATTCATTCCTCTGTAATCGATGGAAGATTATTCAGAGGAGATAACGGCCGCAGAAATCATAATAATGTATCATCTTATTTGCCAAATCCAATGCCGTGTGTTTTTGTTGAACCTACTCCAACACCAAGTCCTACTCCAACACCAACACCAGATTGTCCGAAAATTAATTGGGACATAATTGACGAAGACGGAAATACATTAAGTAAACAATCAGATACAGTGTCTTTAGGAATATCAAGTTTAGAATATGGTCAACAAAGATATACAAATATTTTAACCGGAATGGTAGGAGCAAATGATGATGCAAGAGTAATTCGTTGGGGAGTAGAAGATTATTCAAGTGTTAGCAACATTAAACTTGTATTGTGTGATGGATCTGAGCATGATCCTTTTGAAAAAGAATTTTTGACATATTCAAGTGGAACTGATAAAACTGGATTAAGAATGAATTTGATATTTGGTGTGGAGTTAACTCCTACACCAATTCCACAACCATCTGATCCGTTACCACCAGTAAGTCGTCCTGAAATAACTGCATCAACTTGCGAAACTCAATATTTGTTGTTGCAACCTGCAACAGATGATACTGCAATTTTAGATAAAGGTTCAGAAACTTTCGATGTTACAGAAAAAGGTGAAACTAAATTAAATTCAGATACAAAACATTTTGATTTACCAACAATTAAAGTAGCAAACGGAGATGAAAGTTATCCACCAAATAATACTTTAGAAACAAATATCGGTGACATGATCATCGGTACAAACGATTTTACAATTGAAACATTCATTAAATTTGATGATGTAAAACAAGATCATAGAATCATTAACCACAACGAAACTTCAAGAAATCGTTCATCGTGGTTGCTTTATCATCGTGGTGATCAAAAAGAACGCAACGGAGAAGAAGGTCGTTGGTTTCAATGGTTGGTTAATAATGGTCATGGTTCGGGATCAGAACACAATAATTGGATTAATCACATTGCATTTTTATCACCTATTTCGTTGGAAAACAATACATGGTATCATATTGCATTAGTTAGAAAAAATGTTACGAATTGGGTATTATATGTAAATGGACAAAAACACGAAAAATTGACCAATAGATTTTTGCATTCAAGTGCCTATTCATTTGGATCATATTCTGGAAGCATTCCAAGTTTTTCAGGACCAACTTATATTGGATGTAATCATCATTCTACATCTACTTCGTATTATATGCAATCATTTCGTGTGACAAATGTAGCAGTATACGCAGATGAATTTAATGTTCCTTCATCAACATTAGGAGCAATAGATTTCAAACCTTCGTGTGAAAGCATATCAGTTGATTTACAAAAAAGTGATTCAGACGATAGTATTGAAGATAACTCAGGAAGTGGAATTTTAGTTACGAGTGATGTTTCTATAAGTGAATCAACTTCATTTTTTAAATCATATGTAGGTCGTGTGCGGGTTTTTGATTATGAAAACGAAAAATGGGAATTAAAATTTCAAGAAAAAGGAGAAATACAAGACACAGGAACTCAACTCGGTTACGATATGTCAGCAAGTAAAGATGGAAATATTTTTGTATTTTCAGTTCCGTATTACAATACAGATACAAAATCAAATGTTGGTAAAGTAAAAGTTTATGAATACGTAAATTCTTCATTTATTAAACGAGCAGAGATTGTTGGTGATGTAGACAATAAACCTTTTGGAATGTATTGTGAACTAAGTACAAATGGAGACTATTTGGTTTTAAGTAATCCAACAGAAAACTATATAAATCAAGTTTTGGTTTACAAATGGAATGGTTCTGATTATGTTTTACGTGACACTGTAACAAGTGCAGATGCGTCTGATTTGTTCGGAGGTGGATCTTCAAATTTTCAATATAACAATTTTGATATAAGTGAAGATGGAAATATTTTGGTTGTGGGTGCGAGTTCATCTGATTCAACAGCTTCTATTAGAGCAAATTATAGTCTTCCACCAAGCACTACTACCACAACTTCAACATCACATAATTATGGTCGTGTAACTATATATAAATGGTCAGAATCAAATCAAAAATATATAAAACACGGAAACAATATAATAGGTGCAAGTGCAGGTGCAGAGGCAGGACGAGTTACCTTGAGTCGTGATGGCTCAACTTTACTTGTCGGTGCTCCTTTTACCAATACGAACGGAGGAGGAGTAGTTGAAGGTTCTATAAGAATATTCGTCATCACAAATACAGACTACACTCAAATTCAAGAAATAAAAGGTGACGGTAGCTATAATGATGTAAAGCTTGGTTATAGATTTGAATTAAGTGGAGATGGGAATATTCTGATAGAATCAAAGGTTTATCATAATAAAGTTGTAGTTTATGAAAAAAATAGCGAATCAAAATTTATACAACGAAATGTTATTCCCTCCGCATCGCTTGGGGTAACACAGTATACAACATTCGGTAGCAAAATTTCTACAAATTTTGATGGAACACGGATTGTAATAGGAAATTCTTGGGATGGAACTGTGGCATCACGTGCTGGTATATTGTTTGTCATGGATTATATTGATGGTGAGTATGTTTTAAAATCTAGTGATTTCGCATCCGAATCTGGTGAAGAACTCGGAGCTGCACCAATTGAAATAAGTGACAACGGACTTAGAATTATCGCAAGTTCGTCTGGTTATGATATTAGGGAAATTAAACAGACATCATCATTTTCCGGATCAAGTTCAGATATTATAGTGGTAGGCAACAATTCTGATTTAAATTTTCTTCACAACGGAACAACCGATTACACAATTGAATTTGATTTAAATGCAACTGATTTAACAGGTACTGAAAGAAATTTGGTAAGATTATTTTCTAATGTAGTAAATTCATCAGCAAGTGTTGCGGTAGATTGTTTTGTTCGTTCAAACGGAGAACTTACATTTAATATTCATCGTGGAGTGCTTCTTACTGCATATAAATCGTTTGTTTCACCTGAAGATACAATTTCTGTAAATACCGACTATAAAATAGCAATCGTATTTTCCGGTGGTCAAATAAAAATATTTCTAAATGGAATCGCAATAACAAATGCCAATAACACAGGATATTCAATTGTAAATTCTGCGAGCAAATCAAATGCAACACGTAGTTTGATAATCGGTGGTGCAGAACAAAGTAATGAAATTGTTGATAATTTTAAAGGAAGTATAACAAACTTTAAAATTGTACGTTCTGCGTTGTATAATTGTAATTACGATGTTGACGATGTATCTGGTGAATGTTTTCCACCGAAAGTTTACTCAGTAAATGATCCTGAAGGTAAAGTAAGATTGCTTGTTCGTGCATTATCAGAAACTGGTGCAACAGACATAGGATGTAGAAATTATCATTTATCTCCTGTTGGGAATGTAAATGGTTACTACGAAACAAATAAATTATTTGATAGTGGGGTAATCAACCTCGATGGTTCAAGTCATATTACAATTCCAAATTCAAAAGATGCTTTTAAATTTCTTCATAATGGAGTCGGAGCAGATTTTACTGTTGAATCATGGATCAAGATAGCTCAAGCAAATCAATATCAAACAATAATTTGTACAGCAAGTAACACAGGCAACACAGGATTTATGCTTGTGGTACATGGCATGAAACCGAGTGTATTGATTGGCAAGTCTGTGGGTGGTCGTTGGAGATTAACTTGTGGAAGCAACACTTTATTGAATTTAAATACATGGCATCATGTTGCAGTTGTAAATGTAAACGGAAAAGTCAAATTGTTTGTCGACGGAAAATTAACGGGTGAATCTGAGTTTGTTGATACAATAGTAAATTTACCTACACATAATGTATCAATTGGATGCGAAGACGATCACAGAAAACAGAACTATTTTGTAGGACAACTTCAAGATTTAAGAATTTCAAGTTCTGCGGTGTATTCAGGAAGATTTGTTGTTCCAAGTGCATTATTCACAACTGATTGTTCAGATGCGTGTAGTGATCCTGAATTGATAAATTGTGCAAACGATGTAGCATTACATTTACAATCAAATACATTTAAATCAAGTGATCCTATTGTAGATTCATCAGTATTTTCACGTGCAATAACAAAATATGGTGATGTTGCTCATAATACAAGCAAATCACCATTTACCCGTAGTAGTTTATATTTCAACGGAAACACAGATTATTTGAGTCTACCTGCGTCAAGTGATTGGAAACTTGCTAATACCGACTTTACACTTGAAGCATGGGTAAACTTTGATGGAATTCAACCCAGCAAACTTGCTGAAGGTATTACATCAACTCACGGAGGAAGTGCAAATTTAATACAAACCGCAACAAACGGAGGTTTATCAGATAATGTAGGATGGGGAATCAATTTGTATTTCGATAATGTATCTTTTTATTGGGAAGATAATAACACAAGCACAAACTATCAAAGTATTGCATTGATAACATCGTCAATATTTGAACCAAATGTGTGGGTGCATATTGCTGTTGTGAAACACAACAACACAATAACAGGATATGTAAATGGAGAAACAACTGATAGTAAAACAATAACTGGTTGGAAAGATTCTAATTTACCACTTGAAATTGGAAGACGTGCACGATCAACCGTTTCAAGTTTACAATATTATTTCAAAGGATATTTACAAGATCTAAGAATTACAAACAAAGCATTATACACAACGTGTTTTTCAAAACCAACTTCTATGTTTGAAATTGCAGAAGCAATTCCTGCAAATGAACCAAGTTGTGGTGAAGTTGCTTTGAATATTCAAAGTGATACAACAAATGAAGCAGCTGCAATTGAAGATATTTCAGTTAATGCTCATGCAATAACAAAAGTAGGTGATACAAAACATTCTTCTGCCGAAACAATTTTGGGTGCGAGTAGTTTGTATTTCGATGGAAGTGGAGATTATGTAAGTGTTGGAGATACAAGTACATTTAAATATATTCATAATCTTACATCAGAATATACAATTGAGTGTTGGGTTTATGTAAATGCTATTACTAAAGATTCATTAAATCGCAGAAGCATAAACATAACTGGAAACAATGGACCATCACAAACTAAAGGATTTGGCATTTACTTTGGTTCAACCGGATTACAATTTTGGACTTCCGATGGAAATGGAACATCAGGACAACCTGTGACTTATGTAGAGCATCCAATGACAGATGCAGAGATATTAAACAATTGGATGCACATTGCGGTTGTTTACGACAAAACGGAAACAACATTATTTTTAAATGGAATTCTGGTTGCATCGAGTGATGTTGAGCAAGTAACTCCTGTTGGTGCGAATTCAACTTATCCTTTAACTATTGGTTACACACCACACGATGTTGGTGTGACGAATTATCCAATAAACGCATACATTCAAGATTTTCGAATTTCCAAAAAAGCAGTTTACACAGGATGTTTTGTTCCTCCTGCATCTCTTCATCCTAATTTATTAAACACACCATTAAATCCAAATTGTGCGGAAGTTTTGCTTCATGTTCAAAGTAACACCACTAATGTATCAGACGTAGTTGTAGATTCATCACGCAATCAATACGAATTTACAAAAAGAGGAAATGCAACCCATTCAACTGATAAAAAAATACACGGAGCAAGTTCATTGTATTTTGACGGAGATGGAGACACTTTGAGCATAAATAATGCAGATACATTAAACGGAGACTTTACATTTGAAACTTGGATCAACCTGAAAAATATTCCAGCAGAATCTGAGTTTACATTACCTTCAGAAGTTGCATCATCAGCAATTGACGGAGAATTGTTGGAAATTACAGAAGATACAACACTAGAATACACAGACGATAGAATATCTGCTTTAACATCCAATACAATTACATTGACATCAAAAAGTGGAAGTGACTTCAAAGCAAATCAGAGGTTGTTGATTATTTCAACTTACGGAGCAAATGCTGACACTATCGGTAATTATGAATTTGTAGAAATTGCTAGTATCAACGGAAATGTTTTAACTTTAAAATCAAATATTCAAAAAACATACAATGTCGCAAATTATACCTTCATTGTCGCACCAAAAAGATACAACAAAATAATTGTCAATGAAGATGTAAATGTTTCTTCTGTTGCATGGAGTGCATCATCAGATTCTATACAAGGATTGGTATTGTTATCAGCAAAGGAAATTCAAGTAAAAGGACAAATTTCCGCAAATGAACTTGGATTTCGTGGAGGAACTAGTGGAACTACTTCAAATAAAAATGGTGGCATCGGAGAAAGTTACGTTTCCGGAAAATGGAATACACGATCAACTAATGGTCAGTATGGATCTGGTGGAGCAGGTGTTTACAAAAATGCAAGTAGAAAAGGAGATATAGGAACATCTGGAGCCGGAGCAGGACATGGTACAGCCGGAACAGGTGGAAATAGTTGGCAAGGCAGTGGTAGTGCAAAGGGTGGAACTGCGTTTGCCTTAGATACAATCAAAGAAAAAATATTCATGGGTCCTGGTGGAGGACAAGGTGGTTCTGATAATGCAAGTCCGAGTGACACACGATCAGCACGTGGTGGATACGGAGGTCGTGGTGCAGGAATCGTAATTATTGATGCGATTTATTGTGAAGTTTCCGAAACTGGAATTATATCTGCAAACGGACAACAGGGTCGTGAAGCATACGATCCAGGAAACGGAGAAGCTGGAAATGGTGGAGGTGGAGCAGGAGGTTCTATTTTATTCACCGGAAATATCGACAATGAAGGACTAATTCAAACCACACGTGGTGACCGTAGAGTTGCAGATGGCTCTGGCCAAAGTGGTGGATATGGATATACTTCTGGATACGGAGGTCACGGAGTTATTGCATGGTTTGGATACAATGTTGGTAATAGCCAAGTTAATTGTCTTGCTCATTCTCCTTGGAAAAATACTTCTTATATTTTAGATACTCATTCAACCGAAACCACAAATTTTGGTGGAAATAAATTAGGATTAATAGCAATTCCATCTAAAGAATCCGGAAAATACGATGTTGTATACGGAAATATTGGTGGAAAACTAATTCGTAGCAAATTAAACTTAACATACAACGAATGGAATCACATAGCAGTTGTTCGTAAAAATAACATTGAAACATTTTATATCAACGGTTCTCCAGTAAACACACGAACTCATTCATTAGATTATCCAAACGAAAGTATTACTCTTGGTTCTCAGTCATTTAATAATTTTGAGTATCCACTTGAATTGAACGGATATTTACAAGATGTCAGAATTTCAACAAAAGCAGTTGTTGAGGGATGTTTTGTTCCACCTGTATCTCTTCATGCAAATCTTGTAACAATTCCAAGTGAACCTACTTGTGATGAAATTAATTTATGGTTAAGAAGTGATACTAACATTGAATCTTCTGCAATTACAGATACATCTAAAAATAAACATTCCATTACAACACATGGTAACGCAAGACACGAAACTTCTAAAAAACTATTTGGTGAAAGTGCGTTGTATTTTGATGGAAACGGAGATTATTTGCAAACAGAACCATCCTCTGATTTTAATTTTGGAACTAATGATTTTACAATAGAGTTTTGGGTCAACTTTCCTTCCGCATCTTCTCATTTTTATTTACAAAATAATAAAGATAGAACAACTGCTGAAGGTACAAGTCGTTGGGTAGTTCTTGTGAATCCAACATCAGTAAGATTCATTACTCACTCAAGTGGTGGTACGATAGATAATCAAAGTATATCAAAATCATTAAATACATGGAATCATGTAGCATTCGTCAGAAAAAATGGTGTAATGACAATTTATTACAATGGTGAAGAAGTAGCCACAGGAAACTTAAATTTAGATTACGATCAAAACGGACTTAATATTGGTTCGCATTCAAATTGGAATGGAGTATTTCCATCTTCTCATGCGTATATTCAAGATTTTCGCATTTCAAATAAAGCAGTTTACAATGGATGTTTTAAATTACCAACAACATTTTTATCTGAAGAGTGCATACCAACACCAACTCCTTTACCACAACCAACACCAACTCCTACACCAGAAAGAACACCTACTCCAATTAGAACTCGTGGTATTTTAGAAAACGATACATCAATTGGATCAAAAATTGCGACTATACAAGAACAATACGGAGAATTTAAAGTTGGTGATTGTGTGATAATAAACAAAGGCACAAATAAAGAAGAAAAACTTACAATTACACAAATTTCGTTTACTGCTGTAACTGGAGTAAAATATCAAAGTTGCGAAACAGATTATGTAGCACCTGCTAGTGATCCAGATTTTGAATTACCTTCAGTTCCACCGAAAGTAAATATTTTGAAATACGAGGAATGTGAAGGACTTACATTACCGGAAATTGTTGATTATGTATTACCGGAATCAACTGATTTAAGCAAAGTAAGAAAATATGCTTATTGTAATGAAGAATGGAATGCGATAGAAACTTTTGATTATGAACTTCCAGATGAAACAATTCAAGATCCAATAAGAAAATACACTCAATGCGATGATTCACGACCTACACTTGAAACTTTTGATTATGAACTTCCAAGTGAAACAATTCAAGACCCAATAAGAAAATACGCAAAATGTGGATGGGTTCGTGAAGTTACATTATCATTCAATTATCATATACCGAATCATCCAGATGATGCAAGTATGGCAAATGGGACGGCAACAAAAACTCATACAATATCTGTAACATCAGGACAACCTGTTGTAGATTTTGAATTTTATCATTCATTTGCAACTGGACTTGATCAAAATACATGGACTGCATCTAACGCAAAACTTACATTTCCAGATAATACAATAGTTTCAGTAGAACTTGCAGACAAAAAAGTAACAAGTGGAACATATGAACATCCTCAAAATGGAAATCTAACTGCATATGCAGTTCGTTATACATTTGATGTGCCAAATTTTGTACAAGACGAAACACAAGATTTTCTTGATTCAATAGAATATTTATTGATAGTTCCACCTGCAACGGATGGAGTAGAAGATCACAACCCAACAATAATTTCAACGGATTCAATCAATCCAAAAACATTACCAACCGAATGGCCAACAGGAACAACTTACAATTATGGAGATAACTAATCATGGAAAATAAATCATCAATAAACTCAACATCAGCAAATTCAACGTCTCAGTCTACACCAGACGAAATCTATATAGCAGAAAATCATCCAAATGCAAAAAACTTTGTAAATGTAGCAGGACGTTGCTATCAAAAAACAAGTGATTCTAGCACCACCTACTCAATCACAACAGAAAATGTATTTTCTGGATTGCTAAAACGAGGTGATGTTACTGTTCACAATCCACACAACGACTTTTCTAGTGCAACTGCAACTCGTACCGATTTGGTGGTTGGTGATTTTGCTGATTGTGATGCTTGTGAAAATTTAGGTGATAAATTTCGTGGACAACACAAAGAAAACTTTCGTGATTTCCATATCAAGGTAATCAAAGAAGTTGATGATAATTTAGGTGATGTTGTTGCGTATCGTTTATCAGGTGAAGACAGAAAAGGAAAATTTACATTACATGGAAATCGTCATCTTGAAATTTATGATAAAGATTCAATTACATTTGATACAACATCACTTGGTGACGAAGAATCTTCATTTGTGGTATCAGGTGGATTAAGTCCTGATAATTCATCAAAACCTAACAAAACTATCGTGGGTAAACCAAGATACGATGAATTATTATCAACATCACCTGCACATTCGGTTGCTACATTGAGTGTGGGTAATCATACATACACAGGTGGAAGTGGACTTGGAGGAAATATTGTTGTTAAAGCAAATCCTTTCAATGAAAATCCAGAATACAACGACACCAAGTTGAAACAATTTCCAGATCGTTTGCATAATATTGAAAATTCTTCGTTTGTTATCAAAAACGATGGAAAAGTTTTAGTAGCAGGAGAAAACGATGAATATCAATTAGCAAAAGGAAGAACTAATCGTAAATTCAATGAATTACATGAAAATATTAAAAATTGGCAAGAATCAGAAATTAATGAAATTGGTCAAATCAAAAAAATCGTAGGACATTCCAAAACAATAGGTTTTTTAACTTACGACAATAAATTTTATGTAGCAGGACGAAATGATGCCAATGCTGGTAATCTCGGCCAAGGATCAACTTCTGCGGGAAATTCATTTACTCCAAAGCAAATTTTAATTGATCACGCAGATAAAGCAGAAATTGATATAAAACTAAGTTCTGACATTCATACACAAATTGTTGATGCTGACATCGGAAGATTTCATGGAATCGCACTTGATGTAAATCAAAGAATTTGGCTTTGGGGAAATCCAGGAGTTCACGGTGCAGGATTTATATCAGGTAATAATGTGTATGACAATGCATCAGGTCCTAACGGAGGACCCACCACAAGGTATAGAAATATTATCGGTCTTACAAATAGTTACCATGATAGTTATGCAATGTATGAACCTGGAATACGTGGCCAAGTAACCAATAGTAGGTATGCAACATCATACCCACACGCACAACTTGTGTATTGGGATAACTCGGTGGCAGAAGACACAAACTCTGCTTATATAACTGACAATACAGTATTTGAGTTAAATATACCGAATAATAAAATATATCAAGTTGCTTGTACATTGCATACTTCATTTATATTAACATTAGACGGAGCAGTTTTTAGCTCTGGTTTCAATGGCCATGGTGAAACCGGACAAGGTCACAGAGATTTTTGGAATGATTTTAAGATATCAGAACATCCTCACAAGGCAGCTGGCAAAGTTGTAAATACAGGTGGAAAATTACCCGGTGATACTTTAAACAACGAAAAAATTCATGTCAAAAAAATAATTACAGGAGACAGTCATGTATTACTTCACACATACGACAATAAATTATACGGATTTGGATTAAATAATGAAGGACAACTTGGAGTTACATTGGAATTAGATGAAAACGATGATAACTTTTACTCAACCACTCCTGTTCTTTTGGCAGAAAATGTATTTCGTGCGTTTGCGGGAAGCAATTCATCTGCATATATTACATTAAATGGAAAAGTATTTGTTTGTGGTGAAAATACCGATGGACAACTTGGAATTGATCGTTATGCAGATGATGCACCTGTTCCTGGTGAATTGAGTTCTTCTAAAGTTATAGAAGTATGGACAGAATGCAATCGTATGATGGGTGCTGTGGAAATTAAACTTGGAAAAAATCATTCAACTGCTTTATTATCGAACGGACAAATAATTGGATTCGGTGAAACTGGTGAAGGTCAACTAGGTAATACAAATTTCAAATACCAACGTGCTGATAAAGGAGATACATACGAATCTACTATGGATGTTGATTTTCCAAGATTATCTACAACATTAACTGATTTCGCAAGAAACATTAATTTTGATTTAAGATTAAATTCTATACAATGTGGTGCTGATTATACAATGTTGCATCTTAATCACGGAGATGATACAAATAAAATTAAATCATGTGGTAAAAATACAAACAATGCAAGTATGCAAGGAGATGGAGTCCAATCGACTGAATTAATTGATGCTGATTTAACCTTTATTTCAGACGGAGCAAAATTAAAACAAATTGAATCGAATTTTGATTATACTCATTTATTAACAGATAAAGGAGAATTATTTGCTATTGGACATCAAGCAAATTATAGTGCAAGACTAGGAACAGGTACAAAAAATGCTTCAGATTCATCAGAAACTGCAATTCCTGTATTATTTAACGAAGAACCAATAACAAACATCAACAAAATAGCAACTGGAGAATTTCATGGATTGGCACTCGATACTAACAACAGATTATACCTCTGGGGAAATCCAGGAGTTCACGGTGCAGGATTTATATCAGGTAATAATGTGTATGACAATGCATCAGGTCCTGACGGAGGACCCACCACAAGGTATAGAAATATTATCGGTCTTACAAATCATTACCATGATAGTTATGCAATGTATGAACCTGGAATTCGTGGCCAAGTAACCAATAGTAGGTATGCAACATCTTATGACACAACTCTCTTAAACGATGGTCAAGAAAATGTAATACCTGAGTATGTTGGTAAAATAATAGATGTAAAATGTGCAGGATTTACGAGTTATTTGTTAAACGAATATGGAGAATTATTCAGTGCCGGATTCAATGGTCATGGTGAACTTGGCCAAGGTCACAGAGATTTTTGGAATGATTTTAAGATATCAGATTCTATTCATACATCATTTGGTCGTGTATTTTCTTTTAACGGATTAAAAGATGTTCGTGTAAAACGAGTAATACCAGGACATTTTCATTGCTTCGCAATTCTTGAAGACAACTCATTATACGGATGGGGTCTTAATAATAATTACCAACTTGGATTAAGTGAAGAAAATACAATAGATGGAATTCACAGAGATCATTATACTGCACCAATTTTAATTGATACAGATGTAGATGATGTATTCGCAGGAGAACATAATTCCGCAGTTAAAAAACTTGACGGAAGCATTTATGCAATGGGATACAACAAAACAGGTGTTATTGCAATGTTTGGTGATGGACGAGCACTTGGATTGGATCGTCATAATTCAACAGACGGAGTTGTTTCTGCAACTGATTATGCTAAAGTTCCAACACCTTGGTTTGAAGCAAGTGATGGAATTGTAGAAGTTGCATTTGGTGAATATCATTCTATCATCAAGCAAATTGATCGTACAAGTGGAGTAAAAATCAAATACTATTCCGCCGGAAACAACACACAAGGTGAAAGAGGATTAACTGGATATCCGCATGGAGGAACATTAGGAGAATGGGATACTTCATACGACAATAAAACAGATACATACGCAGGTTCTGATCGTTGGACATTAATTCATACAGAAGACGTTTCTTAAGTATAAGAAATAATCATTAGGAGTTAACATGGCAAATCCAATTACAAAAATATTACATTTCGCAGAAGAAATTCAAAATGTACATTCCGCGGGTTCTCCTATTGAAGTAATTGAATGTGATCCAACTCCCACACCGAGTCCTACTCCAACTGAAACACCAACTGAAACGCAAACACCAACTGATACTCCGACACCAGTTTGCTTTGAAGCAAAAATACCATCTTTAGTCGAAGGTGGTTACACAGGAAGTGGTACATTGCAACGTGGTGCAAATCCTGAATACGCATATGATAATAATATTGAAACGGTGACGGGACTTTATAAGTGTGTCTGGAACAACTCGTATCAAACTATATCATATAAATTTACAGATAAAACAAATACAATCGGAAATTTAAGAATCAAGTTAGATTTGGCTTGCACAGTTTCTTTTCAAAGTTATTTTGGAGGAAAATGTGATTATTATGTCAGATATCGTGAAACTGAAAGTAGTTCGTGGGTGTATTTAGTAAATAAAACATTACACGCACCAAACAGTTCTGGATCAACAACTTATCTTCATATTGATCAAAATATAAATGTTAGTGGTGTTGATACGGTTCAAGTTCATATCAAGGATCGTGGTCAAGGTTCTCCACGTTTTAGAGTTTACGAAGTAATGTTTTATGAAAGTGTGTGTTTAGAAACACCTACACCGACTGAAGCACTTAGTTTAAGTGGAGATGATACATTAGCATCAACAACAAGTACATTAGAGGCAGCCGCAGGTACAAAGGTCATTGAAATTCCTGACTCAGATACTTCTAAATTTAGTAAAGACATGGAAATTGTGATTGCACCTGACGATGATACAAAACGTGAAGAAAATGTAATAGATAGTATTGGATCACTTTATCTTAAAAATGCATTGCAAAATACACATTCTGCTGGTACAAGAATTGAACAAAAATTAATAACGACAGACACAGAAGAAGAAACCATTGAATGTCCAGACGGAAAAATTGCTGTATGGCAATTGCCAAATGGTGATCCATGTAATCCAAATCAAGCAACATTAAAAACATTTTTTGGATTAAGCATGAATCTTAATAATGAATGGGAAAATGTATTTAATGGTTTATCAATAAAATTTGGAGAACAAGAAACTGCAAACGGAGTTGATTATTTACCAATTTATGCGAAAGTTGATAACGATAAAATATCTCTTTCATCTGCAAACAACCTTTCCGAGTGGAACAAATTACTTTTATTTGTAGGAGACAACAAAAATTCAGATAATATGGCAAACGGTGAAGGATTAGAATACGATACAATTGTTTCAGATAATCTTATGTTACCTGACCAACAACCAAAAATAATATCTGCAAATGTACATTTTAGATTTCAAAGTGTAAATGGAATTCCGACTCTTCAAATTAAAAATATCAAAAAACCTTTGCATCCTGGATTTGAAAATCGTGACACAGAAAATGATTGGTCTTCAGTATATGTTGGAAAAGAATATGATTTAAATGATGATGTATGGCCTACAGTATCAGTTGATGTAAATTATGAAATAGGACCAATTACTTATAGTTCATTAGAATGTAATCAAGTTTGTGTAGATGAACAAACACCGACACCCACTAATGCAAATTATTTTGCAGACAGTGAAACAAATTGTGTTTTGTATAAAGACCAAGAAGATTGGTTTGGAACAAACCATCATATATGTTTTGACTTAAATACAAATGAAGTAAGATTTGCTGATTTGACAATAAATGATTCGGCTATTCCAGGTGATTTCACTGGAATCCAAAAAGATGTAAATTATGCAATTATTAAAAAAGATGTATTGGAAGATATCTCAAACTTAAATGATATTGATAATATAGTGTATAATTCTGTATCTACATACGCATGGAATTCTGATATGTATGCAAGGCAATCATACGGAACTAATAATTCTCAACCTTTGTATTCTGCAAATTCTTACCTAAGTGCTAATCTTAACCAAGAATATACTTTATATGATTTTAAAAGCTCCGAAAATTCCAATTATTTGTCATGGAAAGGAGACTCTGAAATTGTTTTGATAATGTTTTACGGAGACTATAACGGAAACGGAGGAAGTCGTAGAATATTAGGATACGTAGAGTTTGCGGAAGTGTAAACAACGATATTTAAAATGGCATATTATGCAGTAACTTCCGAATCAGACGAACTAATTCCTTTAAGTGATTTAGTTTTTCCGACTCGTATTTACTTTATAGTATCTGACACAAATGAAGGTGCAACAATATCATTTCCTGTAAGATATTATGATATATCAAATGAGATTGTATCCGAGACATTCAATTTACCGTTTGTATACGAAGCATCAAATAAGTATTTTTACTCGTTTATACAAAATTCAGTAGTGGCGTTGGATGCTGAAGAACCAACTCCAACACCAACAACGACTCAAACTGAAACACCTTCTCCGACTTTAACTCCGACTCAAACT
>TARA_B100001093_G_scaffold69381_1_pt1 | contig 15397 bp, 7 predicted proteins | sample TARA_B100001093 | Tara Oceans TARA_B100001093 (sample SAMEA2623116) | marine metagenome | biome: marine biome (ENVO:00000447); feature: surface water layer (ENVO:00002042); material: "saline water (ENVO:00002010), including plankton (ENVO:xxxxxxxx)" | depth 5 m
GTTATTTTGGGCTGTGGAGCCACCGTTGTCGCTGGTGAAAACGATGAAGGTGTTGTCTTTTTGTCCGGCATCATCAATGGCCTTTACGATCCGACCAACCGCAGCATCGAAGTGCATGATGCAGGCGGAATATTGCCGGGCAACGTCGCCTGTGATATTTTCCGGGACTTTCTTCAGCCATTCCTCTGGCTCACGGATCGGCAGGTGAACAGCGGTATAAGGAATGTAGAGAAAAAAGGGCTTTGGATTGTCCGCGGATGTTTTGCCGCCAATCCACTTCACCGCTTCATTTGTCAACAGGTCAGTAACGTGGCCTTCTTCCTCAATCAATTTGTGATTCCGGTGCCAGGTAACCGAGTAAGGCCCTTTTTTATAGTGATGGTTGTAGGGCGCGATTCCTCCCGCCAGTGAGCCATAGCTGTGCTCGAAGCCAAAGTGATTGGGCCCCCATTCCGGTTTTGACCCGAGATGCCATTTTCCGATCAAGGCGGTGGAGTAGCCTGCCTTGCTGAGCGCTTTCGCAACGGTCATCGTCTCGAAGGGGAGGCCCTGATTGTTGATTGGAGTAGTGATCCCAAAACGACTCCAATACCGCCCTGTGAGAAATCCCGCTCGGGTCGGACTGCAAACCGGAGCGACATAGTGTTGCCTCAATTCGACACCCTCGGCCAGAAGTTGATTCAAGTTGGGAGTCGGAGTATTCCCGCCGTGAAATTCCACATCAGCCCAGCCAAGATCGTCGGCGATGATGAAAACAATGTTGGGTTGTGATCGGGCATTCGCAAAAATAGAGCAGGCGAGAGCAAGGAAGGAAATGATCTGTTTTTGCATCGGTCTGTTCTGACACAAATCAGGAACAGCTTCCAATCATGAATCCGATGAAATTGATGTGCTGGAGTTCCAGGGTTTTCCCAATTCGTGGAGAAAAGAAGTGAAAGGGCTCCAGAATATGAGAAGAGCTTAGGAAGCTACGAAAGTCAGGAAGGACGAGAGGTTGTGGGGAGCAATTTTGAATCGACTGATTGGAATCGTCCAAAAGCGGGTGCTCTTGGTTACGCCAGAATCTCCTTCACGATTTTTCCGTGAACGTCGGTGAGACGGAAGTCTCTGCCCTGCAAGCGGTAGGTGAGTTGTTCGTGGTCGAAGCCAAGGAGATGGAGGAGGGTCGCGTGGAGGTCGTGGACGTGGACTTTTCCATCGACTACGCCGAAGCCAAGTTCGTCGCTTTGGCCGTGGATATAACCGCTCTTTAATCCGGCTCCGGCCATCCACATGGTGAAGGCTTCGATGTGGTGATCGCGGCCGACCGTCTTACGGTTTTCGCCCATCGGAGTTCGCCCAAATTCACCGCCCCAGATGACGAGGGTGTCTTCTAACATTCCGCGTTCCTTGAGGTCGAGGACGAGGGCGGCGCTGGCTTGGTCGACGTCTTTGCAGACTTTCTCAAAGTCTTTGTTGAGGTTTTCACCGGGGCCACCGTGGCTGTCCCAGTTGGTGTGGTAAAGTTGGACGAAGCGGGAGCCGCGTTCGACGAGACGGCGGGCGAGGAGGCAGTTTGAAGCGAAAGATGATTCGCCGGGTTTCACACCGTAGCTATCGAGAGTGCTTTTGGATTCGCCCTTGAAGTCCATCAATTCGGGCGCGCTGGTCTGCATGCGGTAAGCCATTTCGTAGGCGTTGAGACGGGTAAGGATTTCGGGATCACCGGTTTCTTTGAGGCGTGCGCGGTTGAGGGCGCCGACGGTATCGTAGAAGCTGCGCTCGCGTTCGCGGGTGATACCTTTTGGGCTACGAAGGTGAAGGATGGCATCGCCTTTTCCCCGGAAGGGAACGCCTTGAAATGAGGTCGGAAGGAAACCGCTGGCCCAGAGGGAATTTCCGGCGCGCGGTCCGCGTGGTCCGCTTTGCAGAACAACGAAGCCGGGGAGGTTTTCTGATTCGCTGCCGAGTCCGTAGGTGATCCACGAGCCCATGCTGGGTCGCCCCGGGGCCTGGAAGCCGGTGTTCATGAAGAGCTTGGCCGGGCCGTGGTTGAAGACGTCGGTGGTCATGCCGCGAAGCCAGACAACTTCGTCGACGATTTTGCGGTGGTATGGAAAAAGTTCGCTGAGTGACATGCCGCATTCTCCGTAGCGGCCGAACTCGCGTTGGTTGCCGAGGAGGGTTTCGTTACCCTTAAGAAAGGCGAAGCGTTTGCCCTCCATGAGGCTTTTTGGAGGAGCCTTACCGTGGTATTCGCGGAGCTTAGGTTTGTCTTCGAAGAGTTCGAGTTGGCTCGGCGCGCCGGCCATGTGGAGGAAGATGACGTTCTTGGCCTTCGCTGGCAGGGGAGGCTTGCGGGCACTCATCGGGTTGGCCGGATCGATGACGGGGAGTTGCCCGGCTTGTAGTTGTCCCATCATGGAATTGATGGCGATGGAGCCGAGGCCGACTCCACAGTCGCGAAAGAAATGGCGGCGGGTGCGCTCGGCGAGCCAGCGGTTTTCGAAGTCATTCATGAGTTACTCGCGGGTAATGAAATTATCGGTGTTTAAGAGCGCGCGGGCGAGGCCAACGAGGGCGGCGGCTTCGGCTGACGGAGTTTCGGAAGAGAGGAGATCGCTGGAAAGGAGTGCTTGGGTGGCTTCCTTGTCCTTGGTGAAATCGTTGATCTGTTGGTGAACGTATTTTTTAAGGATGGAGAGTTCTTCGCGGCCTGGCTCGCGGCAGAGAGTGAGTTGGAAAGCGTGGTGAATGAGCGGCTCGACTCCGTCGGGTTTGTCGCGAAGAAGACGGGCCGCGAGACCTTGGGCGATTTCGAGGAAGGCGGGATCGTTTGCGATGGTGAGCGCTTGCAGCGGGGTATTGGAACGGACGCGGTGGGTGCAGACGGTTTGGAAGTCTGGGGCGTCAAAGGTGGAGAGGAGCGGGTATGGGGCGCTGCGATAAAAGAAGGTATACATCCCGCGGCGGTAGCGATCGGGACCGGTGCTGGTGTTCCAACCTTTGCGGCTTTGGGTGAAGGCGTAAATGCCATCGGGTTGGGGCGGGTAGACGCTGGGGCCACCGATGACGGGGGTGAAAAGTCCGCTTGCGCTGAGAGCGGCGTCGCGGATGATTTCAGCGTCGAGGCGAAGGCGGCTTTGGCGGGCGAGGTGGAGATTGCGCGGATCAAGATCAGCGAGGTCGGGGCGAGCTTTTGAAGAGCGGCGATAGGTTTCGCTGGTAACGATGAGGCGGTGCATTTTTTTCATGGACCAAGCATCTTCGATGAAGCGATTGGCGAGATAGTCGAGGAGAATGGGATGGGTGGGAGGAGATCCTTGGGTTCCAAAATCTTCTTCGGTTTCGACGAGACCACGCCCGAAGTAGCGCATCCAGGTTCGGTTAACAGTGACGCGGGGTGTGAGCGGGTTGGCGGGATCAACGAGCCACTTGGCGAGGTCGAGCCGATTGCGGCGCGAGGTGGGATCGGGAAGGGCGGGTTTGACTTTGGAGAGAATCCCGGGCGCGAGTTCTCCGAGGTCTTTGTTGGGTCGGGTGAAGTCACCGCGAGTGAGGAGGTAAGTGGTGCGCGGCTTGGCCAGTTCCTTCATCACCATAAGCTTTCCGGTGCGGGGTGTGACTTTGCCGGGTTCTTTGCCCTTCGGAATGGACGGAGCGGTAGCGGAGAGATCAAGGGCGAAACGTCCGACGAGATAGTTATCGTGGAGATCATGCTCCATGCGGACGGCGAGTGGCTTGCCGTTAGTTGCAATGGGTTTTTCGAAGAGAAAAGTCACTTCGTGCTCGGCGTTCATTATAGCCTTTTGTCCGCGACCGATGTTGATGGCCCATCCAGTCTTCTTGTCACGATCGATGATGTGGGAAGCCGGATAGTCTGGTTGCTCATGATCGGCGAAGGCCGCTTTAAGACGAACGGGCTTGCCGTCGATCGTGACGGTGAGATTGGTGAGGACAAAATTCCCATTGCTCGCAGTGCCCGGCCCTTTCTTTGGGAGGGATTTATCAGGGAGGGTGCGGAGTCGGAGCGCGGCGACGGTCTGGAGATCGGTGGAGATTTTGAGGTCGTAGGCCTCTTTTTGCTTGGCGGACTTGTCCACGAGGAGAGAGTTATCGGGGAGACGTTTTAAATTTACGTTGGAGGAAGTACGATAGTCCTCGTAACGAACCGGAACCCACTTGGCTGTCTGCGCAGATTCCGTCTTTTCAGGCATAATCGGTTTGGGGCCGTTGTTGAGGATCTCAAATTGTTTGACCTCCACCGTGGGACCGGTGCCGTTGGCATCTTCGGTGTTGTTGAAGAAGGCGAAGAGTTCGTAGTACTCGCGGTGTGTGATGGGATCGAACTTGTGCGTGTGGCATTGGGCGCAACCCACAGTGAGGCCAAGCCAAACCGCTCCGGTGGTATTGACGCGGTCGATGACCGACTCGACGCGGAACTGTTCGCGATCCGATCCACCCTCTTGGTTGATGAGAGTGTTCCGGTGAAAGGCGGAGGCAACGAGTTGGCTTTTGCTGCGGTTGGGAAGAAGGTCACCGGCCAGTTGTTCGATCGTGAATTGATTAAAGGGAAGATCGTCGTTGAGAGATTTGATGACCCAGTCGCGGTAAGGCCACATGTCACGGCCGCCATCGACCGAGTAGCCGTGTGAGTCAGCGTAGCGGGCTTGGTCGAGCCAGTGCCGACCCCAACGCTCGCCATAGTGCGGGCTTGCGAGGAGTCGGTCTACAAGGCGAACCCATGCGTCGGGGCGTTTGTCATTGATAAAGTCGTTAGTTTCTTCGGGCGTCGGAAGGAGGCCGGTGAGATCGAGAGAGAGTCGTCTGATGAGAGTGGCTCGATCGGCGGTTGGTGAGGGCTTGATGTCGAGACGTGCAAGGGAAGCGTTGATAAAGTAGTCGATCGGATTGCCTTCCCAAGACACTGGCGGGGTAGTCTTGGCGAGAGGTTCGAAGGACCAGTGGCCTTGGTAGGGAGCCCCTTGTTTAATCCAGCGACGAAAGAGAGCGACTTCCTCTTGGGTGAGACTTTCTTTTTTGGCATGGGGCGGAGGCATCGCTTCATCACCGGTGGCTTCCGCGATGCGGTAGATTAATTCGCTATCATCTGGTCTGCCCGGAACGATCGCGGAGAATCCGTCGTGGTCTTCAAGTGCGCCGTCTCGGGTATCAAGACGAAGGTCGGCCTCGCGTGTTTTTTCGTCGGGGCCGTGACAGAAGAAGCACTTGTTGGAGAGAATGGGCCTAATGTCGCGGTTGAAGACCACTTCCTGTGAAAAAGTGACTGAGATCAGTGCGATGGTGAGAATAAGAGAAAGGCGCTCCATTTACAGAGATCTTTATAACGCGGATCGGTGCCGAGGCAATCAGCAAGCATCGAAGTTGATCGGCTTTGGTTCTCGTTAATGGATGGAAAATCGCCTGGAATTCGGCAGTTTTTTGAGAAGCCAATTTTTTATGGGCAGATTCTGAGGAATCTTATAAAAAGAGTGTTTCGTTCGAATATTTGGTAGGGTATCTTACTGGCCGCCCAATGAAATTTAACATAAGCTCTTGTCTTATCGCAGTTGTTGCCTTTGCTACAGGGATCGCGGTTGACCGCGTTGTATTTTCTCCTGTGGAGGATACGGCCGCAGCAGAAGGTGCGCGAGTCAGAAACAAAGAGTCCAGCAGCTTGTCTTCGAGAGGATCAAGAAGCCGGGCCATTTCTTCTCAGCCTGGTCGAAGTGATTCTGATCGACAGCGCGAAGAGTCAAGAGAAGAGGGAGCTGATGGAGTATTGGGATCTTTTCGAGACGCGATGGAAAAACTCCAAGATGGTGGGAGCATGGATGCAAAGACCGCGAGTCAACTTTTACAATCATTTCCGGCTGGTCGAGAGCGCCGACACATGTTGGAGCATCTCGCAAATGTCTGGGGTCGCCGGAATGGTCAGGCAGCGATTGAATGGGCCGAAAGTTTGGATGGAAGTGATCGTCGGCGAGCTTTACATAGCGCCCTGCATGGCTGGTCGGAAGAGGATCCTGCGGGCGCTGCTCAATATGTAGCCGAGCTCCCGACTTCTGAGCAAAATTTACATTTAGTGCATGAGATGGCTCATCGTTGGGCTGAGAGCGACCGAACTGCTGCGATGGAATGGGGAGCGTCTCAAGGTGATGCCGCGATACGCAGCCGGGCGATGGGCGGGGTCGTAAGTTCATGGGCCGAGACGGATCCTGCTGCCGCCGCTAATTTTGCTTCGACAATAGACAACCCCTTCGTGAAGCATCAAGCCCTTGAGATTGCGGCTCGTCGTTGGGCAAGCCAAGACACGGCTTCTGCGATAGAATGGGCGCAAGGGTTGGTAGGTGAAGATCGTCACCGAGCCACTCGATCAATCTTACGTGGAGTGGCTGAAAATACTCCGGGAAAAGCAGCTACGATCTACGGTGAACTTACGGCAGGCCTCTCGCCCCAGTTGCGGGCAACAAATGAACACCGACGGATGGCACAAGAAATCGCTTCGGCGTGGTCCGCGGCTAGTCCTCAAGAAGCTGCTGACTGGGCAATGGGTCTTCCGGAGCCTGGGGAGGTGCGTCGCGCTGCGGTTGGAGAAGTGGCTGAGCGTTGGCTGCGGATTGATAGCATGGCTGCCGGCGAGTGGATCCTAGAGCTTCCGGAAGGAAGGGTTCGTGATGCGGCGGCGGAACGGGTGGTTGAAACGATGCTTCCTGCCGACCCCGCGGCAGCGTTCGACTGGGCAAACAGTCTCAGTGATGATGGGCATAGGACGGGGATGATGCGGGAGGTGCTTCATCGTTGGAGCTCACGCGACTTTGCTTCCGCAAATGCCGCACTTCAAAGCGCAGAGATTTCGCCTGAGCAACGGCGCGAGCTCAACCAAGTCTTTGGAAGAAATGAAGACCCGGGTCCAGCTGGCGATCCGGGAGAGCAGTCTGAGTAACTCCGGAGGAGGTCGGTGATAGATTCTTTCTCGATTAAGAATTGAACGGGAATGGTGAGTTGAGACCCAGAGAAATCTAATTTTCGTCGTTAAAGCTCTGGCGATGGACGGTGGTTTCTCCGTCGGCCTGGTAGATTAAAAGAATGGCATCTTCGCTGGCGACTTCATCAAACAGTTCCATCATGAACTCCTCTTGACCGGGCCAAGGGTAGACAAAGAAGAGATCGACTTCGCCAGGGTCAAGACCATCGTAGAGCGGAGTAGTGTCGATGATTGCTCCACCAGAAGTGGTGGCCTGTGGAGGAAGAAGGTCCTTGCCGCCGATGCCTTCACATTCTTCATAACCTTCAGGAAGGTAACTGGTGCAAAGGTATTCGGCGGGGATGGAGAGGTCTTGAGCTAGTTCGGTGGAGAGCTTTACAAGGCCATCTTCGATTTCGATTCCGTAGGCTTTAAAACCTAGGAGGGAGGCCATGCAGGTTGCGATCCCAAACCCGGAGCCCCATTCGCAGAAAACGTCACCGCGAAGGATTCCAGATTCTTTGAGAGTGGCGATGGCCGCAAAGACTTTTTTAGGATTACTGGGAAGGTAACGCGGGTAGCGCCGGTCCAGTCCGGCCTCGAAAAAGGCGTCACAGCGTTGCTCGGCCTCGGCAAGCATTGCGGTAACTTCATCCGGTATCTCGCAAGGCTTGGAGATCACATTAAGTTGTTCGAGAGACACAGTAGCGGGTTATCTTCTTTGGTGTTTCGGCAAGAATTGGACGGCATCAGCAATAACGTATTTTCCTTCTGTTCCTTCGTTTGAAATAATGACTGATCCTTTTTTTCCTTTCTTGAATTCGAAAGTTCCCAGGGATCTAAAGAGTTTTCCATGCTTGGGGACATCCTGTTGATTAATCCGAACGATGGATTTTCCGTTCGCGTGAACGATCGTGACGGGTGTAACGGTCGAGCGTCTTGAATTGTAGCAATGGGAGAGACGGACTTCGTATTTCCCAGATTGTGGGAGATCAGGAGTGAAGGTCACGGATTTTTTCCCTTTGTCTGATTTTTGGTCATGAAGGTATCCGATGCCAACATAGGGTGGGGTGTGGGTTGAATATTGCCATTTTCCCTTGAGAATGGCGTTGGTCTCATCAAGGACAATTCCTGGGAGAGTATCTGGGTTGGGGATGATGAATTTCAGGTTGGCCTTGATGTCGACTTCACCTGGCGCATGACTGTTGGGAGTTGCATCGGGATGAGGTTCGATGGAAAAGACGAGACTTCCTCCTAAAAGAAATAGAATCGAGAGGAACCACCTTTTCATGTTGAGAAGAGTAACTAGCGCGTCATGAGAGAGCGATGTCATTTCACCCAAATATTCCCCTTTGTAAGATCTCGTATCGCTCAGACGTTAAGCTTAGCTTAAGATATCCTATCTCTCCCGATGCTCTTTAAAATCCGCCTTCAAATTCTCGTTGTCTTTTTCGTCAACGGGGTTTCGGCGGCGGAAGTCGGGGTCGATTTCTTCGAGGCCAAGATTCGCCCGGTTTTGGTGGATAAGTGTTATGGATGTCACTCCGTAGATGCGGCTAATCGAGGTAAGCTAAAGGGAGGGTTATTTTTGGATACAAAGAAGGGGATCCGAAAAGGAGGGGATACGGGGCCGGCAGTTATTCCAGGAAATGTCTCTGAGAGTCTAATTTTAAAAGCGCTGCGACAGGAAGAATTGGAGATGCCTCCTAAGGGGAAACTTTCCGATGAAATCATCTCTGATTTTTCCGAGTGGATCGAGGCGGGTGCGATTGATCCTCGGGAAAAGTCTGAGAGTAAACTCAAAAACACGGAAGTTGATGCCTCTAGTCACTGGGCTTTTCAGGTGCCCAAAGAGCCGAAGCTTCCTGAGGTGAAGAATTCCAAGTGGGGTCGATCGGAGATTGATGGCTTCATCTTGCGCCAACTCGAAGAGCAGAACTTGAGTCCGGTGCCTGCTGCTTCGCCTCGGGTTTTAGTGCGGAGAATATACTTTGACCTTTTAGGGCTTCCTCCGACGCCCGATCAGGTCGACGAGTTTCTTAAGAATTCTGCAAAGGATCAGGACAGTGCGATTGGGAATCTCGTTGATTCACTTTTAGAATCTACTCATTACGGTGAACGGTGGGGGCGGCATTGGCTTGATGTGGCTCGTTACGCCGAGGATCAGGCTCACACTTTTGGAGTTAAGAAGCGAGCGAATGCCCATCAATATCGTGATTGGGTTATCAAGATGTTTAATGAAGATCTTCCATTCGATAAGTTCATCAAATTCCAATTGGCAGGTGATTTAATAGAGAATGAATCGGAAGATCGTTTCCGCAAGTTTGCCGGACTTGGGTTTCTAGGTCTAGGGGCTCAGTATTATAAAAACTCCGACAAGGCTCAAGCTGAGGCAGATGAGCTTGATGATACCATTGATACCGTGACCCGTGGATTTCTCGGACTAACGGTGTCGTGTGCTCGATGCCACGATCATAAATTTGATCCTATTCCGACTCGGGATTATTACGCTTTAGCAGGAGTGTTTAATGGACGAAGATATTCTGAAATTCCGTTGGTCGAAGAGAAAGAGGTGAAGGCCTACAATGATGAACAAAGAGGCATCAAGGATTTGGAATCAAAACATCGAAGCTACCTCAGAGGGATCGGTAAACAAGAGGGCCAAAAGAGGCTTGGGCAAGTGAGTAGATACTTACAGGAGGGCTGGCGATTGGTGACCTTGAAATCGCAAGGGGTAAAAATTTCGGACGACGAGTTTGCGGAACAGGCGGGTCTCCATCGCCATTATACGAAGCGATTCCGGGAAATGCTGGAGAAAGGTCGCAAGAATGACCTGATGAAGCGTTTGCCTGAGTTGAAAGGATGGCATGATGTGGTGGTGAATTTTACAGAGAAGCCCACGGTCGAAACCCTCAAGGTTCCAGATAAAATCGTAGAATTATCCAATCAATTTCAAAGCTTCGTAGATCGGGCTGAAGAAGCTATTTCGCAGATTGAGATTGAGAAAGCAGAGGAGTTGGCAAAAGCCCGTAATGTAGAAGATCGGTTGAATAAAATTATCGGGAAGATGGAGAATGATCAGAAGCGCCTTCTTAAAAATATTTGGATTGATGGCCATGCTCCTCTCTATGCCTCTGAAAATGATGCATATGCGAAGCTTTTGAATGATGAGCAAAAAGTGGAAGCAGACCGAATGAAGACCGAATTTGAGTCTCTTCGTAAGAAGGCCAAGCCCAAGTATCCCCTAGCCCATGCGGTCCAGGGAGGAGGTAAGGCGATGCAGGTCTACATTCGTGGTAACCCGGCGAGCAAAGGAGAATGGGTTGCACGCGGGACTCTTGAGATTTTAGAAAATGAACCACGACCGACTGATCCCGAGGCGGCCAAGAATCATCCTTTTTCACGTCTTGACCTTGCTGAGGCTATCGCTTCCCCGCAGAACCCTCTCACCGCTCGGGTAATCGTGAATCGCGTTTGGCAGTGGCACTTCGGGAAAGGCCTAGTGACGACTTCAAGCAATTTTGGTCTTTTGGGTGAAGCCCCGAGTCATCCAGAATTGCTCGATTGGTTGACCGTCAATTTTATCAAGAATGGATGGTCGATTAAGTGGTTGCATCGCGAGATTCTCAAATCAGCGACTTATCAACTTTCTAGTAAGGGGAGTTCTAAAAACGAAGAACTCGATGGTGATAATCGCTTCCGTTGGCGGTTCGATCGTCGACGCCTGGAAGTCGAAGCTTGGAGGGATGCTCTGCTTGCGATCTCTGGGAATCTTGACCCGACGATGGGTGGTCCGACGATCGAGCTCAGTAAAAACAAAACACGTCGCACGGTATACGCGAGTATCAGTCGTCATCAGCTCGATGGGATGTTAAGGATTTTTGATTTTCCCGACGCAAATGTTTCTGCGGCTTCTCGAACGGAGACGACTGTTCCACAACAACAACTCTTCGTTCTGAATAGTGACTTTATTATTGATCAGGCTAAGGCTTTTGCCAAACGGGTGACTGGTGAATATGATGAAGTTCCAAAGCAGGTGGAATTTGCCTATCGCCTTGTTTTTGGGCGTTCACCCTCGAAAGCAGAATCACAAGTTGCGCAGGCCTATCTTAAGATTGAAAAAGAAAAGGACGACAAACTCTCCCGTTGGGAGCAGTATTGTCAGGCGTTGCTTGCGAGCAACGAATTGATGTATCTCGATTAACATGCAAGACGGAACCTTCGACCAGCCCATTATGAATCGCCGCGATATTCTGAAACGTGCGGGAGGAGGATTCGCGTCGCTTGGGCTTGCTGGGGTTCTCGCCGACCAAGGCTTGTTAGCTGCCGAAAGTCCGCTTGTTCCAAAATCTCCGCATATTCAACCTAGGGCTAAGCGTATCATTCATCTCTTCATGAATGGTGGCCCTTCCCAGGTCGATACCTTTGACCCTAAGCCGGCTCTCGAGAAATATCATGGGCAGCGCCCGCCGGGAGCTGAACGTAAAACAGAAAGACAAACCGGAGGACTTTTCAAATCCCCTTTCAAGTTTAAGCAATCGGGGCAGTCTGGGATTCCGGTCAGCGAAATATTTCCTGAGGTCGCTAAGTGTATCGATGATATCTGCGTGATTCGATCGATGCACACTGATGTGCCCAATCACGAGCCTTCACTGCTCATGATGAACTCGGGGATCACTCAACCAATTCGCCCCAGCATGGGGTCGTGGCTTAGTTATGGTCTGGGAACCGAAAATCAAAATCTTCCTGGTTTCGTGGTCTTATGTCCGGGTAAACCGGTGGTTGGCCCACAACTTTGGAGTAACGGTTTCCTTCCTGGGATACATCAAGGTTGCCATATAGGTAAGCTCGATCCCAAAAAGATCGTTGATCATATCAGTAACAAGCACCTCACTCCTCGGACCCAACGTCAACAGCTTGATCTGATCAACCGGCTCAACGGCCTCCACTCGGATCAACGCGCAGGAGATGACAAACTTGAATCAAGGATCCAATCGCTCGAAGTGGCCTTCAGAATGCAGACCGAAGCTCAGGAGGCTTTTGATGTGAGCAAGGAAACCAAAGCGACTCGTGAGCTCTATGGAAAAGGGCAGTTTGCCGATTCCTGTCTCGCGGCTCGCCGTCTCGTCGAGCGTGGTGTTCGCATGGTACAGGTTTATTTTGGTGGCGGCCAACCTTGGGATGATCATGGCAATATCGAAAACGGGCACCGAACGAAGGGGCAGCAAAGTGATCAGGCGGTTGCCGGCTTGCTTCGTGATTTGAAATCACGAGGCCTCCTTGAAGACACTTTGGTTTTATGGGGAGGTGAGTTCGGTCGCACCCCGGTGTCTGAAGGTGGAAGTGGTCGTGACCATAATCACCACGGATTTACGGTTTGGCTCGCCGGTGGCGGAGTCAAAGGTGGTATGACCTACGGTTCGACCGACGAATTCGGTTTTGCGGCCATGGAAAACAAGGTTCATGTGCATGATCTCCACGCTACCATCCTGCATCTCATGGGACTCAATCACGAAGACCTGACCTACCGTTACTCCGGTCGTGACTTCCGCCTCACTGATGTCCACGGACATGTCGTGAAGGATATTCTAGCGTGATATTCTACTGCTGGGAGCATTCGCTTGGTGCGATTTTGTCCCCTTGGTAGCTACCGAGGCATGAATCTGGGTTAAAATTCGAAGGCTTTAAGCGGCTTTGTTTGGATTAGGGGTGGCAATCTCGTTGCAATCTGAAGGTGGGTTGAATTGTTAAACAAGAGGGTGTTTTGGCCCGACCTTGACCTTTTGGGTCCTCAAGCCTAGCGTCCGCCCTGTTTTTTAGCGCTATGAGCACTCCTGAAGGAAAATCCTACAAAGACACCCTGTTTCTGCCGAAAACAGATTTCCCCATGAAGGGGAATCTGACCGTGCGGGAGCCGGCTCGCCTCGACAAGTGGAACTCCGAAGATCTTTACGCGCGAATTATTGCTAAAAGAAAAGCTGAAAATGCTCCGCGTTTCATCCTTCATGATGGCCCTCCATTTGCAAACGGGGACGTTCATATGGGGACTGGTCTCAACAAAGTCCTCAAAGACTTCGTGGTGAAATCAAAGACAATGGCCGGATTTGAAACGCCTTACATCCCAGGTTGGGACTGCCATGGTCTTCCGATCGAGTTTAAGGTGATGCAGGATGAGGACGCTCGCGATATCGAACCGGCTGAAATCCGACGTCGTTGCGAAACCTTCGCAAGAGGCTGGATTGATACTCAGCGTGAGTCTTTTAAGCGGCTTGGGGTTTTTGGCGATTGGGATAACCCCTACCTCACTCTTGATCCCGGTTACGAAGCTAATATTCTTAGGACGTTTGCGGCACTGATCGAGAAGGGCTGCATTTATCAATCAAAGAAGCCAGTCCAGTGGTCCTTCGGGGCTAAGACCGCGCTAGCCGAGGCCGAAGTCGAGTATCAGGTTAAGAGGTCGACTGCGGTTTTCGTTAAATTTGATCTCCCCTCGCACGACGCTTTACCCGCTGGGAGCTCGATCGCAATTTGGACTACGACGCCTTGGACGCTTCCAGCGAACCTCGGAATCGCTGTGCATGAGCGTTTCACCTACACTATCGGGAAATATTCGAACGGTGAGACTATTATCGTTGTCCGCGATCTTCTTGTCGATTTTCAGGAAAAGACTGGCCTGACTTTAGACGAGGAATTGGGCGAAATTAAAGGAGCAGAACTTGAGGGCCTGGAAGCGCAGCATCCCTTCCTCGATCGCATTTCCAAAGTGATTCTCGCTCCTTTTGTCACCACCGACTCCGGCACAGGTGCGGTCCACATTGCTCCTGGCCATGGTGCGGACGATTACTCCATCGGGCAGCAAAACGGCCTCGCAGTCCTTAGCCCGGTTGATGACGATGGTCTCTTCACCGAGGAATGTGGCCTGCCCGAATTGGTCGGGACCCACGTTTTTAAGGGGAATGCTCGGATTGTTGAGATTCTTACTGAAAAAGGAGCGCTTCTAGGTGAGGAAACTTACGAGCACAGCTACCCGCATTGTTGGCGCTCCAAGACGCCCATTATTTTCCGGGCAGTAGAACAGTTCTTCATTTCTATGGAGGGGCTTCGCGACAAAGCTCTCACTGAGATTGATGAGGTTGAGTGGCTTCCAAATTGGGGTCGTAATCGTATTTATGGAACTGTCGAGGCTCGGCCTGACTGGTGTATTTCGCGCCAGAGAACTTGGGGTGTTCCGCTTCCTGTTTTCTTCAAGGAAGATGGTGAGCCCATCGTCTCGGCTGATCTGGCTAAGAAAGTTGCCGATCTTGTTGAGAAGGAAGGCACTAACGTTTGGTTTGAAAAATCTGATGCTGAATGGGCTGCGCTTCTCGATCTTCCCGATGGGGCTACAAAGTGCCGCGACACCTTGGATGTTTGGATTGATTCCGGTTCGTCCCACGTGGCAGTTCTTGAGTCTCATCCTGAGCTTAATGTTCCAGCCGACCTCTACCTCGAAGCGACCGATCAGCACCGCGGTTGGTTCCAAAGCTCTCTCATGCTGAGTGTCGGCGTTCGGGACAAAGCACCTTACAAAACGGTGATGACTCACGGATTTGTTGTCGATACCGAGACCGGGAAGAAAACCTCGAAATCTGATGCCAAGAAGAAAGGGAAGCCGACCGATGCGGCGCACTTTTATGGGAAATATGGTGCTGATATCCTCCGTCTTTGGGTGAGTTCGGTGGATTGGCAAAACGAGGTCCCCTTTAGCGAGAAGCTTTTCCAGCAAGTTGGAGAACCCTATCGGCGACTTCGTAACACTTTTAAGATTCTTCTTGGTAACATGCGGGATGAAAAGGTGGAGGAGCCAATTTCACTTCCGTTGATCGATCAGTGGATCATGGAGCGCTTGCAGGTCATTATCGCTGAAGTGCGAGATGCCTATGGAAAATATGACTTCCGCAAGGTGTTCACGCTAGTTAACCAGTTCGCCGCGAGCGACCTAAGCGCAAACTACATCGATATTACCAAAGATCGCCTATATTGCGATCCTGAGGAGAGCGAACAACGGAAAGCCAGTGTTTGGGTGATGGGTCAGTTGTTCGATGCTCTTGTTAAACTCCTCGCGCCGGTTCTCGCTTACACTAGTGAGGAAGCTTGGGAGCATGCAGGACGTGAAGGAAGCATCCATGAGCAGGATTTTCCGAAGGTGAATTCTAAATATGCTACCACTGGGGCTATAGAAACGGTTGACAAACTTCTTGAGATCAAAGCCGTTATGCAGGCTGCAATCGAGGAAAAGGTTCAAGCTAAAGAGTTTAAAAAGAATAACGAAGCCAGCGTGACTTTGACCGTTCCGTCGGGCAACCCCTACCTTGAATTGCTCAATGATCACCAGTTCGCTAGCGAATTCTTTATCGTGAGCGAACTTAAGGTTGAAGAGGGTGAAGTTTTATCTGCGGTTGCCGAAGCAAC
>TARA_B100001093_G_scaffold193298_1_pt1 | contig 15343 bp, 18 predicted proteins | sample TARA_B100001093 | Tara Oceans TARA_B100001093 (sample SAMEA2623116) | marine metagenome | biome: marine biome (ENVO:00000447); feature: surface water layer (ENVO:00002042); material: "saline water (ENVO:00002010), including plankton (ENVO:xxxxxxxx)" | depth 5 m
ATGTAGGCGTAGTCATCCCCGCCAAAGATGAAGAATTGTTTATTGGAGCAGTTCTTGACACGATACCAAATTTTGTTGATTCTGTAGTGGTAATCGATGATGGATCGTCAGATAACACTTCAAAAGTAGCTAAAACCTATCAAGACAAATCGTATAATTTGACGGTGATTCGCCTTGAAGGGGTAGGTGTTGGTGGCGCTATTGATGCAGGACATATCGAAATGCTGAGAAATTGTCCTGAACCTTTTGTTAGTGTAGTCATGGCTGGAGATGGCCAAATGGACCCAAATGATGTGACCAAGGTGATTACTCCAATTATTGAACAACGATGCGATTATGTGAAAGGTAACAGGTTTATTCACGTTGATGGGGTGGGTAATATGCCAAAAGTTAGAAGATTTGCTAGTCAAATTTTGGCATTCTTGACTACCCTTGCCGCAGGCATAGCCATTAGTGATCCACAATGTGGTTATACTGCAACCAGTCATAACGTTCTCAAAGAGTGGAATTGGGCTAAATCTTGGGATAAATATGGTTATCCAAACTATTGGCTAATCGAATTATCAAGACTCTCTTTTAGTGTAGTAGAAGTGCCAGTAAAATCGATTTATGGTAGTGAAAAGTCTAATTTGAAAATGCTTCGGTTCCTGTTTTCTGTTGGCATAATGATGTTGGTTATGCTCCACAAGCGGTGTCTTTCAATGTTGTTTAATCGCAATGTGGTACCACATAGTATCTTTTCTTTAGTTGCATACTCAATCGGTTGGATTGCCATTATACCTTCGATAAGTACAGATTTGGAGAGAGAGATCGCCAATAGTACAAGCGGGATAGTATTTCTAGTGGGAATGAGTTGGATGGCTGCTCATGTTTTTGACAGAATGGCAGTAAAAACAAGAATAGAGTTGAGGAAAAATGCGCAGGCACGATAAACGCAATAAGCCACGAAGTGCCCATGTTAGGCACATTCTTGTCGGCTATAAGCCAGAAGCAAGGGAGATAATTGAACAAATTTCCAACGCTAAAAATCCTCTGCGAATGTTCAAAAAATTAGCAAAAAAATATTCCAATTGCCCTAGTGGTGCCAAAAAAGGCGATTTGGGAGAATTTATTGAAGGGCAAATGGCGGTAGATTTTGAAACAGCGGTGTGGGCTACAGATATTGACCAAACTCCTTCGAAATTTGTGAAAACTCAATTTGGTTATCACATAATTTGGGTACACTCAAAGACTGAGCATCAGTAAAATGGTGGGCGTACCAAGATTTGAACTTGGGTCCAAGCGTCCCAAACGCCCGAGTATAGGCCAAACTAACCCATACGCCCGTTGTGTTTTGCCACGACTTCACTGTTATCAACTTCACTCAAGAAATTGCCATAAACCTTCATCCAAACGGAGAATTAATCCTTCTGACTCCGCCATATCTAAAAATGATATTACTGATTTTTCAAAACCCTTCTTTTGGAAATTACTTCGAATAGCAGAAAGCGATACTACACTATTGGAATCTATTGATTCACGGAGAATTTGGACACCTTTTTTGGGGCTAAATGAGGATGGTGATTTGGCTAAACTTTCTGCTTTAGTCAATTGCTTGCCTAAAGCATCCCTAAGTTCCGGAGGAGTATTTGCTAGGATGACTTTCATCCTTAAGTCGCTTGGATTAGCGGCTTTGTCAACAACGGGTGTAGATTCACCAATCCTTTGACCACAGTGTGGGCAGGAATGCCCACTAGTTTTTCTCCCATGGCAATTATTACAAGCAAGACATTTGAACACATTCCAAGTATCTGCCATGAGGTTAAATTCTGGCGGCGGTTATTCAAAATGACTATCAAAGACTGAAATCTGAACTAGTCCCGCTTCTTTTACTTCCTGGTCTCAAAGCTGGCGCTGCAGGTGCTTTGACATCAACTCGCTTCTGCTTCTTATCTTCTGGTACTGTAAGACCTCCTCTTATTGGACCTGAGGATTGTCTGCCGCCAAGGGAAAGTGAATTCGGTAAAATCAACGCTGCCATTGCTACTCCATGATGCTCTGCTCCAGCCGTAACTTCATCTACCGCTACGTCAAATGTGATTACTTCAAGGTCTCTTGATGCCAATCTTCTTTGCAGATTTCTTCGAAGTAGAAGAGTGGTTTCTTCATAGTCCATTTCTGTAGAAATGGTCGCTACTACTGCACATTCATCACCTTCTGGAGTCACACAAGATGCCCAAGCAACCCCAGCACAAGCACTAGAACCGTTGTAAGAATATGCCGTTGCCATGTGACACTCAACCAATGAACCCATTGGCAGAGGTCGTGGTGGTGTTGCTTCAAAATTTAGGGGCAACATTGCACCTTTTACTTCTATTAATCGAGTATCTCCTAAACCTAGTTCAACTAATCCTTGGTCATATGCGTCTTCCGCATTTTCACCCCAAGGAGCAACTGCAGTCATCAACCAACCTTGACTTCCTCGAGACACCCTTCCCGGCTTCATGTGCAACACCACTCGCAAGAGGTTCTTGAATGAAATGGTTATCGCAGAACATGGCTGCGGGATACAGAGGGGTGCTTCTACTAGTCGCATTGAGCCTCATTATCATCGGATTAGTGGTTGGAAACGAAGGAGGCACTACTTCTGCATCTATCGTTTTTCTAATCTTTCTAGTGCTCACCATTACAGTTGTATTTTGGAATTTATTTGAAAAAAATACCACCAATGATTACAACCAAAGTTCAACAGCGGGAGTTATTGCAAACTATGGTTTAAGGAGTGCAGAAAATACTGAAACAAGTGATGCTTCAGAGATACCAAACCCGTTGGATAGCGATATTGACATACCGCTTATGTGATCATAGCAGCCTTATGGTTTCCAAGTTTTTTGGCGCATAGGTTCGACATTTGTAGCGTTCCCTTAATGTATGACCCAATTCGTTACACTTGTGATAATCTCCATGGTGACAAATAATGTTACGTGGCTTTGGATTAAGTTGTTCAACAAATTCCAATAGTTGTCTCCTGTCAGAATGTCCTGAAAAGCCGTCAATTGTTGCCATTTCACACCCTACTTTGACAATTTCAGTCTGGCCGTTGATGACCATAGGAACTTCACTGAAACCTTTTTGTAATCTTCTGCCCAAAGTTCCTTCCGCTTGGTAACCTACGAAACATAAGGAATTTCTTTTACTATATGCCCAATTTTTGAAATATTCCACGACAGGACCTGCATTCATCATTCCTGAAGTCGCTAACACGATACAAGGAGATGGGTCCATGAGAATATTTTCTCGCAAATCGCGACTTTTCACTGGTCGGAACCATTCATTACTAAACGGATTACCTCCGTCATCTTTGAGCAAAGATTTACGCAGAGTATTGGTAAGATAGTTGGGGTGAGCTGCATGTATCGCTGTGGCTTCCTGAATCATACCATCTAGCCATACTGGAACTGGCTTAACTGTTCCAGAACGAAACAACTCATCGATAGCAATCATAACTTCTTGACTTCGACCTACTGCAAACACTGGAAATACCATTTTCCCACCGCGGCTTAACGTCCTTGAAACTATATCCTTTAATTCTTGATTCGCTTCTTGCCTAGACGGCTGGTAGTCACCTTCCGACCCATATGTTGATTCCAAGACAAGAGATTCAACACGTGGAAACCGAGTATTAGCAGCATCGAATAACCACGATTTTTCATATTTCTGATCTCCGCTAAACAATAAATTATGCTTACCGTCACCGATATGGAGATGGACTGCGGAGGAACCAAGGATATGACCTGAATTAGAAAATGTCATTTTAACATCTGGTGCGATATCTGTCGTTTGGTCCCAATCAACATCAACAACGTGTCTTTGACAGGTGCGGATATCTTCCATGCTATATGGGGCTCTTTTTCCTTCAGTGCCGCCAATTTTTAGATAATCGGTTTGTAATAATAGCATCAAATCACGAGTGGGAGGTGTACAGTAAACTGGACCACGATAGCCATATTTGAATAAAATTGGCAACATTCCAGCGTGATCAAGATGTGCATGTGTCAGTATAACCGCATCGAGTTTGTCTACTGGTAACGCTTCAGGCGCATTGAAGAATGGCATTGGATCATTATCGTTGGCAACATTCACTCCCACATCAATCATAATTCGTGATTCGTTAGTAGTGACTAAGTGACACGCCCTGCCTACTTCTCTGTAAGACCCTAACGCAGTAACTCTAGCCCACATTGACCCTGGCCGCTTAGGACGATGGATGTTTAGCCCAAAATTCTTCAACAACTTACGTCTATCATCAGCATTTACTTGCCTGTAGCCGCGAATGTCATGAACGGTTTTTGACAACAGGGGAGGAGTTCTCTCAACAATCGGTATCCATCCTGCCTTATCTCTAATCTCATTGACATTTGCCCCTCTACGGCCAACAGCTTCTCCGGGGTTTTTGCACTGAATTATAACCTCACTGAAACAACTGTCAAAATAAATGTGCGAGATTTCCGCTTCTGCGGGAATTATGGATTCTATTATCGATTTTGCTTCTTGTTCAGACTTTACAATACTGAGGTCAGGACGAATTTTTATTTTCCTTTTTATTTTCTTAGCAATCTTGCCAACAAGACCGTCGCCGCCGCCAAACTTTTGCGGTTCATTGGTAACAATGGCAATATTTCCTGCCTCTAAATCAACTCTGTAATCAATTGATTTAGGCACGATTTTACTTATTTCATCTTTTAGTTCTTTGAATGTGAGACGCACATTTCCACCTGCCTAACCGCAACCTAACAACACATGTGTGGAACACAATGCAGTAAACTGCGGGAATAAAAATCAAGAAAGAAGTTTACTGACTTGGTCTTCGGTTTGAAGAACAAATCCATCTTTTTTGGTTATGACAGCGAGATCCATTCCGTTTCCAGAGGCTGCATCACGCTGTCCTGATGCGTGTAGGGCGCGGGCAGCAAGTTTCAATGCTTCGGTCTCAGTCATATCTGTTTTGAAGCCGTCTTCTAGCACACCATACATGTATGGAGAGCCCGAACCTGTTGCACAGTATACATCAGGAATTGAGCCACCTGCTGAATCTATTGAGTAAACATGCCCTCCATCTGCATCAACACCAACAATCAACAGTTGAACCCAGTGAGGCCTGCCTGAGAGAATATTTGCTGTTAGGGTAGCTGCTCCCTTGACGGTCATTGGTTGTTGTCTGCGTAGTTCAAACAAAGCAACTTCTGCAGTCAAGGTTCTTGAGAGGGATTGTGCATGACCGACTAGTCCGGCAGTAGTTAGCGCTAGGTTATTGCCTATTTGGAATAATTTTTGCACCGATTTATTGGCAATGAAATGACCCATTGTCGCCCTGTGGTCTGCTCCAACGACAACTCCTCCTTTGAATGTAATACCTAATGTACTGGTTCCGGTTTTTAGCACGTTTGCGTTGTTATCCATCATCATCAATCTCTCCTAAAGTCGGCACCTTTTGAACATTGGCGCATAAAGGGCTGACCGCCAATCTATTTCAACATTAATATCGTTCAACAAAATTTCTGTAAAAATAGCCATAAATCTTTTTTTCTAATGCGAGTATTCTTGTGCTTAAGACTTGTCGCATACCACATGAAGAAGAAAAAGGAGGATGACCCGCACCAGTCATCATTAGATTCTTTTTCTGATATCAAACTCCCAAGCATGCCAGATTTGGACAAACTTGCCAAAGCTGATAAATTAATCAAACAAAGTGAGCAGACTAAATCACCGTCAAATAGCTCGCTAAATACTTTTGAAATGCCTAGTATGAATACTACCAAAAAAACCAATCAAGTACCATCTGAACTTATCTTCCACAATTTAGGAAATAAATATCCAGACCCGCCAATTAAGTATGACAATAAAGGACTTGTAGTCCACCGGGCAGTACTAAACGACATTACTGGAACTTCTACCCTCCTTGATTGGTTGTCAGATGGACATGCTGCGATAGTTGAGTTGGGGCGCTTGATTAAACGAGATACCGAATTTAATTCAGCATTAAATTCAATGCACACTTTCATAGAAGGCGATCTTGGCGGTCAAATTATTCAGTTAACAGATACTAGGCTAATGCTTCTACCCCCCGGGTGCCGAGGCTTGAAAGGAGTTGAAATGGAAGCATTTGCCGCCAGTGCAGAGGAATTAGGTCGGAGGCGATTGTAATTCAAGAGGCACCTGTAGACATCCCGTGTCCAATCTGCCACAAAGAAGGCAATGTCTATATGATTGCCCACATAGACGAAATACCATACTTTGGTGAACACACTCAAGTTACGGTCATGTGCCATAGCTGTGGATGGAAACAAACTGATTTTATTCCAGCAGAAGGTAAAAAAGCAGGATGTTGGAAATTACCAATAACTAACGAAAAACAGCTAAGATCTAGAGTAGTAAGATCTAGTTCATGTACGGTAAGAATACCAGAATTAGACCTACAAGTAAATCCTGGTAGCAGTTCGACTGGTTATGTATCTAATGTCGAGGGCGTACTCAATCGCTTTCTTGAAGTCATGAATACGGTACTTCGTGGTTTGCAATCTGATATTGAAAAGCAACTTGTTGAAGGGAACAAAGTAGATTTGACACAAATAAGCAAGGAAATTATCCAATTAGAATTATTAATTGACAACGTAAAGAATGCTGGTTTAGAAAATTCCTTAACAATTACCTTGGAATTTTTGGACCCACACGGCCATTCCATGATACTGGATGAGTCTGCAGTGGAGCGTGAACTTACCGATGAAGAAATTGCGGTATTACCAACCGGACCTGACCCTGCGGTTTTTTCTGCCTGATTATTTGGCATCGTCTGCCAAGAAACCACCGACTAAGTGACTGGTTTGGTCACGTAATTCTATGTGATTTGTCATCCATTCTGTGGCTTTATCAACACAAATTTGTTTCATTTCTCCGGCAAGAATTTTACCATTTCGGTAGTCGGAATTTAATTCAGCCAAATAATTATCATCATCTTCGAAGAAATACATCATGTATTGGTATGCAACATCAACATCAGGATTCCCGCCTAATCTTCGATGTTCTTCGATAGTTGATTGGCCACCTGAGTAGGCTTTACGAATTTTCTTTGTAATGACATCTAAATCGTCATTTAGGAATATTGTTGTTTTTGGTTTACTACTACTCATTTTATCCCCGGTCAGTCCAATTGCAAAGTGATGATAGGTAGATGAGGGGGCAAGTAAACCCATGCCGCCTAATTCGCGTTCAAATTCTAATAATTTAATCCGGATTTTGGCTTTATCTCGCTGAGTTGCACCAGGTATCACAATAGTTCCTTGCTTAGGATTAGAATTAATATCTGAAAAACCTAAGCCTGATAACTTATTCACAATTCCATGAAATACATCTGCAACCTTATTCCGGTCAATGCGTCCATTGGGTTGCTGCCCAAGAATCTCGGCATTTTCATCTTGTATTGAAAGACCAACAAGTAGTCCCGGGCCGTTATTGTCATTCACATTGAACCAATTTGACTTAGCAGCGATACCGCGAGTTAGTCTAAGATGAGGATCTTGATCTACACCAACTGGAACAACTATTGGTCTAAGACCGCCATGTTCTTCGGTTTGTGGGTGTAATATATCACCAACTTGAACCATCGGGGCTTGAAAATGTGCAAGGTTGGTATCACCTTTAAATCCGTAAATAGATTCAAATTCATTTAGGTTAGTTCGCTTGCCTAACTGAAAGCCTAATCTTTGAACAACGGACCGTGTAGATTGAAAATATACATTGGTTTTTTCTGGGTCTAAACCTAAAGCAGCATAGTTTGCCACATATTCCTGTAACGCGATTTCTCTCCCCTTAACCAGACCAATACCTCTAGTCGCTTGACTCTCCAAATCAGCAACTGCGATGGTAACGTCGCCACCAAGTTGTTGAAACCACTTGACTTGTTCGATAACCATAGAATGACCAAGATGCATTCTACCGCTAGGCATTAATCCTGTTAATACTCCGAAAGATTCGTTTGAGCTATGCGCATTGATGACCAAATCAAGATCTCTATGTGCAAAGACAATCCCACGCCTGTGAAGGTGTGAAGGGTTTGGTAATGTGATGTTAGAGAAATCTGATAATCCAAACTGGTCGATTATTCTTGAATAGTCCGTGGATTGGTTACTACTCCAAGGATCGATGTTTACTTTATCCGCAACCATAGCAATCCCCGCAATTGTTGTTTAATTGTTTTATTTCATCAAGGCTTCGATATAAATCAAGCGATAAAGGTCATTAGTTCTTATTTCACTTGGGGGCCAAGGGTCCGATACCTTCCCGTTTTAGTATCAATAACATACTAAGAATCACTGCAGAACCTATCGCAAAAGCCACATAGGGTATCCAAGTTGCTTCCGCATCTATTGGCCTTGGTTGGAGCAGCCAGGTAAAAACTAAATCATCTTGGTCAGCAAATCTCTTTGACCATTTGAACAAATCAGTTGTTTCATGGGCCGCTATTGTAATTGCGGCAGAATGGTTATTCCAAAATTCAGCGATGCCCATCACGTCATAAGTTGAATTAGTCACTGTGATTTGCACTTCCCGTTCATCTATTATGCTCAGTAACAAATACCCATCCTGAGATTGACTGTAACCTTCTTTCGTATGTCTTGAATCCGTGATGTCGTCTAATGGCAAATCATCTGAAGATATTGAGATAATTGTAGATTCTTCAATATCCAACATCCATGTTATTGGAATATTCCAACGCTCTGGTAGTAATTTGTCACATTGCTCAGTGGCAAGTGACTTGAAAGTAATAACATAATTTTCACCAACCTCACTTACTGAATGGTCAAATTCATAACACTTCTCTTTAGCCCAGTAGGACCATGCTTGTCCCCATGTAGTCAACCACGCATCTGCATCGTCACTGATGTAGTCTTCAATAGCTGAATCATGGCGAATTGTCGCTTCATTTACTCGCCCTATCCAGTATAGATTTACTAAACCACCTTCCGCAACAGCGTCCTTGACTGTGTCTACTGAGCCAACTATCTGCTCTAAACTACCACCGCGCCTACCTAAATTATACCAATCCCACAAATCAGCGGGAATGTCTGTGGAATTATGCCATGCTGTATATCCCAAAGAATTCGCATCTCCATGGACAACAAATCCCTGCTGTGAAATTATTTGGTGCTGTGCCATTGTAAGAGAATTTGGCGTATATGTAGACACCGGGTTCTCACCCCATAGACTTGCATCAACTCTTTTCTCAATATACTCTCTGCATTCTCCTGCCACAGCACCCGGATCGGAATTCCAAGATAACCCTGGAATCTCATAACAACCAAACTCATCTCCGTTATTGAGTCGCTCTGTAGCTAGAGAGGTGTTGAGCCAGCCGTCTTCATCCCAATTTGCGTCGGCAATAACGGAGGGAGAGAAAATCAAACCAAGCAATGAAAGAAGGATTACCGTCAAAATGCTGGCATTCTTCACAACAATCACTACCCGGGTGATTAATGGTCATTATCCTCAGTTTTGATACTTCGTATTGCAGGATTTTTGTAATTGTGTTGAAATCATTATATTAGGATTATATCTAAAGTAACAATCAAAGGTAAATCCCATTACGCAAAGATATGAACGACAGCCTCGATGAGATTCTCGAGGCATGGAACACTCTTGAGCCGCATTGGAAAATCACCCCACGCAATGGCGGGATAGCACCAACCCCCGGATACTCATTTATTCGATTTATTTTTTCACCAATAATTAGAGGTCTGATGAGGATAAAAATGTCCGGATCTGAAAGAATACCCAGCCGAGGTGCAACAATCTTTGCCGCCAATCATTTATCACATGTGGACCCAATATTGGTTATTGCCTCATCCGGAAGGAAAGTACACTATCTAGCAAAAGATGGGCACTTCAAAAATTTCTTCCTTCGTAAATTCATGAACCTTACTGGACAGATTGAGACTCAAAGAGAAGAAGGAGGAGACTTAGCACTTGCTTCGGCTGCTGATGTTCTTGAATCAAATTGCGCACTAGGGATTTTCCCAGAAGGCACCCGTTCTAAGAAAACTGAACAGCCATTTTTGCTTCCTGGCAAGACTGGGATAGCCAGACTTGCTGCCTCATTTCCACATTCAAACGTGGTCCCAATAGCACTACAAGGGACTAGACAAATGATGGCGCCTCAATCGGATAAATTACCTAAAGTATGGAAGCCAATAAAAATTAATTATGGTAAAAAGATTTCGTGGTTGGAATGGCTCAGTAGCAGTGAGGGTGGAGATATGTCCGCAGAGCAGATAAAAGTCATGGCAACATTAGAGAAACATGAAATAAAATCATCTATTGCTGTACTCTATAGAAAATTTACCGACCAATTAATGGCCAGTATTGGCGAATTAGGTGCACCCTAAATGCTACTGTTCAGCAAAATTATGAGTAATAAAATTAGAAAATTATCAAAGGCTTCCTTCCATTGGTTAGGCTGGCGACATCATGCAAGAATATCTGAATTTAATCCGACGAATCTTGGATGAAGGGGAACAAAAGGGTGACAGAACAGGCACTGGTACTCTTTCAGTATTTGGTCACCAAATGAGATTTGACTTAGCGGAAGGATTTCCTATGGTAACTACTAAAAAGTTGCATCTCAAATCAATAATTTATGAATTACTGTGGTTTCTAAAAGGTGATACAAACGTGAAGTATCTCCAAGATAATGGCGTTCGAATTTGGAATGAGTGGGCCGATGAGAATGGTGACTTAGGCCCGGTTTATGGTAAACAATGGCGGCACTGGGAATCAAAAAATGGTACAATAATCGATCAAATTACTGGCGCCATCGATATGATAAAAAATAATCCAAATAGCCGCAGAATCATTGTCTCTGCCTGGAATGTTGGAGAGTTAGAGGAAATGGCTTTGATGCCATGTCATGCCTTTTTCCAATTCCATGTGGCAAATGGCAAACTCAATTGTCAATTATACCAAAGAAGCGCAGATGTATTTCTTGGAGTGCCATTCAATATTGCATCCTATGCTTTACTTACTCACATGATGGCTCAAGTTTGCAATCTTAAACCCGGAGCATTTGTCCACACAATTGGTGATGCGCACTTGTACAACAATCATCTAGAACAAGCTCGGTTACAAATCACTAGAAAGCCAATGAATTTGCCAAGTTTAAAGCTTAATCAGGATATTGCTGATATCGATGACTTTAGATTTGATGATATCGAGGTAATAAATTATCAGCATCACCCACATATTTCAGCGCCGATTGCTATCTGAGTTGTTGATATGATAATAATGATATATGCTTGTGATGAAAATAATGCCATTGGCAAAGATGGTGATTTGCCATGGCGGCAATCCACTGACTTGCAGCATTTTAAATCAATAACAAGCGGTGGAACAATTGTAATGGGTAGAAAAACCTGGGAAAGTTTGCCCGGAAAGCTACCCAACCGTAGGCATGTCGTTTTGACCAGAGGAATTAGGACTGATGTTGAAACTGCTACATTTGATGAAATAATGGAGATGGCAAAGTCTCAGGATTTATTTGTCATTGGCGGAGGTGAAATATATGAATTATTTTTGCCCCACGCAGAAATTATCCATCGTACAATTATTCATTGTATTGTTGAACAACCTGATACTTTTGCGCCAGAAATTGATGATTCAATATTTGCCACAATGGAGAATAACTTTGTTGAAAAATCACCACGTGATCAATACGATATGACTTTCCAAAAACTGTCTAAATAAACAATAATTATTCATTTTTGTACTCTGTTACTCTAACGCCTAGACGACCAGCAAGGGCCTTTCTTTGCATTATTCGGGCATATTTCTTTTCAAACGCTGATTTCAAATCGATTTCCATTGCGATAGAATGACCCATAAGTAAAATCATTATATCTGCCATCTCTTCAGCACATTCCTCTAATGGTTTGCCTTTGGTTATAGCAGCAGAAAGTTCACCTAATTCTTCCACAGTAAGAGCTATGCGATAACCCATATCATGACCATTTTTACCTGCAAAGTCATGTTTGTGATGGAATTTAGCAACTTTTTTCATCATTGTTTCCCATTCGTTGCTCGGCTCGTGAGCCACCCAATCCTCGACATTCAAACCTTCCATGAAAAGATTGTAACGAAGGTACAGAATAGTTCTTACTCATGCCTCAAAATAGTGAATAGGGTTTGAAAAACTGGCTCTAAGCGTTCATTAGCTTGCGCAGAGACTTGTTGGTGTGATAGTTCGGCACTTCTATCGCCTGGTTCTCTACCTGCAGCCCAATTTGATGAGATACAGATTGCTGAATATGGTATATTCAATTCATTGGCGAGTTTTACTTCTCTTGCCATAGTCATACCAACCATATGACCACCAAGAAGACCAATTGCATCTACCTCAGCTCTTGTTTCGAAATGAGGTCCTTGAGCAAGCCAGTAAGTGTAATACATCCGCTCATTAGAATCGTCAAATCCTTGGGATCTTCTTAATCCTGATTCTAACTTTTTGTTTAATTTAGTCGAGAATGGTTCCGTAACTGAGGTGAAAGTCGCAAACTCTTCGCTATAGGTTGAAGCAACACCACTAAAATCAATGTACTGGTCGGCCAAAGCCACCTTACCCGGAGGGAAATCTGCTTCTAGTGTTCCAACTGAACAAACAGAGATTATTACATCACAGCATGCTTCTTTCAGAGCGGCCATATTGGCCTTATGATTAATTGAATGCGGCGGTTTGTTTGCTCGGTCACCGTTGTGATGTCGTTGCAAGAAAAATAATTCCTTATCGTCATCATTGCCAATTATGTTAATCGTCATGCATTTTAGTGGCACTTCCCCAAATTCAGTCTGTACGATTACATTGTCTGTTCTTTTTTCGAACATGTGGTATTCTTCATTTGGCCCGTCTTTAAACTCAAAATCAACTAGACCTGTACCGCCAATAATGCCAATGCGATCCATTAGGCATCACCAATAGAATGGTTGGTTATTCCTCTAGTCGGGCTATTAAATCGGCTTTCTTACCGGATACTGGTTTTCCAGCAGCCTTTAGAAGTTCCTTCAATTCTGCAACAGTCATGCTGCTGTAGTCAACTGCTCCAGCGGCCTCTTCTTTGGTATCTTCAACCTCAGATACTGCTTCAACGACTTCTTCTACAACCTCTTCAGTCTTCTCTGATTCTGGTTCCATGGCTTCTGCTGCATCAAGAATAGAAGGAGTTGCTTCTTCTTCTTCCATTGCTTCTGCTAGAGCAGCAGCTTTCTTAGCCTTGAGTTCCGAGGCCGTTCTTGCTTCCTCCTCATGGATTTCGTCTAGAGTTGGACCTTTTTCGTTGACTACACCTGTTTGCAATAATTGACTTTTTCTAATTGAAATCGACTTTATTGGGTAAATTGGCTTCACTGCCTTCCTTACATCTTCTTCAAGTTCTCCACCTAGAATAGCCTCTTGCAACTTTGCGTAGGTGTTCTTAGCAGCAAAGCCAAGAAGTAGTTCTCTAGTCTTGGAGCGCATAGCTTGCTTGACTGAAGTTTGAACTCTCTTTTGGGTTATAATCAATGGTTTTAATCTAACTAAGTAACCATCAGTAGTTACTACGTCAACAACGTCGTCTACTTTACCACGGTATCTGCGTATTTGTCTTCTGATGTGATCTGTTTGGTGGTGGTGGCCGATGAAAGTGGTTAGTGCATCTTGCCCTACACACTCATCGACACGAAACCTAAGGATGACGTGCATCTTAGTGAAGTCGCCATTGAATTCTTGCAAAGTCATTTCATAGACTCTGCCCATAATATGTTCATCTGACTCACCGATTGTCTCTCCGATATTCTTGAAATCCCATGGATGTCGAGGCGCACGAATAGTGTACCATCTCTTTGTCTTCCACTTGTCACGCTGTTTACGTGCTGCTGCACGTGCCTTTGCACTCACTTTCTTTGCCATCGATATCAACTCGGTTAGTCTTGCGGGGGCTACCCCACTTGCAAGTTGCCGACTAACCCCCCCTATTTCAAAGGGACTATTGGAATGAAGCATTAATATTTTACAATATTCAACAAAACTCTTCAACAACCAGTCCACCCGTCAGCCATGGGCATACACCACGTAAGTTGTCGAGTTACTGCCAGCGGCGTGGATGACACAAGGTCGATTATTGATTCATTGGAGTGGTTAGCAGGTGATGATGCAGAAATAATTGTCGATAAATCAACCTCTTATCACGGTTCAAAGGTATACCTCATGTATTTTAAACTAACAAAAAATAAGACGGTAAAACAATTCATCAACAGGTTAAATGAAGTAGATACCTCGTTAATATCACAGACTTTATCAGAAAAAATAGACGAAAACAACACTCTTCACCTAAGGTTTTGCTTGGATTCGTTAATCGGAGGGCAGCTTTTGATCATAAATTCTACGCAAAAGTCAGTTAAATGTAATATTAAAATTGAAGTCTATCCTGGTATGACCGCTGAAGGAGAAATAAACAAAATTTTGTTTCCTGCATGAGTACTATTTTGGTCACCCTTAACATTACGACAATTCACAAGGGGTTAAGTATCCCAAGTTCCACGGGAGGAACGAGGAGAAATTATGACCCATGTTGTAACTACCACGTGTGTAGACCACAAGTACCAAGAATGCGTAGCAGTTTGTCCTGTTGACGCTTTTAGAGAAGCCGAGACTTACCTAGTTATTGACCCAGACGAATGCATTGATTGCGGCGCTTGTGTCCCTGAATGCCCAGTAGATGCAATCTTTGCAGACACCGATGTTCCTGATGAAGAAGAGCACTGGATTGACCGCAACGCAGACGAATCAATAGATGCAGAAGTAGCAGAAGGAGAATCTCCGGTTCTCGCAGATTAATTCAAGGTAGTGATATCATGTCAGATTTGGATTTTACCCAGTTCCGTAGCGGCAGCGAACTTTTGAAAAGAGGCTTTGCTAGAATGCAACAAGGTGGCGTCATCATGGACGTCGTTAACGCTGAACAAGCCGCAGTGGCTGAAGATTCTGGTGCTGTAGCAGTAATGGCGCTAGAGAGAGTTCCGGCTGATATTAGAAAACAAGGTGGCGTTGCGCGGATGAGTCATCCAGACATGATCCAAGGCATACTAGACTGCACATCAATACCAGTCATGGCTAAATCAAGAATCGGCCACGAAGGCGAATCTAGGATTCTTGAATCCATGGGCGTCGACATGATTGACGAATCAGAGGTCTTGACCCCAGCAGATCCATTCTTCCACATCAATAAGAAGGACTTTGAAATACCGTTCGTTTGCGGAGCGACTGAACTCCCTGAAGCAGTAC
>TARA_B100001093_G_scaffold476101_1_pt1 | contig 15339 bp, 15 predicted proteins | sample TARA_B100001093 | Tara Oceans TARA_B100001093 (sample SAMEA2623116) | marine metagenome | biome: marine biome (ENVO:00000447); feature: surface water layer (ENVO:00002042); material: "saline water (ENVO:00002010), including plankton (ENVO:xxxxxxxx)" | depth 5 m
GTTGCTTTGCAGTTGAATTAGAAATTAAAGGATAACAATGAATTAAAATAAGTTCTAGCTGTAACATTGAGTAATTGTACTAGAGTAAATCAAAATTATATTAGTTCAACTTTTCATAATAAGAGTAATTATGTGATGAGTGTTAATTAAGTCTTTTGGATTTAGACTTATGTTCGATATTTCAAATGAGTTATCTACAAAGCAAATAGATAAAGCACCCTATCGGGTGCTTTTCTTTTTTAGTGCCATTTGTGATGCTTGCATCTAAATAATGAAATAAAAGAAAATATGCTGCGTAGCAGTTTATCTATTTGATTTGTTCTGACCCCCAAGGCCCATTTTAGAGCGAAGCGAGAAAATGAATCCAGCTCCCGCTACTAAACAATAAAAAGGTTATACTTTTATTAAGTGAGACCGTTTTTGTGTTTTTGAATAAAAAAAAGAATTAGGCGTTAAAAAAAGTACCAAATAGAATCCGATGAAAAAATCAATTGTATTATTTATTTTCTTACTTATGATTTTTAGTAGCTGTGGAAAAGATTATAATAAAAACCCACAGGAATATTCCTTTAATAACAATGTAGAGTCCATAGTTCACGATGGTATTAATAGAGAATATGTTTTATACATACCTGATTCATATGATGGAACATCCTCTATTCCACTAATGCTTAATTTTCATGGGTTTGGGGGTAGTGCAAGTGATTATATGCAAGAAGCAGATATGCGCTCATTGGCAGAAGTTGACACTTTTATTTTAGTCTATCCCCAAGGTAGTTACTTAGATGGCTCTTCCCATTGGAATCCTTGCCCAACAGGTGGAGACAACAAAAGCACTGCTGATGATGTAGGATTTGTTGAATCTATGATTAGTGAAATTTCGTCTAAGTATAATATAGATATGGAAAGAATTTATACTGCGGGATACTCAAACGGGGGCATGATGGCATACGGGCTTGCGAATTATAAAAGTGATTTAATTGCTGCGGTGGCATCTGTTTCCGGAACAATGTTAAACTGTACAGGATCTACCAATCATCCTATGCCAGTAGTGCATCTTCATGGAACCTCTGATGGTGTTGTTTCCTATAATGGGAGTAATGAATGGAATTCTGTACAAAGTACATTAGACCATTGGATTAACTTCAATAATACAAATTTAACTCCTATTATAAAAAGTGATAATAATATTGAACATTATGTCTATGACCAAGGAGATAACTCAGTTTCTGTGGAGCATTATAAATTTATAGGAGGGGAACATGTTTGGTTTAGCGCCACTTTCCAAGATCAGAATACATCTGAATTAGTTTGGGATTTCGTATCCAGATATGATATTAATGGATTGAGATAAGGAATATAAGGTCACACTAATGGATGTAAATCCTTAAATTTTGATATGGTCCTTATTATTAAAATTGTTTCTAAAAAATCTCTTATTGTAAAATTTGAGTTCGATATTTGAATAGAGTTATCTACAAGAAAAACCAATTGATTTTCAATTGGTTTTTTTGTTTTAAGTCATGTTTACTGTAAAAAAAGGTGTCACGAGAGTGCCTTACAACTAACTAGGTCATCAAACAATATGAGTTTGAAGGTGAAAAAATACTATGCGTGCATAAGTTGTTCTATTCTTTAAATTAAGAAATTATTATGGTGTTCTATTTTTCACCGATAATTTTGAATGAGATTTACCTTTATTGCATTTATGCGTATTCTTATTCTAATTGTGCTTTTAAGTATTGGCTGTAATACCCCTTTATTTGGATAAAGTATAGATTCTTGCGCTATTTTTAATGCGAAAGGAAAAAAAGTCAAGGCAAAAAAAATGCTAAAAAACTTATCGAAATCCGATGTATTTTTTTTTGGAGAGCTTCACAACAATAGCATTGCACATCGGTTGCAACTCAAATTATTTCATATAAAAAAGCCCCAGAATTAACTGAGGCTAATTTTTTTGGATAACTATTTCTTAAAGCTTCAATTGTAATTGAATTGATAAGGCATTAGCTCTTATCTCTAGACCTTCAATATTAGAGGAATCAGTAAGTTGAGTGCCATAAGAAGCTATTAAAGAAAATTTATCACTAATGTCATATCCTAAACCTAAAACAGCACTAGTAGCTGATTTTTTTGCTAGTTCTGTATCCACATCAGCAAGGGCAACACCCATTCCTAATCCGCCTCTTAAGAAAAAAGAATTTTCACGACCACCTAAATAATAATCTAAATTTGCTCCTAATCCCAAAGCATTATTTGATTCTCCTTCAACTTGTTCTCCTATACCATAAGAAATACTTGGTTGTAAATCTAGTTTTTCACTAAGTTCTACATCAACGAATAATCCAATTCCAACAGAATTTGACCCCCCATCAGAGGTTATACTTAAGCCTTCCGCTTTAATAACAGGTTTCGAAGAACCATATGAAACAGAAACACCGAATTGTGCATTACTTAAACCAATAAAAGAAAAGAGAGCAAATACTAAAAAATAATTTTTCATAATAAACTGTTGTTCTAAAGTTAGCATTAGAAGATAAGGATTTTTTTTAAATACTTTATTGTACTCGTCTAGTAGCTGGTCTGTGCCTAACCATGCATCTAACACGGTTAAGTAAGTTTCTTAATCTCATATAAGGCAACTAACTCCCATAATCTAGACCTCTCATTATTAATCCATCTATTCAAATCTGAAGCATAAGAATGGTTAACTACCTTACCCCTCCATTGATTCTGTTTAAGTTTGATATTTAGGGGTACTGATATATTTCGTCTATCCACTCGAACCTTTATATACAGAATGATGAACCCCTTTTTCGTTACCTTACTTTTGTTGATTGAAATTGTACTCATATTTATTACTTTTACTAGTTTTATTACTATATCATTGAAATAAGGCTGATTTTATAATTGTTGTAGACATTGATATGACTAAAACTTATTAACTTAATTCATCATGAAACAAATCTTCTTTACTTTTCTATTGTCATTTCAATTTTTGTTGAGTCAAGCTCAAATTGACGGAGCTTGGGAATATCAGAACCCATCAGATCAAACCGAAACACTAGTGTTTGTCAACGGGTACTTTTCTCATTCCACATTCTCAACGGCTAACGGCGAGTTTGTAGCCACACATGGAGGCCGTGTTTCAGAAACTAAAAAACAGTTGTCATTTACCCTAGAATTTGATACTGAACACAAAGAAAATGTGGGTAAAACTGTCGATTTAAATTACCGTATCAAGTCCAAAATAAAATTATACATTGGTGATAAAATATATGTGCGTACAGATAATGGAACTGAAGGTGATCTCAATGGTGCCTGGCTTATGTCTGGTCGAAAAAGAGAGGGGAAAATTCAAACAAGATCTACTGATGGGCCTCGTAAAACAATGAAAATATTATCAGGAAAGCGCTTTCAATGGATTGCGTACAATACGGCAACAGGTGATTTTTTTGGAACAGGTGGAGGTTCGTATACAACAATTGATGGTAATTATACAGAAAACATTGAATTCTTCTCTAGAGACAACAGTCGCGTAGGAGCAGCATTGACTTTTGACTATGAGTTGATTGATAATAATTGGCACCATTCAGGCTTTAGTAGCAAAGGAGCTCCACTCTATGAAATATGGAGTCAAAGAGAGTAGCTAAAACTCTTTCAGATACCCTTCGACGTTTTTCTGAATTCGTTCAGTTAGATTTTTAACGGATGACTTGACAAAAGTTTTACCTGTTATAGCCTCGTATAGTTCGATGTAACGCTGAGATATGCTTGATATATAACTCTCTGACATTTTAGGTAATTGCTGACCTGGTTTACCTTGAAATCCATTCTCAATTAACCATCGTCTAACAAACTCCTTGGAGAGTTGTTTTTGAGGCATCCGCTTTTCTTGTAATTCTTGATACGTATCTGCGTAGAAATACCTTGAAGAATCAGGGGTGTGTACCTCATCGATTAATAGAATTTCGCCAGCTTTAGTTTTACCAAATTCATATTTGGTATCCACAAGTAACAGCCCTTGTTTGGCGGCAATTTCTGTCCCTCTTTCGAACAAAGCATAAGTATACTTTTCTAATAGAGCGTAGTCCGATACAGATACAATTCCTTTTTTATGGATTTCTTCTTTTGAAATATCTTCATCGTGATCTCCCTTTTCTGCCTTGGTTGCAGGTGTAATTATTGGATGATCAAACTTCTCATTTTCTATCATCCCCTCTTTTAAAGGAATTCCGCATAAAACTCTTTTTCCAGCATGGTACTCTCGAGCTGCATGACCCACTAAATAAGCTCTAATGACCATTTCCACCTTATAAGGTATACAGGCTTTTCCAATAGAAACATTAGGGTCAGGAGAGGCTAAAAACCAATTTGGGACAATATCACTTGTCTCTTTTAGCATCTGGGTTGCAATTTGATTTAAAATTTGCCCTTTGAACGGAATTCCCTTTGGCATCACCACATCAAATGCAGATAAACGATCTGTAGCTACCATTACCATGATATCATTTTCTAAAGTGTAAACCTCTCTAACCTTTCCTCTGTAAACTGATTTTTGTCCAGGAAAATGAAAATCAGTGGACATAATTGTATTCGACATAATTTTAATTTTGATGTTCTAGACCCTTATAGGCTTCAATAACTTTTTTAACAAGTCTGTGACGTATCACGTCTTTGTCATCCAAGTATATTAATCCTATTCCTTCGACTTTATTCAATATCAAAAGAGCCTCTTTTAGACCAGATATTACCCGTCTTGGCAAATCTATTTGACCTGGATCACCCGTAATAAGGAATTTAGCATTCTTACCCATACGAGTTAAAAACATTTTCATTTGAGCGTGAGTGGTATTTTGAGCCTCATCTAAAATGACAAATGCATTATCTAGTGTTCTTCCTCTCATAAAGGCCATAGGTGCAATTTGTATGATACCATTCTCAATATGACTTGCCAATTTCTCAGCTGGAATCATGTCTCTTAAGGCATCGTATAGAGGTTGCATGTAAGGATCGAGTTTTTCTTTTAAATCACCAGGCAGAAAACCTAAATTCTCGCCAGCCTCTACAGCTGGTCTAGTTAATATAATTCGCTTAACTTCTTTGTCTTTCAAGGCCTTGACTGCTAACGCAACGCCTGTGTAGGTTTTACCGGTACCCGCAGGACCTATGGCAAAGACCATGTCATTTTTTAAACAACTATCTACAAGGCGTTTTTGATTTAAGGTTCTCGCTTTAATTGGTTTACCATTGACCCCATGCACAAGGAGCTCAGATTCTATAGCATTTAAACTTTCAGCTTCTTTGTTAGATGCAGAACTTAAAATACGTTCGATACTATTTTCATCAAGCTTATTAAATTTTACGAAATGAGCGGTTAACATGTCAAACCTCAAATCAAATTCTTCTAAAACTTCTTCATCGCCAAAGGCTTTGAGTTTATTGCCTCTGACAACGATTTTTAGTTTTGGAAAATATCTTTTTAAAAGTTCTGTAGTCTCGTTCTGCAATCCAAAAAAATCTCTTGCATTGATATCGGTGAGTTCAATTATGAGTTCGTTCAAAATTTCTTTTACTAATTTTATATCACAAACTTAGTTTTTTTTCATTTTTACTCATAAAAAAACTACTAAAAACCCTATATGTCCTCGATAACGCTTACTACAGATTATGGCAGCAAAGATCATTTTGTGGCGAGCTTAAAAGGGGTTTTATTAAAGTACAATCCAAATACACAAATTGTTGATATATCCCATAAAATCAATCAATACGACACCTTAATGGCTTCTTACATTGTAAAGAGTTGTTATCAAGACTTTCCTGAACGTACAGTGCACCTCGTTGCTGTTGATTCCAGTACAAATAGCGAAGAGCCTCATATCGCCGTTTATGCCGACAGGCATTTTTTCATCTGTCCAAACAAAGGATTCATCTCTCAGGTCTTCAGACTGGATCAAATAGAGTCTGTTGTATATATCAACGCAGTGTCGGAAGACTACGAATCCTTTCAGGCTAAATCCATACTTTCAAAAGCTGCAATTCATTTGTCAAATGGAGGAGCTATAGAGCTCTTAGGAAACCCGGTTGAGGATATTTTTGAAATCAAAACACAGCGTGTCTATTTTGATGATGCCAATAACAAATTAACTGGACATTTCATTTATATAGATCATTACGGAAATATGGTTACAAATATCAAACGTATTGATTTTAATACTCGAAGGAAAAATAGAAATTTCAGTATTGACTTTGGCAAGACAAGTATTTCTTTAATATACAATTCGTACGATCATTTTAATAGAGAATACAAAAAAACAAATGATGCGAGCGGTGAAGTTTTTGCTTTATTTAATTCTTCTGGTTTTCTAGAAATAGGTTTGTACAAATCAAACCCGAAAACAATAGGGAGCGCCTCAACCCTCTTTGGTCTAAACGTTTTTGATTTAATTTCTGTACAATTTCATTGATGAATCGAATTTTCTATTTGTATCTGCATGAATTGAAAAAGATGCTCTTAAAGTCATCTGTTATCGTTAGTGTAGTTTTTTTTTGGCTTTTAAGCAGTTTGTTTTTATGGATCTTAAATACTTCATTAAATCTAACTGATCAGCTAGAGGCTGATATTAAACCGTACTTTTTCATAAGCTCAATCCTACTTACCGTCTTGTCGTGTTTGTTGGCTAATCAGAGTCTTTTTGAAGAAAAACGTTATCAAACTTCGGTGTTGCGGGCATTCGGTCCTTTTTCTGCAATTCAATATCTAGGAGTAAAATTTGCACTACTCAAAACCCTACTCTTTATTAGTATAACTCCAAGTTTTTTGCATTTCTACATGTTGGAATCAATCTCAAGTGATTCCTTGAAATTGGTCTTTTTTTAAATCAGTTTCTTCTTTTATGGCTTTATATTTTGGCCATTGCATCTATGGCGCTATTTCTAAGTGCCTCTAACAACAGTCTTGTCGTTGGATTACTGCTGAGTCTTTTATGTGGTTTTTTACTTTTCTATGGATTTGAATTTTTGGGAAGTCAAATCTCAAACAATCGCTTTTCAAATTTCATTGCCTCCTTAGGTGGATATTACATATTCCAAAAAGGAAGTTTGGGCATTTTAAACCTTTCTCACTGCCTATATTTATCAGGTTTGATATTCGTTTTTTTAGGCTTATACCATAAAAAGCACTATCCGTTTTCAAGTTCGAACCTATGGAATTATGTGGGTCCTGTTCTGGTTTTATCATCATTTCTCTTTTCGAATCAACTTCGGTTTGACTTAACTGAAAACAAGAGATATACAATTACAGAGTTAAATTTTGACCAAGATTTATATGAAGAAGAAATTGAAGTCATGGTCTATTTAGAGGGCAATTTACCTACGGTTTTTCGAGATTTACGAGAGGAAACTTCTCTTTTCTTATCTCAATTTCAAAGGCAATTTACTAACCTTACGGTTCGATATATAGATTTTGAGACTCTCGATGAAAACAGCACTGAATTTGAATTAATTGGGGATTTAGGTTTAAATCCATACCAGTACCTTGAATCAGACCGCAGACCACAAAAAAGAACATTAGTATTTCCTTGGGCAGTAGCTGTTCACCAAAATAATAAAGTGAAAATACCACTTTTAAAAAATGAAGTTGGACTCGAATTAGAAAATAGAATACAAAAAGGTATTATTGAATTAGAATACAAAATTGCAAATGCCATTGATTTACTTTTAAATCCGATTCTTAAAAAGGTCGCTTTGATAAAAGACCATGGAGAGTCTGAAGATGCCTTGCTTTTCGACTTATTCGAATCGAATGCACTTAGATATGAAGCACTGACCTTCCCCATGTCTCAAAATGAATTAGACGATCAAGAAGTTATCTCAGTTTTAAATGAGTTTGACATGGTATTTGTCTCCAACCCAACAAAGAGTTTTTCTGAAAGAGACAAATTTATTCTCGACCAATACTTGATGAGTGGTAAACCTATGATTTGGTTGCTTCAATCACAATCAATGACTATGGATATTCTTTTTAATGAAAAAGGAGAAAGTCTTGTCACTGGTATTGATCTAAATTTAGACGATTTATTCTTTAAATACGGTATTCGACTGAATAGAGACTTGGTTTTTGATAAATACAATACACCCGTTGTTTTTGCCAATAGACAAGGCGATCAGACCCAATACAATCCCTTACCTTGGCCTTACAACCCCATGGTATTTCCTTATAAAAATCATCCCATTACAGCTGGAGTGAAGCCCCTTAGACTTCAATTCACTAGTAGTCTAGATACCCTTGCCAATGCTCTTTCTAAAACAGTACTCTTGCAATCCTCACCGCTTTATTTGAGTTTAAATACTCCACTACCAATAAGCATTAGTGAAGTAATCAATCAGGACAATACAAAAGACATAGAACCAAACCCTAAACCTTCGATTTTAGGTGTCTTATTAGAAGGACAATTTGAATCTGCATTTAAAAATAGAATCTTACCCTTGAAAAATGTTTCGTTTAAGTCGGAATCAAGTCCAGCTCTATTGCTGTTAGTTTCAGATGGGGAATTAGGTGAAAATCAATTCGATCAAGGTAGGGTTATTCCTTTAGGATATGATAAATGGACCAACACCAATTATGGAAATAAGGAGTTTTTAACTGCGGCAATGGATTATTTGTTAGGGAAATCTTACCTGCTAAAACTAAAATCAAAAATCAAAAAAATCGTAATAATTCAACACGAAAATATCAAAGGGGTCTCCCACCGCTTTTTTTATTTGAGTTTTTTACTCCCCAGCATTTTGTTTATGTCGATTATTGGGCTCTTGCATTGGATAAGACGAAAAATATATGCAAGCTTGTGATAAGTGTTGATAAGTAATTTTTTAAAACCTACTGTATTAAAATATATTTGTTAGATGATTAAATTTATTATATCAAGTTCATACCTTTTGAGGCATTTACAAATGCTTGGAGGTGTCATTAATTCAAACAACACCTTGCCTATTCTCGACAACTTTTTATTCGATTTAGATGAGGGGAGTTTAAAGATTACAGCTAGTGATTTGGAAACTACGATTTCAGCAGAGCTAACGGTTGATTCTACAGACAAAGGTGTAATTGCCATTCCAGCAAAATTATTGCTAGATATCCTCAAAACCTTTGCTGATCAACCTCTAACTTTTGTTGTAGAAGAGAACAGTACAGTTGAAATCAATGCTTCAAATGGTAAATATGCATTGGCCTATGCAAATGGCGATGATTTTCCAAATGCTATTAGCTTATCCGATGCCTCTCAAACGACTATTTTAGGAGACGTCTTGGCTACTGCCATTTCAAAAACAATTTTCGCGGCGGGTAATGATGATTTGAGACCCGTTATGAGTGGTGTATTTTTTCAATTATCACCATCGCATTTCACCTTTGTAGCTACTGATGCACATAAATTAGTAAAATACGAGCGTTCTGATCTAAATTCTGATAGCCAAGCAGAATTTATAATGCCTAAAAAACCTTTGAACCTTCTCAAAGGAATGCTCGCAGGATCAGAATCTGAAGTACACCTTTCTTACACTGAAAACAATGCCAAATTCGCTTTTGACAATATAGAATTAATCAGTCGCCTAATTGATGGAAAATACCCCAATTACGAGGCTGTGATTCCTAAAGAAAATCCCAACGTATTATCTGTTTCAAGGAATCAATTTTTAGGTTCTGTGCGACGGGTTTCTATTTTCTCGAACAAAACGACGCACCAAATACGTTTAAAAATGGCCGGTGCAGAAATACAGATATCTGCTGAGGATGTCGATTTCAGTAATAAGGCCGATGAACGTCTGTCTTGTGCATACGAAGGTGATGACTTGCAAATTGGTTTTAATTCTCGCTTTTTAACCGAGATGTTGAATAATCTGGGATCCGATGAGGTGTCACTTGCAATGAGTTTACCTAATAGGGCTGGAATATTAACTCCTTCGGACGGTTTAGATGAGGGAGAAAACATTCTAATGTTGGTGATGCCCGTTATGCTAAACGCGTAGATTTCAATGCTATCCCAGGGTATAATTATTGCGAGGGCTACCGCTGCAGGAACAGGTGCCATTGCGGTTATACGCCTGTCAGGTGTTGGTAGCATTTGTCTTGTAGGCCGCTTTTTTTCTCCTTTAAGCAAAAAGAAAATTGAGGATTGCGATTCACATACCTTGCATTTAGGTCATCTTTATAAAAACGATAAACAGCAACCTTTAGATGAGGTTTTAGTCAGTATATTCAAAGCGCCGAAATCTTACACTGGAGAAGAGGTTGTAGAAATCTCCTGTCATGGCTCAAATTACATTCAGCAAGAAATTCTTCAACTTTTTTTAAAGACCGAAGAATGCAGAATGGCAGAAGCCGGAGAATTTACACTTCGATCCTTTCTGAACGGCAAGATGGGCTTAGATCAAGCTGAAGCTGTGGCAGACCTGATTGCAAGCGAGAATGAAACTTCTCATCGCATTGCCATGAGGCAAATGCGAGGTGGATTTCACCATCAAATCAATGACCTGAGAAAGGAGCTTATTAAGTTTGCCTCACTTATCGAACTTGAATTAGACTTTTCAACAGAAGATGTGGCCTTTGCCGATCGCACTCAACTACAGAAACTTTTGGAAAAGTTAAAAACAACCATTCGCAGTCTATTAGACTCTTTTGCACTGGGTAATGTGCTCAAAAATGGAGTTCCTATTGCCATTGTAGGAGCACCAAACGTTGGTAAATCAACCCTTCTCAATGCATTACTCAATGAAGAAAGAGCTATTGTCAGTTCCATAGCAGGAACAACTAGAGATGCTATTGAAGACGAGATAAGTATTGATGGTATTCGATTTCGCTTTATTGACACGGCAGGAATTCGTCAAACTTCAGATGAAATTGAACAAATTGGAATTCACAAAACGTTCGAGAAAATGCAGCAGGCATCACTAGTATTATATCTGCTTGAGGCCAAAGACTATACCTTAGAGAAAAAAGTAGAAATTCATGAATTTTGCGAAACACAGCAAATTGATCCAGAAAATGTACTCGTTGTATTGAACAAAATTGATATCCAAAAACCCGAAGTAACTCAAACTAATAGGGAGTCTATTCTTTTTATTTCAGCACAAAATGGTGATGGAATTGATCATTTACGAGACAAGCTCAGTTCGCTTGTTCAATTAGGAAACCTAAAGTCGACAGATATCGTGGTCTCTAACAGTCGTCATTTCAATGCACTCAATGCCTCATTGACTGCCGTTTTAAATGTTCAGGAAGGCTTAACTAAAGAACTAAGCGGTGATTTAATGGCTATCGATCTCAGAGAAGCCATCCACCACCTGGGTGAAATTACAGGTAGCGTCACTACAGATGATTTACTGGGAAGTATCTTTTCTAACTTCTGTATTGGAAAATAATGACGTTATTGGTTTACTAGTATATTCTATAGTTTTATTGATATTGCTGTATTTACAGAGTATCTGTACTACAATTATATTATAGTTTTATTGATATATTAGTGGTGTAATAACGGTGTAATAAATATTCATTACACCAAAAAAGAGAATATGAAGGTTTCAGTCAAACTCTACAAGCAATCAAAAAAGACTTTATCAGATGGTACACAGGTGCAGTATTTAGGTATTCGTACTAACATAAATGGAACGAGAAAACAAAAATCATTGGATGGTAAATTTTTATACTCCACGCCAAAGAATAGTGAACAAAGGAAGCATAATAAAGACGCTACTGCTTATGCAGAAGAAATAATAAGAGCAAAACAATACAGGCTAGAGCGCAGTGCTAATGGACTTGATGAACTTGACCAATTAGACATACCTTTTATTGATGCATACAACGAATACAGAAACTTAAATGGTAGAGAATGGAAAACAGCAGAGAATAATAAGTGGGATATTTGTGCCAAACATCTGAATGCCTTCTACCCTAACCTAATTGTCAGACAAATAACACCTACCCTTTCAAAACAATTTTTGAATTATTTATATGACCTAAAAAAAAGGAACGGTAAGCCTTTAAGTAAAAACTCCGCTAATTCTTATATGAAAGCATATGTACAAGTAGTTAAAGGTTTATGGCAAGATGGTATACTACAAAAAGACCCTATGCATAAGGTTAAAACGAAAAGTGAACCTAAAGAGCAAGCACCTTCTTTGACAGAAGAGGAACTACAAATAGCATTCAATACTGAACCTGAAAATAATCATACGCAGATTATAAATGCTTTTCTATTCTCCTGTTTAACAGGATTACGCCTATCAGACCTAATTAAATTGAGATGGGATAATGTTAAGAAACATTCCAGCGGTAAACCTTTTTTAAGTATCGTAATGCAGAAAACCGATGAGCCTATTACGATATGGCTGTCGGAACAAGCAGAAGAACTTATGGGAGAACCTCAACAAATGAGCCATAGAGTTTTCCCTCAAGTCAATAAATCTAATTATCAGTACGATATAATACAGAAGTTCATAATGTACTACTGTGGAATAAACAAAAAAGTTACTTGGCATTCAGGACGCCATACATTCGCTTACAGATACCTGCGATACCATAAGAATCCTGTCACCCTAATGAATTTACTTGGTCACAAAAACATTGAAACAACACAAGAATACTTCAATTACAAACCTGAAGACTCATTAGAAGAGTTAATCAATATGCCTAAATTGTAGTTTAAATAGTTTCAGTTAATCCAACCTCTATCTGTTTATTTCAACGCAAAATGAATATTTAGATACTGGAGTGAGGAGAATTTATAAATTCAATCGGTTTTGAATATAGAGGAAATATATACGGTAAATGATTTAATAGAATACTACCTGTCAAACGCCCCAAACGACATACTAAAGTTTTATTGGGACAACTATTTAGGAATCAAATATTATTCTAAAAAAGAATTAAAGGAACTTCGTGAAACCAACGAGATTTCTTTTGAAGGTTCTGAACTTATTGCCTCTAATAATATGTTCCAGAGCGACTACCATACTATATATTTTAGGTTGCGACTTTTGTATGAAATTAGAAGCACTAATAGACTTCAATCTACTGAAAAAGAACCTGTTGAACCTGACGACGTGCAATCTTTCATCAAGGCATTGACCAAGCATTCGTATGAGTTTTTGGACGGGAAACCTCACAATGGAGAACAAGATTTAATGTCGCATCTCTTTAAATGTTATAGAAGAGGTTTACAATTACTTGGAGAGGTAAAGACAATGGCATCTATGGAACTAATACAAGAGGTTTGGCAGCACTATATAAAAGAATGGGATTTAGAGTTCAAGAAAAAGTGGCAGACACCACAAGAGGAATACGAGGCAATTAATGTGCAGAAAGAACTGCTATGGCTTGCTCATCGTTGGTGTACTACAAAATATACTCAACAAAGAGTTTGGTTAGAAAAGTATATTGGGAGTTTCAAAAACCCTATGCAGTTAGAAAAAGAAAAAACCATTAGACCTACCATTAATTCAATGAAGTGGATTTCTAGCACTTCGATAGAAAAGGCTTTAGAAGTTTTACAGCCACTTAATTATCTTATGAAAGATGTCTCATTAGAAGGTCTTAAAATGGCTTTTGGAGGAGGTAACATTTATGATATTGAAGGCTGCATTACTCCATCACCAAAGAATAAAGAAAAACTACTTTTTCTTATATATAATCTCATTAAAAATGATTGCGTAGAGGAATCAGAAAATATGGAATGGACTATACAGATACTAACAAATTCAAATGTATCATATCGCAGGTATAAATCTAGTTTTAAAAATGAGGATTATTCAATTCCTTATCATAAAGAAAATATCATCCTATCCCTTATAAACACTATCATTTCTTAATGGACATTGGTGGACGTCCACTATTTGTCCTTATTTTTAATTGGTCTTTACTATGATGTTTGTGGTATTAAATCATAAAATCATCAAAATATGGAAGACACAAACCTACTGCTTACAGAGGCTATTCTACAGGAGATTAAAAACCTCAACGATAAACTTGAACTACATAACCTAAAAGTATTAGATGTAGACAAACTTTCCGCCTACACAGGCTTGTCAAAAGACACTATCTATAAATACACAAGAAATTCACAGATACCTCACTCCAAAAGAGGGAAAAAGTTATTCTTTGACAGAGAAGCAATAGATTCTTGGTTGTTGAGACAACGCTATGGGGAACATACAATATAGTAAGTAGAAAAACCTACAGAGTTTCTGTATGTACGATACTTTAAAACTTGTCTTATACATAAAGGATATACCAATAGAAGAGATTACTCCAATAGACAGAACAAAGGCTCACTTTGTAGGTATTTCTGACTGGCAAGAAAAGAACGTTAAATACACAAAACACAAATACAACCTACTATACCCTAAATGCAGTGGAAAAGATAGTGGTTGGACTATATGGGTAAAAAGAGACCACTATATAATAGAAGGAAGTTTAGCTAAATGGTATTTCGGAAACAACATACAGACCTTAACTCTAGCACAAGCAAAAAAAGGAATAGATGATTTAGGTAGAGATATCGGAGTAGGCAAATACATCTATAAGGCAGAAGTCAAGAGAATAGATTTTTCTTCTAATGTATATACCAAGAACCCACCACACTCCTACTTTCCACTTCTAGACTTCTTAAAAGGTTTTTATCGTCATCATATTAAAGACCATAAAAGCGTATACTATGATACAAAGTCTGGTGACAGGCAAATACTTGTTTATGACAAAAAGTTAGAAGCAGAGCAAAACAAAATGACGATTCCTTCAGAAGCAAAAGGGTATAAAAATATCTTGCGTTTTGAAGTCCGATATAAAACGAAAGGCATCTACAACTACTTGAGTAAACTTAAAATAGACAAGAAACCCTTCAATGTTTCCGATATGCTTGAAGAAAGACGCTTTACATACTTTGCGGATGAATGGTTTGAATTATATCAGAAAATAGATAAGATAAATCACACAAAAGACATTATGCCTACTAAAAACAAAAGAACTGCTAAAGAAATAAGTGAGGCAGTATTTGCGAGACTTATGAACGAAATAGGCTTGTCAAAGGTATTAGATTATGTAGAACTTGAATACCAATTAAGTTATAAAGGCACAGAGGCGTTAAAACCAGAGAACCGAAGAAAAGCACAAGACGCCAAAAAAAACATCAAGCAAACCTACAACATACCTATTACCAAAACTTATGAACCGATTGCTGAACTCAACACGCTAATGAAAGAAAGACAGGAAGAAATAAAAGAAACTATGATGAGGTTAGACATCTAAAAAGAGATAGACTAAAAATCTAAAATAGACTCTGAAATACG
>TARA_B100001093_G_scaffold399580_1_pt1 | contig 15337 bp, 19 predicted proteins | sample TARA_B100001093 | Tara Oceans TARA_B100001093 (sample SAMEA2623116) | marine metagenome | biome: marine biome (ENVO:00000447); feature: surface water layer (ENVO:00002042); material: "saline water (ENVO:00002010), including plankton (ENVO:xxxxxxxx)" | depth 5 m
CGTAACCACGGTATTCCTGTTAGGGTTGCCCGTTATCACAATATCTTTGGTCCCGAAGGAACTTGGGACGGTGGAAGAGAGAAGGCTCCAGCTGCAATCTGCCGCAAAGTTGCTCTCGTCAAGGAGCAAAGTGGATCTATCGAGGTGTGGGGAGACGGCTTACAGACTCGTTCCTTCTTGTACATTGATGAATGCATCGAAGCAACTAGAAGATTAATGGATTCAAACTTCATGGGACCAGTTAATATTGGTTCAGAGGAGATGGTATCTATTAATCAGTTAGTAGATACTGCTGCTAAGGTTGCTGGTAAAACAATAGAGAAGAATCATATAGACGGACCACTTGGTGTTCGTGGACGTAATTCTAACAATGATCTCATTAAAGAGAAACTAGGATGGAATTATACTAAGACACTTGAAGAGGGTATCAAAGAAACTTATAAATGGATTAGTGAGAAGATTCAGGAGATGGAATAATTATGAAAAAGATTTATTCTAAAGTTGAAGAAGGTAAACTTCTTCATATAATTAATCATTATGATGAAATTGAAGGTAGAACAGATGTTGCACCAGAAGATAAATTCATTCAATTAGCAACATTGAGAATGGAAAAAGGTAAAACTTTTCGTCCTCATAAACATATTTGGAAACCCTGTCAGAATCCACAGGTGATTGCTCAGGAATCGTGGGTAATTATAAAAGGATCTGTTCGCATATTCATGTATGATATTGATGATACTTTTATTGGTGAAGAAGTTATTAAACAAGGTGATTGTTCTATGACTTTTGAAGGAGGTCATACATATGAAATTCTTGAAGATGATACAGTAGTATATGAATATAAAACAGGACCATATACAGGACAAGTAAACGACAAAGTATTCATAAATGATCATAGAGAATGAAAATTTTGTTTTTTGGTCAAGAAGGATGTTCATATTCTTCTGATGCATTTGATTATCTTCAAAAATTAGGACATGAAATAACAGTATTTTGGTCTAAAGAAAGGAATGAAAAAATTCCTCAGGAAATACTATCATGGAAAGGGGATTATCTATTTTGTTTTTATAGTTATGCTATAATTCCTCAAACATTATTAGATAGGGTAAATGTAGCAATAAATTTTCATCCATCATCACCTGAACATCCTGGTAGTGGGATGATTAATTGGGCAATTTATAATAAATCCAAACAGTTTGGTGTTACTGCACATTTAATCAATGATAAAATTGATGGTGGAAGAATACTTAAAGTTAAAAGATTTAATATTTTGGATAATGATGATATAGAATCTTTAATGAGTCGTACAAAATTTTATTATATAATTCTTTTTTATGAAATAATACAAGATCTTTTAATAGATAATAAATCTATTGATGAGTTATTAGAAATTGGTAAAGATGAGAAATGGAATGGTGAACCAAGAAAAATAAAACAAGTTGATAAAATGTCTTTAATTGATATTAATATTGAGCGTGAGGAATTGGATATGAGAATAAAATCTTTTCATACAGAAAAATTTCCTTTATCGTTATATTTACATGGGAGGAAATTTATTCATGTTTGAAGTTGTTAGTAAGTTTGAAAATCAAATTGCAGAATATTATGGAGCTCCATATGCTGTTGCAATAGATTCGTGTACTCATGGAATGGAAATATGTTTAAGGCAACAGAATATTAAAAAGATAACAGTACCTACTCGTACATATATCTCAGTTCCTTTTTTAGCAAGCAAGTTAAATATAGAAATGGAATGGGATGAAACTGAATGGTTAGATTATTATTATCTTGGTGATACTAATATTATTGATGCTGCTGTTTATTGGAAAGAAGGTGGATATATTACTGGAACTTTTATGTGTTTGAGTTTTCAATTTCAAAAACATTTGAGTCTTGGTAGAGGGGGAATGATTTTATCTGATGATAAAAATTCAATTGACATTCTTAAGAAAATGTCCTATGATGGTAGAATACCTGATGTACCTTGGAGAAAACAAAATATTGATATGATTGGATATCATTATTATATGACTCCTGAAACAGCACAGGATGGTATAGATAAACTCCCAGATGCAATACAGAGAACACCTAGAAAATGGGTATGGGAAGACTGGCCTAATTTGAAAAACATGGAGGTGTTTAAATGAAAAAAGCTTTAATTACTGGTATTACAGGTCAAGATGGAAGTTATCTTGCTGAATATCTTGTAGAGTTGGGATATGAAGTTCATGGAATTGTTCGTAGACAGTCTGTTGCAGAAAATCAAAGTTCTAGAATACATCAAATTGATGATAAGGTTATTAGATATTATGGTGATCTTACTGATGAACACTCGTTATATAAGATAATAAGAAGAGTTAAACCAGATGAAATTTATAATCTTGCTGCTATGAGTCATGTAAGAGTTAGTTTTGATGTTCCTTCCTTTACTATTAAAACTAATTCTTTAGGCGTTCTTAATATGTTAGAAGCATATAAAGAAGTTGTACCTGAAGCAAAATTTTATCAGGCAAGTTCTTCTGAGATGTTTGGTAATTCTGTTGATGATGATGGATGCCAAAGACTAACAACACTCATGAGCCCTGTAAGTCCTTATGGTTGTTCAAAGGTTATGGGATATAATTTAGTCCGTCATTATCGTAATGCATATAAACTTCATGCTTGTAATGGTATACTTTTCAACCATGAATCACCAAGAAGAGGAACCAATTTTGTCACACATAAAGTTGTAAAGGGTGCAGTTGAAATTAAAAAAGGATTGCGTGATAAGTTAGAATTGGGTAATATGGATTCTAGTCGTGATTGGGGACATTCATATGATTATGTTAGAGCAATGCATCTTCTTTTAAATCATTCAGAAGCAAGAGATTGGATTGTATCAACTGGAGAAACAAGAACAGTCCGTCAGTTGTGTGATTATGTTTTCACATCCCTTGGACTTAATTATAAAGATTATGTTGTTCAGGATGAAAGATATATGAGACCAGAAGAATTAAAATATTTGAGGGGTGATTCTGGAGATATACGTAATAAGTTGGGATGGAACCCAAAGTATAATTTTGAAATGATGATTGATGAAATGATTAATGTATGGAAGGAAAGATTATCATGAAGTATAAAGTTAATTCTCTTGGTGAAAGTTGTCATAGACCCAATGATTATTATGACAAGAAAGTAAGTGTTGCTTATGATTCTGTAGAATATGATTCAGATGCGGATATAAAAGTTTGTATTCAGAATGAACCTCCATGTGTGAAACCTTATACTTCTCAACTTATTTTAGATAATAGTGATATATTTGATTTAATTATTTCTTGGAATGAGGATTTTAATCATCTTTCATCATTCAGAAGATGTATTATTGGTGATTGTTGGATTGAATGGGATACCTTTAACCCAGATAAAAGAAATCAAATTTCCTATATTATATCTGATAAAGGATGGGCTCCTGGCCATAAAGTAAGATTGGATGTTTGGGATGGTCTTGATGATGTAGAATCTCTTAATGGATTTGAGTTATTAAAGCATAAAAGTCCTCCAAGGATTGAAAATAAAAATTTTATATTTGAAAATGCTAAGTATTCTATTTCGATTGAAAATGAACAGATACCTAATATGATTACTGAAAAAGTAATTGATTGTTTTGCTTCTAAAACTATTCCAATTTATTGGGGTGCTCCTAACATTGGAGATTATTTTAATATGGATGCAGTTCTTACATTTAATAATTTATATGAATTAAAAGATATTCTTGACAATTTAGATGAGTCATATTATGATGATAATATTGATGTTATAGAAGAAAATTTTGAAAGGTCAAAACAATATTGGGACTATTATAAAATGAGAAGTACAATTATAGAAGAGTTTATATCTCAAATGGATTAAATTATGAGAGTTACTATTCTTGGTTCTTCAGGTCAAATTGGAGCATATCTTACAGACTATCTTAGTAAGAAAGGACACGATGTTAGAGAGTTTGATATTGTAAATGGAGAGCATCAAGATCTAACAAAAATTCCAAATACAGATCTTCATGCTATAATGATGACATCTGACTTTGTTTTCTTTCTAGCATTTGATGTGGGAGGTTCTCACTACTTAAAGAAGTATCAACATACATTTGGATTCCTTGATAACAATACAAGGATGCTGGCAAATGTATTTCACTATCTTGAGAGATATAAAAAACCATTTGTTTTTGCATCATCTCAAATGAGTAATATGAGTTACTCACCCTATGGTGTTATGAAAAGAGTGGGAGAATTATATACTAAATCTTTGGGTGGATTAATTGTCAAGTTCTGGAATGTATATGGAATTGAAAGGGACATGGAGAAAGCTCATGTTATTACAGATTTCATTAAGAAAGGATTTGATACTGGTATTATTGACATGATGACAGATGGAACTGAAGAAAGGGAATTTTTATATGCTGAAGATTGCTGTGAAGCGTTGGAAACGATCATGGAGCAATATTCTGATTTCACTAGTGACGACGAGTTGCATATTACTAGTGGTGTTTCTACAAGTATTTTGGGCATTGCACGAACGATTCAGTCCTTATTTAAAGAGATTGGTAAAGAGGTGGGTATTGCCCCGTCACCGTCGAAGGATGAAGTACAAAAGGATGCTCGTAATATACCAGACCCTTACATTAGAAAATGGTGGGAACCAAGAACCAATATAACTCTTGGTATAGGAAAAGTTTTTGAGGAAATAATTAATGAGTAGTCAATTTAACTATTTTAAAAAGAATAAAAATTCTGTTAATGGTGTTATACATGTTGGTGCATGTAGAGGTGAAGAAATTATCCAATATCAAGATATGGGTATTAAGAATGTTATTTGGATTGAACCTAATCCAGAGGTTTTTGAGGAGATGAAAATTTATCTAAATGATGTTGGTGCATCAGTAGATTCTTTTGCATTCCAATATGCTGCAAGTAATGTAGATCATGAAACAGTTGATTTCAATTTGTATTATGGTCCTGATGCAGGACATTTAATTGGTAATAAAGGTTGTTCTTCTTTATTGAAAGCAAATGGTAGGTTTGAAGATTGGTATCAAAAAACTATTAAAGTGGAAACAATTACTATTGATACTCTTTTAGAAGAAAATAATTTTAATTTATATGATTATCAGATATTAAACATGGATGTTCAAGGTGCAGAAATGTTAGTTTTAGAAGGAGCAACTAAAATTCTTAATAGTATTAATTATATTTCTACAGAAGCAACATGGGATAATCCAGATTATATTGGTAATGTAATGTATGATGATTTAAAATTATTCTTAGAGTCAAAAGGATTTAGAGAAGAAGAGATTATAGAGCATGGTCCTGATTGGGGAGATGCTCTTTTTGTAAGGAAATAATTATGAATAGAATTGGTAGTTATGAAGATTTAACGAATAAGATCGTTGCATGGATTAAAGATTATTATTGGGAAAATAATATTAAAGCATTGGTAGTAGGTGTATCAGGGGGGATTGATTCTTCTGTGGTATCTACTCTTTGTGCTAAGACAGAACTTCCTACTTATGTTTTGACAATGCCTCTTCATTCAAAGAAAGAGAATACTGAATTATCAAATGCTCATGCAAAATCATTGTCTGTTAAGTATCCTAATGTAAAGGTAGTAGATGTTGATTTGACTAGAACTTATGAGGCTTTCATGTCTTGGATGGATAATACATTTACTAGTAATCAACTTGCAAATGCAAATACAAAGTCTCGTCTTAGGATGGTCACCCTTTATCAGGTTGCAGGATCTGTTGGGGGCATTGTTGTTGGTACAGGTAATAAGATAGAAGATTATGGAATTGGTTTTTATACTAAGTATGGTGATGGTGGTGTTGATATTGCACCAATTGCCGATCTTTATAAAACAGAAGTTTGGGAGTTGGGTGAGTACCTTGAGGTGGATGAAAGAATTTGTGATGCAATTCCTACTGATGGTTTGTGGGATGATGGAAGATGTGATGAAGATCAGATTGGTACATCCTATGAAGAGTTAGAAGAAGCAATGGAGAATGGTACAGGAAAGGCAGTTGATATTCTTTATAAATTTAACAATAAGAACAAGCATAAGATGGAACCTATCCCTACATTTAAGTTATGAAAATTGGAGTAATTGGTGCAGGAAGATTAGGCATTTGCTTTGCTCTTTTATTAGATAGAGCAGGGTTTGATGTCGTTGCTTCTGATGTTAGAGAATCTTATATACAAAATCTTCAGAAGGGTGTAATAGATACACCAGAACCACATGTTCAGGATCTTTTACCAGAATCAAATATTACTTTTAAGGTTGGTAATGATGATGTAATAGAAGAATGTGATATTCTTTATACTCTTGTAGCAACACCATCTGCTGATGATGGTACTTATGATGTAACTGCTGTTGATGCAGTTGTTGATGATATTTTAAGATTAAAAAATATAAGTGGTAAGTCTCTTGTGGTTGGATGTACTACAAATCCAGGAGATTGTAAGAGATGGTCAGAAAAACTCAGTGATTGTGGTGTAGATGTTTATTATAATCCAGAGTTTATTGCACAAGGATCTATTATTAAAGATCTTGTTAATGCTGATATGGTTTTAATTGGAGGTTATGGTCATCATATTCCTGTATTAGAGAAGATTTATTATGGTATTCAAGGACCAAAAAAAGAACCTTATATCCATAACATGAGTACGACTGCTGCTGAGATTGTGAAGTTAGCATTAAATTGTTATCTTACTACTAAAATCAGTTATGCAAATATGGTTGGACAAGTTTTATATAATTCTGGATTATCAGATGAGATTGATAATGTCTTAGCAGCTATAGGTTCAGATTCAAGAGTTGGTAGTAAGTATTTAAAATTTGGATTTGGATTTGGTGGTCCTTGTTTTCCAAGAGATAATCGTGCATTTGGTAAGTATGCTGAGAAGGTAGGGTTAAAACATAACTTTGGAAATACTACTGATGATTTTAATAATGAACATGCTAAATTTATAAAGAATTATTTTATTAAATTAAATCCAGAAAAGTTACCATTTTTATTTGAGTCTATTGCATATAAAAAAGGTACTGATATACTTACAGAGAGTCAACAGTATCGTTTATGTTTAGATTTATTGGATGAGGGCTATGAAATTTATGTTAAAGATGATAGAATACGTGATAGATGTGATGCTCGAATAAAGTTTGGCAAACCAACTGGAAATTATTGTATGGGGTTATTATGATTGGAAATGATAGAATAGGAAGCAATGGTAGGTTGGGAAACCAAATGTTCCAGTATGCTTCTATGAGAGGTATTGCAGCATCCAGAGGATATGATTGGGTTGTTCCACCTGAAGATTATGATCATACTTCAAATTATGCTTTATTTGAAACTTTTAATATGAGTACTGTAAAACCAAAGAATATTGGTTTTGTTAGAGGTCAAGTAGTTCAAGAAAATAATCATTGTTTTAGTCAAGACTTTTTTGATGAATGTCCTGATAATTCTACGTTAGAAGGATTCTTTCAGACAGAAAAGTATTTTAAAAATGTTGAAGATGATATTCGTACAGACTTTACTTTTAAAAATGATTATTTAAAACCATGTAAGGAGTATATTGATTCAATAGAAACACCACCTATCTTTTTACATATCCGTCAGGCTGATAATATTGGTAGAGAACAGTTCCATCCTATTCTTCCTATTTCTTATTTTGAAGATGCATTGAAAAATTGGTCAGATGATATACCATGCTTTGTTTTTACTGACGACATAGATTGGTGTAAGTCTCAAGAGTTTTTTCAACAAGATAGATTTTTATTTAATGAGAATGTAGAAAGATATGATTATACTTGTATGGATGGATTAGGAAAGATGCAACATTCTTTATTACCACAAGTTGATCTTTGTTTAATGTCTTTGTGTTCTGGTGCTATAATAGCAAATAGTTCTTTCTCATGGTGGGGTGCATGGTTGCAGAATGATCGTGGTAAAGTAATTGCACCAGATCCTAAAAAATGGTTTGGAACTGCAATGACTAATTTAGATACTTCTGACATTGTACCTGATCGCTGGACTATACAAAATTGGGAAAAATAATATGACTATATCGTTTAATGGACTTGGTAATGAAGGTAGGCTTGGTAATCAGATATTCCAATATGCATTCATGAAAGGTATTTCTTCTAAATGTAATTTAGAATTTATGATACCCGATTCAGAAGCAGATAGATATGATAATTATGGGTTGTTTGATTGTTTTGAATTATCTGGTTGTAAAACAGGAGAAGTAAATTATCCAACAATAGAATGTAGGGATACTTTATTTAATGAGGAACTTTTTAATTCATGTAAAGATAATGTAAATTATTCTGGAACTTATCAGACAGAAAAATATTTTGAAAATGTTGATAGTGAACTAAGAAAAGATTTAACTTTTAAGAAAGGGTATATTGAACCTTGTCAGGAATTTATTGATTCTTTAGGTGGTAGAGATAAATGTATCTTCCTTCATGTTCGTAGAGGTAACCCTAATATTACTGGTAGACGTGGTGAAAAATGGTCATATCAAATGTTACAGGACTCTCATCCTTTATGTAAAAAGGAATATTATCTTGAAGCATTAAAAGAATTTCCAGATGATAAGAATGTTATTATTGTTTCTGATTTAATAGGTTGGTGTAAGAAACAGGATTGGTTGCAAGAGGATAGATTTTATTTCTCTGATTCTTCTTATGAAGTTTTTGGTGATGGTGCAAGTATTCCTTATGTTGATCTTTGTTTAATGTCATTGTGTGGTGGTGGGATCATTGCTAATTCATCTTTATCTTGGTGGGGAGCATGGTTACAAAATAATACTGGTAAGATAGTTGCCCCAGATCCTTGGTATGGAAATGCTTATTCTCATTTAGATACAAAGGATCTTATTCCTGATAGATGGGTTAAACTTTATAATGATCCAACTCCTATTTCACCAGAAGAATGAATTTAACATTTTTAATTCCAGTTAAACTTGAATCTGAAGATAGGGTAAGAAATTTAAAAACAGTATTAACTTATTTGCTTACTAAATTTGATGCAAAGATATTAGTACAGGAATATGATACTGTTAATAATTTCTCTACAACAATACTACCTTATCTTACAAAAAGATTTGGTATAATATCTCATAGGTTTGAATATATTTTTGATAAACAAAAGACTTCATACTTTCATAAAACAAAAGTATTGAATGATTTATTACAAAGATCAGATACTGAGATTGTATGCAATTATGATACTGATGTTTTGCTTCCAGAAACAAGTTATATTACTGCATATAATATGATTAAAAATAATCAATCTGATGTAGTATATCCATATGGTTGTGGTGCATATCAGAAAGCAGTTACTTTTTCTAATAAAATTTTTAAATCATTTATTGATTCTGATTTAGAGATTACAAGTCTTGATAAATATACCAACTTGAGTAGTTCAACTATTGGTTGGTGTCAATTTATTCGTAGAGAGAATTATATTAATTCTTATATGATGAATGAAAACTTTCAAGCATGGGGTCCAGAGGATTGTGAATTGTATTATAGATTAAATTTTTTAGGAAATACTGTGGGTAGGGTAAATGATTATGTTTATCATTTGGAACATTCACGATCTACTGATTCGTGGTTTACTAATCCTACATGGCAAGAAAATACTCAATTATGGAATTGGATTAAAACTCAATCAAAAGAAAATTTTTTAAATTATTATGAAAATCAAAATTATGTTAAGAGGAGAATGAAATGATTGGATTTAATAACCTTGGTAACATGGGAAGACTGGGAAATCAGATGTTTGAGTATGCTTCTTTAAGAGGTATTGCTGCTAATAAATGTTATGATTGGTGTATACCTCCTTTTGATAGAAGAGGAATTGAAAATTACAGTTTAGATAGAGCCTTTACTCTATCATCTGTTACTAGTAATAACTTACAAATTTTACACAACGGACATGCACCTGTAGTAAAAGAAAGATTTTTTCACTTTGATAAAGAGTTACTTGATCTATGTCCTGATGAAATAAATCTACATGGATTCTTTCAGACAGAAAAGTATTTTAAAAATATTGAGAATGAAATAAGAAATGAATTTACATTTCATGATTCAATATTAAATCCATGTAAGGAGATGATAGAGTCTCTTGATACAGATCCTATATTTTTACATGTTCGTAGAGGAGATCCTAATCTAACAGACCCACGTGGATTTAAATGGGCATATACTGAGTGTTCTGATCAACATCCTCCACAACCTCTTGAATATTATGAAAGAGCATTGAAAGAGTTTCCCGATGATACCACAGTTGTTATTTGCTCAGATTCTCCTGAATGGGTTCAGGAACAAGATATATTTTCTGGTGATAGATTTGTAGTATCTGTTCCAGAAGATAAGTATGATGATGGATCATATGAACCTTTTGTTGACATGTGCTTGATGACTTTGTGTTCTGGTGCTATAATAGCTAATAGTTCTATGAGTTGGTGGGGTGCATGGTTGCAGAATGGAAGAGGAACAGTAGTAGCACCTTCTATGTGGTTTGGTCCTGCTTATCCAAACAATGATACTAAAGATTTATACCCAGAAGGTTGGATTAAATTATGAAAAAAGATCTTAAAGATTGTACTTTTATTATTCCTATTCGTATTGAATCTGAGGATAGACTAAGAAATGTAATTACAGTATTATGTTTTCTTGTATCTAACTTTGATGCAAATATTATTGTAAAAGAAGTAGATACTGAATCGGTTTTTCAAGAACAAGCACTTCCACAAATTAAAGAGTTTTGTGGAGATGTAAGTTCTATCAAACATATCTTTGAACAGTCTGATGATCCTTTGTTCCTCAGAGAGAAGATTTTAAATGAGATGTTGGTTCAAACTACTACTAAGGTTGTTGTGAACTATGACATTGATGTTCTCTTTGATTCGCAGGTATATCTTGAAGCATACCGTAGGATTATTGAAGATGAATGTGATATGGTATATCCTTATGGATCAGGCCCTTGGCAGTATAGAGTTAGAGCAACAGATGAAGTTGTATCTGAATTTTTAAATGAAGATTTTAATTTTAAAATATTACAAAATGCTTCTTGGGTTGACAATGCTGGTGAAGGATGGGTACAATTCTTAAGTCGTGATGTATACTTTGAGGGTGGTATGGAGAATGAGAACTTTATGGGTTCTGCTCCTGATGATTATGAGAGAGGACATAGATTCAGAACATTAGGATATAGAGTGCATAGACTTGAGAATCATATTTGCCATTTGGAACATTCCAGAGGAATGAATTCTTATCCACAATCAATGAGTCAACATCCATATTGGGATCAGAATGAAAAGTTATGGGAATATCTAGAAAAATGTTCTAAGGAAGAACTAGTTGAGTATTATTCTAAGCAACCTTATTTGGAAAAATATAAGTAATGTACATTGCATCATGTCCATTAAGAGTTTCTCTTTTTGGTGGATCGACAGATAATCCATATTTTGTAGAGAAGTATGGGCGTGGATCTGTTATAAGTTTTACATCCAGTCTTAAAACTTACATCACTCTTCATGAAGATAAGTTGGGATATAATACAGAAGGTAATAAGTATATTATTAATTATTCTAGAAGAGAAGAAACTGATTCTATTGATGAAATAAAAAATGATCTTGTAAGAATAGTATTAGATTATTTTAATTCTCATCCTATTAATGTCACTATGACTAGTGATGCATACTCACAGGGTAGTGGATTAGCATCATCTTCTTCATATATTATCAGTTTGATTAAAGTATTGTCCTTATATAATGATAAGGATTTAACTGATATTGAGATATGTAAGTTAGCTTACGAACTTGAATTAAAAATGAATCCTTATTGTGGGTATCAAGATCCTTATGGATGTGGTATTGGTGGATTTAAAAGAATAGATTTTGAAAGAGGTGGTATTGTAAGATATGATTTTTTATCTGCAGATATATTCAGATATTATGATATGTATTTAATATCTACTGGAGTAAGTAGAAATTCTAAAAATATATTGAAGTGTGTTACTGATAATTTAGAGAAAGTGAAACCTTTATTGGAGACTGCTGATAAGGCATACAATGCTTTTATTGATAAGGATTATGAGTATGTGATTCGTTTAATGAAAGAGAGTTGGATTCAAAAAAAATCTACTACAAAAGCAATAGTAGAGAATAAAGTTATACAAGATATGGATAAATTATTGGAAGAGAATGAAACTGTATTATCTCATAGGTTAGTTGGTGCTGGTAATGGGGGTTATTTTTTAACGTTCTCTCATAAAAATTCCTTGAAAATTCCATTTAATTGTGTTAAAGTGGATATAGAACCTAACGGTGTTACTGGGAGAACTATATGAATCCATTTAATGAATATATTAATACTCTTAAATCTGCTCATATGGAGGAGCAGTTTCTTAGATTTGAATTAGCATTTCACACACACAATAGAATAATAATTTTAGGTAATGGTGGTAGCAGTTCTGTTGCCTCACATATATCACAAGATTATATGAAGTCTCATAAGAAGAAAGTATCTATTCTTTCTGATCCTTCTATGATCACTATGCTCACCAATGATTTTGGATATAAAAAAGCATATCAAAAGTTTTTAGAATATTATGTAGAGGATGATACTTTAGTAATTATTATAAGTTCTGGTGGAGAATCTAAGAATATGATTAATTGTTTGGAATGGTGTGAAAAAGAATTTGTTTCTTATGGTGTTTTAACTGGATTTGATAAGAAGAATACTATAAGAAGTATTGCAAAAAATGCATTATGGAATTATCATATTGCAAGTAATGATTATGGTGTGATAGAATGTGTACATCAAATATTCTTACATGGAGTAGTATGAAGTATTGCTTTGATTTAGATGGGACTATATGTGATACTCCTCTAAGACCTTCTGATTTAAAACCAGGATACTTGGAATCAACTCCTTTCCCATTTATGGTGGAACAAGTTAATAGATTATATGATGAAGGTAATCATATAATTATAATGACAGCTAGAGGTAGAGGTTCTGGTATTGATTGGACTGGTCTAACTATAAAGCAGTTGGATATGTGGGGTGTCAAGTATCATGAACTTGAACCTATGTTTCATAAACCCACTGCTGATATTTTTATTGATGATAAGGGTATCAATGTAGAAGAGTGGAAGAAGACTGTACCACCTAAGAAGGGTATTATTGCAGGAGCATTTGATGTTATCCATCCTGGTTATATTAGAATGTTTAAGGATGCTAAGGAGTACTGTAATCATCTTACAGTAGCACTTCATCAAGATCCATCAGTTGCAAGACAGAATAAACTTAAACCAGTTCAGAGTGTAGAAGAACGTAAAGAGATACTACTTGCTCTTAGGGATATTGATGATGTGGTAGTATATCAAGAAGAAGAAACATTTTTATCTTATTTAAAAGATTATGATATTCGTTTTCTAGGTACAGATTATATTGATGGTAGTTATAGTGGTAAAGATATTCCTATTGATATTGTTTGGTTAGATAGAGAGGGACATGATTATTCAAGCACTAAAATGAAAAGATTAATTTTTGAATCAATTAATGTAATGGGATATGAAGATTATGATTAGTTTAGTTACAGGAGGAGCAGGATTTATTGGATCTAATCTGGTAGATTATCTATTAGAACAAGGACATCAAGTAGTTTGTGTTGACAACCAAAGTGCAGACAATGAAAATTTTTATTGGAATGATAAAGCTATTAATATTAATTGTGATATAACAGATTATAAAGGACTTAAAAGTTGCTTTACCAATGTAGATTATGTTTTTCATTTAGCAGCAGAGTCAAGACTTCAACCTGCAATTAAAAATCCTATTGAAGCAGTTGAGAAGAATTGCGTTGGAACTGCTGTTGTGTTACAATGTGCAAGAGAAGCAGGAGTTAAAAGATTTATCTATTCTTCTACTTCTTCTGGGTATGGTAATAATCCATATCCAAATATCGAGACTCAACCTGATGATTGTTTAAATCCTTATTCAGCATCTAAGGTTTCAGCAGAAAAATTCTGTAAGATGTATAGTGATCTTTATGGATTGGAAACAGTTGTATTGAGATACTTTAATGTATTTGGTGAAAGGTCTCCTACCAGAGGACAGTATGCTCCTGTTATAGGTATATTCCAAAGACAGAGAGATGCTGGAGAACCTCTTACTATTGTTGGTGATGGTTCGCAAAGGAGAGATTTTATTTATGTTGGAGATGTTGCAAGAGCAAATTATAATGCTGCAACAATACCCTTTCATAAAGATTATCTTGGACAGGTCTTTAACGTTGGTAGTGGTAAATGCTATTCTATACAACAGATTGCTGATTCTATATCAGACAATCAAGTATACATTCCAAAGAGGGATGGGGAAATGGATACTACATTTTCCGATATAACTAAGATAGGTAAAGTCTTGGGGTGGAACCCTGAAGTTGATGTGATTGATTGGATTAATGGATAAAAACAAATCTCTTTCTAAATTAAAAAATATCGGACCGATATATTATCTTAATCTGGATGGACAACCAGAGAGAAAACAATATATGGAGAAACAATTTGATTACTGGGGAATAGAAAACTATACTCGTATCTCTGCATATGATGGTAGAGAGGATGATCTAAGTGATATTATTAAAGGAAGATATCCTTCTGATATGTTAACTGGTGAAATTGGTTGTACCACTTCTCATTTAAAAGCATTAAAAGAATTTCTTAAAACTGATGAACCTTATGCAATCATTATGGAAGATGATGTAGATATATCTACTGCATTTTACTGGGGATTTAAATGGGTTGATTTTATGGCACGTGTTCCTTATGATTGGGATGTAGTACAACTAACAATCATATGTACTGGTGCTCTTCATGCAAGAATACATAAAAGATTTGTAAATGATTTTTCTACTGCTGCATATATGATTACTCGTCATCATGCAGAGAAGTTAGTTAAGTTTCATTGTAGAGGAGATAAGTATAAGATTGATCAAGGTGTTAAACCTAGAGCAGTAGCAGATGATTTAATATACAATTCAGGCAATACTTACTCTGTTCCTATTTTTCTTTATAAGATTGCATTGGGATCATCTATTCATCCAGAGCATGTCGATGCTTTTCATAAAGCAAGTCATGATGGATTAGTAACTTTTTGGAAAACATCTGGATCTGATTGGACTATTGATAACTTTATGAACTTTGATCCTTATTTGGGAAGGATAACCGAACCTATTCAGTCTGAAACATAAGTTAATATAATGGGGTGCATAAGCACCCCTTTTTAT
>TARA_B100001093_G_scaffold269998_1_pt1 | contig 15320 bp, 17 predicted proteins | sample TARA_B100001093 | Tara Oceans TARA_B100001093 (sample SAMEA2623116) | marine metagenome | biome: marine biome (ENVO:00000447); feature: surface water layer (ENVO:00002042); material: "saline water (ENVO:00002010), including plankton (ENVO:xxxxxxxx)" | depth 5 m
ATGAGAGAATTTAAAACATTTAATTTTAATAAGAATTGGATGCAAATCACTATAATGATTCCGTTCTTATGTATTATTCCTTTCGCTGCTTTATCAGATAAGCTCTGCAACAGGCCAAACAGTATTTTGTCTATTTGCCTTAATCTTAGTCAGGATGACTTGAATTTTATATATGTAATAATAACAATATTATTTTTCCTTCTCTTTATCTATTCTTTTTTAAGAATATTTAATTATACTGTAATAACCTATGAAGCAATAGAAAATAGAATGGCATTTCCAAGTATAACTCTGAGTAAAAAATCTTGGGTTGAAATTAAACATTATGCTAATGTAATAGAAACATTCTCAGGACGGTATCGTGATGATATCGTCAAAGCTATTTGGTTTATTGATTTTAATGATAAAGTCTGTTTTAGACTTACAAAGTGGGGTAGCTTTAATTTTAAAAAATTAATCGAAAAAGTTAATAAATTTGAAGATAAGTTTGAAATTGAACTTGAATATGAAAATCCATATCAAACTCTAAATGGTTGGAAAAAAGTTGATTATTTAAAAAACCAAAAAATTAAATGAAAAAACTCCTTCTACTATTACTATTTATTCCACTTGTTTTTGCTTGTTCAAGTTCAAGTGAAGAGCAGGGAGACATGCAGCTTACAATAGTTAATAATCATCCAAGTTGGGCAAAAATCACTGAAGTTAAATTACAAGATTATCATTTTGAAGAATTTGAAATTGTTGGAGATGGAAGTTCAAGAACATTTACATTAAATAATGGCATACCATCTGGAGGAAAAGATATTGGAGTTAGATTAATTTATACTGGTTGTTTGAGAAAAGATAGAAATGCAGTTATAAGAGCAGATTTTGAAGATAGCAAAAACACAACTATTACAATTAATCCAAGTGGAAGTTATTGTGAATACACGCCTAAAATTGTTATAAATTAAATAAAAGTCAGCCTATTCTCCATGATGTTTAAGCACCGCTTTCCAGTTGCTAAGTAATTTTATCTTTTCTCTATCTTCAGCACTCATTTCGTTAGCTATTATGTTTTCTAAAACATTAATTCCTGTATCTACAGAACACTTAAACACTTCACCAATTGGAGAATCAGGGTCTGTTAATTTTTTTAAATGTTCATGAGCTCGACCCTCTAAATCAACGCCAGTAATGTCGTAATATGCTCTTACAAAAGTCCAAGCTGACAATGGAAGATTTTTATCATTGTTCAAAAACTTTTTATTAGGATTGTCTCTGTTTAATGCTCTTACCCTATTAATAACATGGTTAGTATGACCAATCTTAATGCTATCGGTTTGAGTGTTATGACACAGATAAACATAATAACGTTCGTAATCGAAATACATAAACTAATAAATATAATAAATATGCCATTTCAAAAAGACAATCAACACGGAAAGACCTCTAAAAGAGGCAAAGACAAACTCAAAAAAGAATTAAAAGAAAAATTAAAGCAGCACGTGGAAACAGTAATAGATTCTTTAGATGTAGATTCTTACACAGAAAACCAAAAACTAAAGTATCTCTCTACAGTACTCCCTTATATAATTCCAAAAAAGAAAGAAGTAGCTATAGATACTGATGATGAAGATTTCCCATTATTTGTAGATACAAGAGAAGATGCACTAAGATTACTAAGAATGACAGAAAATGGAGCTGAACAAGTTGGAGGTTCTATTGAGTTTGTAGAATAAATATTGTTAATAAGTGTAACACACAAATACTTATATTTATAACACAAAAAGATGATTAAAATAGTGTGTTGGTGTACTGTTTGGTGTACATAAGCCCAATAATACATCATGAAAAAATTATGCTCAACAGAGGAAAAAGGGGATGTAGCTCAGCTGGTTAGAGTGCTTGACTGGCAGTCAAGAGGTCGTGGGTTCGAGTCCCATCTTCTCCACAAAAAAAAATTTTACCTATTATTCATTACTCAAACAATGCGATTTATTACATATATAATTATACTATTCTCATTTAGTTTATTTGGACAAGAAAAAAATCAACTAGATTATTTATATCCAAATAGTGATCTAGTTATTGATTACCATGACGAGTGGGGAAGTCAACATTATAAAAAGAGGATAAATATTTTTAAAAAAAATCCGTTGAGCGCTAATGATGTTGTTTTTTTAGGAAACAGCATCACGGAAGGAGGAAAAAACTGGAATGACAGATTAAATTATCCCCAGATCAAAAACAGAGGAATTAGTGGAGATGTTACTGATGGTGTTTTGGCAAGATTGGATGAAATCATTTACTTCAAGCCCAAAATGGTTTTTTTATTAATCGGAATCAACGACTTGTGGAACACTAGTCTTAATATTCCCTCAACTGAGTATATTGGAGATAACATCATAAAAATTGCCAAAACTATTAAAAAGAAGTCTCCACAAACTTTAATTTATATTCAAACCATATTGCCAATTCACAAAGAAAATTTTAAGCCAAAAATTGAAAGAATTAATAAAATTATTTACGATTATAAAGAAAACAATTTATATCAAGTAATTGATCTCTTCAGTGTATTTTCGAATAAAAATGGATTAATGAATGATGAATATACAACTGACGGAGTACATTTAAATGAAAAAGGATATAATGTGTGGGTTAAAACCATAAAGCCTCTTTTTTAATACTTTTAATTGAAATTTAATTTATATAGATGATGCAATAAATTTGAGAATCATGAGCTTAGAGAAAAAATTTAATTCCTTAAATACAAAAAATGCTCCCGGTCAAGAACACAGACAATCTTTCAAAGATTTAAGTGAAATTATGGTCGGAAAGAAACTAAATGGAAAATTAGTAGATTTTTCACACGGAAATGTTGATGCTTTTGAACCAATCCCGGAATCAAAAAAAATATGGGAACAAGGTTACGCTAAAGGGGCTGGTCAAGCATACACTGAGTACAGGGGAGATCTTGATATAAGAAAAAAAGTTACATCACGTCTAAGTGATTTTACCAACCAAATAATTGATCCTGAAACGGAATTAATTATAACTCCAGGTACTCAGGGCGCTTTATTTTTAGCAATGGGTGCAACAATTAGTAATGAAACTAAGGTAGCGATAGTGGAGCCAGATTATTTTGCAAACCGAAAATTAGTAAAGTTCTTTGGGGGGCAAATTCATCCTGTAAAATTAAACTACCAAGATGGTGATATTAAAAATTACTTAGATTATAGATTTATCGAACAGATTTTTATGAATGGTGTAAAAGTTTTTGTGTTATCTAATCCCAATAATCCAACTGGAATTATATACTCCAAAGCATGTATCAATAAGATTGGAGAGCTTGCAAAAAAATATGATGTTACTTTGATTATAGATCAACTTTACTCTAGGATGTTATATAGCAATGAAGAATATACTCATCTATGTTCATGTGATGAAAAACCGAAAAATATGATTACCATAATGGGGCCTTCAAAAACTGAATCCTTAAGTGGATTTCGTCTTGGCGTGGCCTTTGGAAGTCCAAAACTAGTTGAAAGAATGGAATCTCTTCAGGCTATAGTTTCTTTACGTGCTTCTGGGTACAATCAAGCTGTTTTGAATACTTGGTTCAATGAACCAGCTGGTTGGATTAGTAACCGAATCACTGAGCACGAAGAAATTAGAAACGATTTATTAGAAATCTTTAGAAATGGTGGTTTACATACAACCTGTCCTCAAGGTGGCAGTTATCTTTACCCTAAACTTCCACCACTTTCAGTTGGTTTAGAAAATTTTGTTCGCTTACTGCGTATTCAAGCCAGTGTAATTGTTACACCAAGTTTCGAGTTTGACCGAAACTGCCAAAATAGAATACGATTAAATTTCTCACAGGATAAAAAAGAAGCTGTTGCTGCTGCAAAAAGAATTGTTCTAATGACTAAAATTTATTCTAAATAGTTTTAAAACAATAACAAAAAGTATAATTATAAATAAATTAGGGTGCCAATGTTCACCACAAAAGCCTAGAACATGAAATATTATTTCCATCATTTGTTTAATCTTTTAAGTTTTCTTTGAATTTTTTTAATTGCATTCTGGATTGAATTTTCTGGTTCAATAATATTGTTTATTCCCCAAAAGTCTATATCACTAAATCCCATTTTTGAGTCTGTTAAAATAACAGAAGGCTTTAAAAATTCCTTCTTTTTTTGAGAATCGAAGTTTTCATTCTCAGTCCAATCAGTCACTACCATTTCAGAGGACAAGGAATAAATTGTGTTAAAAATTTTTTTATCCCAATTTACCTTAAAATCAAGAGTTAGATTACTGTAACTATAGTACCACTTACCACCTCTTTCAGCATAATCAACTCTAAAGTTGGCGTTTAATGGCCAAACATTTGCATTTCTTGGCTTTTTTTGTACAAATAAGCGTGAGGATTTTTCTCTGTCATTAACATTAAGTGAGTAATTTGCAGATAGTAAAATTTTATTATTCCCATCAATATACATCTCTCCAAAAAATAAGGGGTCGTCAATATCATCTTTTTGTTTAAATCTCACTACAAAAACAGGAACATTATTTATTTCAGATGTCCTATGAATCCAAAAATTATAATTAGAAAAATAGAAAAGTGGAATAAAGTTATCCGGATACTTTATAATATCTTGAAAAAGCGTATTGTAGGGACCACCGGCAAGCTTCATTGCTACAGTGTCAAGCTTTATGTAATCAGTGTCCTTTCTGATTTTTAAAACTTTTATACCTTCTCTTTTTTGGTATTTTTTATACGGGGATTTATAAATATTTATAACTGCTTCCGAAAGAGACACATTTCGTCTTCTTTTTTTAATAGTTTCTCTGTAAAAAGCAGTCATTAAGTTATGTTTTAGTAAGTAATTTTGTCCAGAGTTTGCTAAAGTTTGTCTAACTAATTCATCTACATCTTTAGGAACAGAAACTACTGTTTCACTTAGAGGAGATACATAAACATCAAGAGAAATTGGCTTTTTACTAATTTTATAAGATTTCAAATTAACAATTTTAGTTTTAAATCCGATGAAAGATATTTTTATCTTTCTATTTGGATGGTTTTTTGGAATTTTAATTATAAAATCTCCATTACTATTGCTAATTGTGCTAATGTTGGATTCTACTAAACCAATATTAGCAAAAATCAATGGCTCTTTGTTTTCTGAATTTATGACTTTGCCATTAAATTCTATGAAATCTAAATTATTTTTTTGCCCAAGTAAATGGTTTGAAAAGACAAGAAAAATTAAAATGAAATAAAAAAAATTTGAGATTTTCATTTCTTAAAAATATTAATCATACAGACCATTTGCAATAGAATTAAACTATTAATTAACTCTTTTTTTTATAACTTTATGAAAATGAAAAAAAAGAGTGATTTATTAATTGGTAATAATAAGTACGGACTTATTACTATAAGTATAGTTGCTTTAGTTGTAGGTGCTATACTTGTAGCTTATTACACATACTATTAAAAATGTACTCTATTTCTTTTAGTAAAGATCTAGTAAAAAAGATTGACCTAACTGACATTAATAGTATCTATCCGCACGAAAAAGTCATTAATAGCAAAGTTGAGCTACTGATTAGTTACTTAGAATCCTTCAATAATTCTATGATAATATCTACTATCTTGTGTTGCTCCAAATCCAAGGTCATTATTGATGGTCACCATAGATTTTTTGCACTAAAAGCCATGGGGTTTGAAAAAGTACCTGTTACCATGTTAGATTATTTCTCCAGTGAAATAAAAACAGATAAAGACAACTCTATTTCTAAAAACAGAGTGATTGAAAGTGGATTGGAAAAAAAATTTTTAGAACCAAAAAGCACTAATCATTTGGTGTTTTGCACAAAAACAAAAATTTGGCAACCTGTAATATTGCTTTCAAGTTTGTTTAAACTGGAAAAGTAAAAATCGTGATATCAAATAATCCCAAACACCTATAAACAATTGTTTTTTTAATGATTTTTATTACATTTGATTTTTTTATTTTAAAATGGGAAGTAAATTTTTTGGAAACAGAATTGAAAAACAGTCTCACAGCAAAAAGGGTGTGAAACAGAAATTCAATAACAAAAATAATAAAGCCAAATCCTCTGGGGTCAGAAAAGTTGGCAGAGGAAATTAGTTTATCTAATTACCTTTAATTTAACTCAAATGTAAAAATCGAAACTATGAATATCTTAAAAAACCTATTATTAATTATATTAACATTACCCATATTAATTAATGCTCAAACAAATACCTTAGATACCGAAAGCAGTAAATTAAAATGGACTGGAAAAAAAATTACAAACAGTTCACACTATGGATCCTTAAAATTTAAATCTGGAGAAGTTGAATTTTCAAACGGACTAATTGCATCAGGTAAATTTATAGTTGATATGACAACAATTAATGTAGAAGACATTCAGGGGAATGGAAAAGCGAGGCTTGAAGGGCATTTGAGAAGTGACGACTTTTTCTCTGTTGAGACTTTTAATGAAGCGTCTCTAATACTAAAATCCAGTTCTCGTGAAGGAGATAAACTAAATGCAAAAGGCACATTGACAATCAAAGGATTAGAATCTGAAGTGGAAGTGGAAATGAATAAAGATGGGAACGCATGGAATAGTAAATTAACTTTCGACAGAAGTAAACACAATGTTCGTTTTAGATCAGGATCTTTTTTTGAAAACCTTGGCGATAATCTAATTCTTGACGATATTGAACTAGAGGCGGTATTAAATTTTAATTAAGCTCGAAAATTTGCCTGAGATTCAAGGTGTCATTGACTTCTTTTTGCAAAAGAATCAAATCTGTCATCATGTCCTTTATTTTATTTTTGTATATAGGAATCTCAGATAAATTTTCCTTTTCGAAAGGATCGATATCAATATTATATAATTCAATTCTTTTGTTTACTGGGAAGGCCATTAATTTAAACCCATCTTTTCTTATCATTCTCTGAAAATCTTTATATTTAGGTGGGCAACAACCAAAGGTTCCATAAATTCCATTATGTAAGCTTTTTTCTTCATCTTTATTGATGATAGGATAAAAACTTTTAAAATCTATTTCACTTGGGATTGGAATATTAGCTAATTCCAAAGTAGTTGGAACTATGTCCTGCAGATAAACATCTTGGCTAAACCTACTACCTTTTTTTAAATTGGGTCCCGATATAATCATTGGAACTCGGATGCTGTGATCATACAAACTTTGTTTTCCAATTAAACCATGTTGACCAACTGCTAATCCATGATCGGAAGTGAAAAATATATACGTATTGTCTATTAAATTTTGAGATTCTAAATAATCAATGATTTTACCAACTTGTTGATCAAGATGGCTAATTACTGCATAGTATTCTTGTATGTGTTTCTTTACAGCGAACTCAGATCTTGGATAGGGTGCCAGCGCTTCATCTCGAAGACCTGGTCTATTACCGATCTCCTCTAAATATGGATGCTGAGGTGCATAATTTTCAGGAAGTTTAATTTTTTCTATTGGATATAGATCTAGAAACTCTTTTGGTGCCTGCCTCGGATCGTGTGGAGCATTAAAAGATAAATACATAAAAAATGGACTTGGATCCTTTTTAGCTTGATCAATAAAGTCAATTGAGTCGTCAGCCAAAACTTCACTCCAATGTTTACCCCCCTGCCAGAAACCTCCACGTAATGTGTCATAAGAAATCCAAGAATTATCCTGTATGTCTTTTGGTCTTCCATATCCAATTGGCATAAAGTCTTCCAACTCACTGTAAATACCTGAACTTAGCCTCCATTCATTTAGTTTTTTTCCAAGTTCTCCTCTGGTATCCCCAGGCATTCCTGGTCTTAAGTTTTTAACAACATCAAATATTTTATTGACTGGGGCATTGACATGCCATTTACCGGTCATGTAAGTTTTGTAGCCATTACTTTTTAAAATCCTTGGCCATGTTTTGGAGAGTGCAATTGAATCTTCTTTTTGCAATTCGGCTATTTGATCTTTTGCCCGCCACACAGATTTTCCAGAAATCATCATAGCCCTTGATGCTACACAAATTGCTCCGTGCCATGCTCCCATATTATAAGCGTTAGTTAATACAACACCATTATTTGCGAGTTTATCCAAATTTGGCGTATAAATTTCATCATTTCCCATTGCTCCAACGGTATCAAACCTTTGATCATCCGTGTATATAAACACAAAATTTGGTTTTTTTTTGTCTACTTTACAACCAATAAATAATAAAAAAATTAATAAACTTAGTTTGGAGATTTTCATAAATTTAAATTAGTAATAATTTATAACAAATGTGACAAAACTAAAAATTATGAAATTCTATAAAATTTTCCTTCTTTTACTGTTTATATTTAACGAAATGAGTGCTCAGAAAATAACTTATTACAGTGAAAATAATGAAGAGTTTGCTGATGTCTATGTAACAGATAATTTAATATTTACATGTAGAGTTGCAGGGCTTAAAAATAATGGCCCAACAATAATTTTACTACATGGTTTTCCTGAAACTTCAAGAATGTGGAAAGACCTTATTGAATTGTTAGCTTCAAAAAATTATAAGGTTATTGCACCTGATCAAAGGGGTTATAGTAAGGGTGCAAGACCGTTAAAAGTAAAAGATTATTCTTCTTTTAAATTATCAGGCGATGTAATAAATATTGCCAATGCATTCCAGGCAAAAAAATTTCATTTAGTGGGACACGACTGGGGGGCTGCAATTGGGTGGTCTGTAAGTGCAATGCACAGCGATAGAGTTCTAAGTTATTCTGCTCTTTCTGTTCCTCATGTTGATGCATTTGGCGAGGCTATTTTGAAGGATAAAATTCAGAGAAGAAAAAGTTATTATATAAAATTATTTAGGTTAAGAATATTACCTGAAATTTATTTTACCATAAATAACTACTCTAATCTTAGAAAATTATGGACTAGTAGTACAAATGAAGAAATTAAAGATTATTTAACTGTTTTTAGTCAAAAAAATGCTTTGCGAACAGCATTAAATTGGTACAGAGCAACCAATTTAAGTGGATCAAAAAAAATAGGAGATATTAATGTGCCAACTCTAATGATTTATGGGACTAATGACATGGCCATTGGAGAAAAGGGGGTTGAAGAAACACAGAAATATATTAAAAACTCCTATACTTTGAAAAAGATCGACTCATCACATTGGTTAATACAAGATTCATTTGAAGTTGTTGCTAATCAAATCTTGAGTCACATCAAAAAATATTAACGACATTAGATAATTGATTCTCCATTTTCATTTGTAGTTAAAATTTCTGACATATAATCTACAAATGGCCTGACTGTTTTAATAGCTAAGTTTAGTTTTTCTATGAACGTGTCTTCTAAAACTTCTTGATCCGAATATTTAATTGAGAATATATATTGTTTTTTCCTTATTAACGAAATATCAGGATGAGATTTATTAAAATTCCTTGGTGCAGTTTTTAATTCGTTCCCTTTCAATTTGCCCCAAACATGTAAAAACTCATTTTTAGAAATAATTTTTTTTAGTTCACTTGAATCAAAAAATATTTCTCTTCTAATTCTATACAAGTCTTTAGGGTTTGGATCCCAAAAACCACAAGCTATAAAACTATTATTAGGTTCAATATGAAAATAATATCCACCTCTGTTCATTGGTTTTGTCCTGTGCCATGTAAGACCAAAATGAGTTTTAAATGGTGTTTTATCCTTTGAAAAACGTATGTCTCTGTAAATTCTAAAAAGTTTGAACAAATCAATTTCATCGTGTTCATTAAACCTGTTTTTTAGTTCTTCTCCAAATAATTTTATTTCCTTTTCAATTAATTTAAAATGTGATTTATTATCATTAAACCAGTCTCTATCGTTATTTATTTTAAGTTTTTTTAGGAAATGAAAAACCTCTTTTCTAATTATCATATTTCAAATATAAATTTTTAATCTTTTTACTAACGATCTGATGTTTTTATTTTATTGGCACGCTTTTTGGGTTGTTTGTAAATATGAAAAAAAAATTTTTATTATTAATATTATCAGTTACTATAATTTCTTGTTCGAAAAATGACGATGTTGTAACCGAGCCTATGTCTGTTTTTGACATAATAGCCTCAAGTTCAAACTACACATTTTTAACTTACGCATTGCAAAAAACAGATCTTTCTTTGGTTTTAGATGGTAACGATAGATACACACTTTACGCCCCATCAAACATGGCATTCCAAAGTTTCTTGATGAGAAACGGCTTTGGTACAATTGACGAAGTACCTACTGCCTTATTAAAAAAAGTGCTTCTAAATCATGTTATGGAAGGTATAGTTGAATACCGTGACTTCGAAACTGGATATTACAACACAGCGTTAATCAGTGAGTTGTCTAATGCCCCAATGTCGATGCACATCGAGCAGGTAAATATGAGAGTTACTTTAAACGGTGAATCACGAATTACAAATGGCAATTTTAGAGCTTCCAATGGTATCATTCATACAATTAATAGAGTAATTCCACTACCAAGTATTGTAACTTTCGTTTCGATTGATTCTAACCTGAAAAATCTACTAGCTGCTGTAACTAGAAATGATCTTAAAACCGACTTCGTTTCAATATTGTCCTCTGACTCAAACACAAGCCCTGCCCCATTTACAGTTTTTGCTCCAACCGATCAAGCTTTTATTGATTTATTAACTGAACTAGGGGTTCAGAGACTATCTGACATTGATGAACCAACTTTAAGTTCAACGTTAACATATCACGTTGTTGGAGAAAAAAATGCATTATCTACTGATCTTTCGGATAACTTACAGTTAAATACATTAGGCGGTCCAGTAACTGCTAATGTTACAGGAGGTGCTTCAATAACTGATGGAAATAACCGAGTTAGTAACATTATTGCTGTTGACATACAAACAACAAACGGTGTAATACATGTTATTGATAAAGTAATTTTACCGAATTAACTATTTTTTTGTTTTTATATGATGAAAAAAGCCTTGAAATATCAAGGCTTTTTTTTTACTCAAATTCTTCCCAGAAATTAGTATTAAATGCTTCCACGTAATCCGGCAGAACTTTATTATCTTCTTTTATATTTCTAAATTTTTTCAAATCAATTGTATTGGATTCAAAAACCTGAATTTCAACGTTAAATTCATTTTTAGCTGCTAGGTCCATTCTAAATGAAATTTCATTTTGCTTTCTTCTACCTTTAACATTTTTATTCTTTTCAATTAATTTGATAGGCCTATCAATTCCAAAACGCTGGGCAAATCTTAACTGATAGTAGGACAAACTATATTTGTTATTGTTAAACTTAGATAATAATATTTTTCCCTCACTTAAATACTGATTGATTGATACACCGAGAAGCTTTAGCTTAAATAGCGGCCTAACATTTTTGAAATCAACACGAATTACAGCATAATCGTCAGCGTTTACATATAACTTTCCAGCAAACTTTGATCTGCCTTTTGGTTTACATTCTAGGATATATACCAATTGTTCCCCAACATAATTTAGCTTTGGTTCTGAAAAATTATATTTACTTGATTTTAGAATAAAATTGAGGTTAGATTTTTCTCTAAAAATTAAATCTGAATAAAACCCACTAATATAATTTCTCACATTTTTTCCAAAATTTTCTTTTCTGTTTAACTCTTTTTTTTGGAATTTCTTAATAGATTCTAAATCAGTACTGTCTACCTCTTCCAAGCCATCAACATCAAGGTCTCCACCAAAAATTCCTGATCTTATCTTAAAATAAGAATCTGATTTAAGATTATTTTTTAACGACTCTTCAAGTCTTTCATTAAGAGTTTGAAGCAATTCATCTCCCTTGTTATAAGTTTCTCTTGCCTTAACGAGCTTAATTTTTTGTGCTATTGAATCTTTATCCAACTTCTGGTTATTATTTTCATAATAATAACAAAGTGTTTCTAGTCCACTATTATTTTCTTTTGATAAATTGTCTCTTATACTATCCAGAAGCTCTCTATTAATTTCTTCAATACTGGACTTGAACTTAGTAATGTTGAATTTTTCCGTTTCAGATTTTGTTTTTCTGCTTACATAGATTTTATTTTTTGTAATATGATTTTCATAATTTTTCTCTAAATTTTCAATTACTCTTTTTAAAATTTCTTCGGATGATAGCTTGTTATTGGTTAAAATTACATTCTCAAGCTCTATGGGTTTCGGAGTTAAAAAAACAATTGTGTCTTTAAATTTTTTTAAAGAAAATGATAGCTTCCTAAAACCCAGTGAAGATATGTGCAATGAATCTTCCATTTTTAACTCTTGAAGAATCAATTCAAACTCACCATTCTCGTCAGAAATTATACCCTTGTTACTTGAAAAATATATTGAAGCAAATGGGATAGGATTTGATGATACGGAATCAAGTACCTTAACATTCAATGACTGAGATAACAACCCTGAAGAACAGAACAAAATTATTAAAACAAAAACATATTTATTAATACTCATTAAATAAATTTAGAATAAAGTAAACTAATGACAAAGATTTTCTATATTTAAAATGATGATAAAGAAACGATTATTTAATCTATCGGCTTCGTTCATTGCGTTTAGTCTCGCCTATTCGATAGCTCATCTTACTGAAATTGATTTAGTTAAGAATGTTATTCTATATATTTTTCTAATTCAATGGATTTTATTTATACCAGCTTATATTTTTCAGACAGAAAAATTTTATGACTTAGCTGGCAGCTGTACATATATTTTTGCTGTTGGTTATGTTTCATATAATTTTTATTTAACTAAAGGATTAAACATTGGTAATGTTCTTTTAGGCTTGTCCATAATTGTATGGGCCGTCCGGTTAGGTAGTTTTCTTTTTTTAAGAATTAAAAAAGATGGAGAGGATAAAAGGTTCAGAGATATCAAGCCATACCCCACAAGATGGTTTATGACTTGGACATTACAAGGAATGTGGGTTTCAATATGTTCTGCATGTGCTCTTACTGCAATTTCAAGCGAAAATGGCGTGAATGTAGATTCTTTATTTTACTTCGGACTTTCTATTTATTTGATTGGGCTGGTTATCGAAATAATAGCTGACAATCAAAAATCCAAATTTAGATCAAATCCAGAGAATAAAAATAAATTTATCAGTTCTGGATTGTGGTCTATCTCCAGGCATCCAAATTATGTTGGAGAAATTGTGCTTTGGTTAGGCATATCTATAATGTCATTTTCAACTTTATCTGGATTTCAATTTGTTACTCTAATTTCACCCATTTTTACCTATGTTTTATTAGTATACATTAGTGGGGTTAGAATTTTGGAAATAAGTGGAAAGAAAAAATGGGGGCATCAAAAAGACTATCAAGACTACCTTAAAAACACACCTTCTCTTATTTTTAAATAGACTAAACTTTTCAAATTAATTAACTCCTCGATTTATAATCATGAATATTAAGCATTCTGAAAAAATAAAAGAATTAGGTTTAATCCTGCCATCACCTCCCAAACCTGTTGGTATATATCGTCCAACACTAGTTGTTAAAGATATTTTATATGTTTCTGGTCAAGGACCGATTAAAAATGATGGATCTTTTATAACAGGAAAAGTTGGTTCTGACTTAGATAAAGAGGCCGGAAAGCAAGCTGCAAGACAAGTCGCTTTGACTATGTTATCTACAATAATATCCCATTTTGGAGAAATTGATAAAATAAAGAAAGTGGTTAAGGTTTTCGGTATGGTTAACGCAACACCAGAATTTTTAGATCATCCATTTGTGATTAATGGCTTCAGCGAATTAATGGTAGATGTTTTTGGTGATGAAAATGGAATTGGGGTGAGAAGTGCAGTTGGAATGAGTTTACCAAGAAATATTGCAGTGGAAATTGAAGCTCACTTTGAGCTTTATAATTAAGATATCCTTTCTTAAAAAATCTAACTATAGTTTTAAAAGAAAGTTACTATCTTAACTATTCGAAATTTTAAAATTTACATATGGATAATTCAATTTCAAAAAATAAACTTTTTATTGCTTCCTGCATATCATTAATTGTAACGGCCATGACCTTTGCTATTAGGGCTGGTATACTAACAGATTTAGGCGTTCAGTTTGATTTAAATGACACACAATTAGGTTACATAAACAGTCTGGCATTTCTAGGATTTCCAGTAGCAACAGTTTTTGGTGGATTACTCTATAATGTTTTGGGGGCCAGAAAGCTTATGATAATGGCATTTGTTTCGCACATAATTGGACTTATAATGACAATATATGCAGGCGGATTTGTTACATTGCTAGTCTCATCATTTTTTATAGGTTTTGCAAATGGTTCAGTGGAAGCAGCATGTAATCCCCTAATAGCAGATATGTATACAAGAAACAGAACAGAAATGCTCAACAAGTTTCATGTTTGGTTTCCCGGTGGTATCGTAATAGGAGCTATTACTTCAAAATTAATGTCTGATTTTGGACTTGGTTGGGAATCACAAATAGCTATAATGCTTATACCTACTTTAATATATGGTTATTTATTTTTTAAGGAAGATTTTCCAGAAAGTGAACATATTGAAACAAATACCGCTACAAATATTCAATCATTACTAAATCCACTATTTTTATTTATTGCAGGTTGTATGACTTTAACTGCTATTTCAGAATTTGGTCCTCAACAATGGATCGAAAGAATTTTAGGTAATTCAGGAGTTAGCCCAATGCTCGTACTTGCAATGGTAACTGGAATAATGGCTCTGGGAAGATATTTTGCAGGACCAATTATCCATAGACTTAATCCAATTGGTGTTCTTCTAATGTCAGCTGTATTAACAACCGTAGCTGTTTATTACATGAGTGTTGCCGAGGGATCAATGATTTATTTTGGAGCAATTCTATTTGCATTTGGGGTATGTTATTTTTGGCCGACAATGATAGGGTTTGTTTCTGAATATCTTCCAAAAACAGGTGCTCTAGGTATGTCACTGGTAGGAGGAGTTGGAATGCTTTCTTCCTCAATTTGGCAACCAATAATTGGATCCTGGCTTGACACCGAAAAAGAAATTGCTTTAAGCACAGGGGTCGCTGAGGATATTGCTGAACTTATTGCAGGAAAAGCTGCACTTGGCAACATGGCATATTTTCCAATGGCACTTATTTTTCTCTTTGGCTTTCTTTTTGTTATGAGAAAAAAACTTGAAAAAAATAGAATTTCTCAATCATAAAATAATGAATTCAAAAATTAAATTAGGAATTTTAGGTGGTGGAGGCGATTCATTGATTGGTGTGCTTCACCGTGTTGCTTCCAACATGTTTGACAGATATGAAATTGTAGGTGGTGTTTTTAATCCCAATTATGATGA
>TARA_B100001093_G_scaffold520471_1_pt1 | contig 15312 bp, 5 predicted proteins | sample TARA_B100001093 | Tara Oceans TARA_B100001093 (sample SAMEA2623116) | marine metagenome | biome: marine biome (ENVO:00000447); feature: surface water layer (ENVO:00002042); material: "saline water (ENVO:00002010), including plankton (ENVO:xxxxxxxx)" | depth 5 m
TTTTAAAATGTGCATATCGATTATATAGCCCAAGGTTTCTATCATTTTTTTTGCGGAACTTTTTTTTACATTTTTATTTATATATTTTCCCCTACATTTATCGTCTTAAAAAGTTGAAATTCTAAAAATTCATTTTTTTTAAAAAATTCATTTTTTTCGAAAACAACTTAAAAATAATATGGACATTATATATAACGTAAGTCATGCGTAAGTCGAAAGTCGCAAAAATGCGTAAAAATGCGCAAAAATACTATTGTGAAGAATGTGATTATATCACATCACGTAAAACTGATTATAATAGACATTTATCGTCTAAAAGACATTTAGAAAACTGTAAGTCATGTGTAAGTCAAAATGTAAGTCGAATTGCGCAAAAACGCGTAAAGTCATATATTTGCGAACATTGTAATAAAGAATATTCACACCGTCAAAGCTTATATTCTCATAAAAAAAGATGTAAATTTAAGAAAGTCAGTGTGGAGGATAAAAAAACGGATATTATTCCTTATAATAATAAAAAAACAGATGTAGTTCCCTTTGATAATGAAAAGTTAGAATTAAAATTAGAGTTGGCAGAGAAAAAAGGGGAAATAAAAGCATACAAAAAACTTATAAATGAAGGAAAATTAGGAAATACATACAATGGAGATACATATAATACAACAAATAATAACAATAATATAACATTGAATGTATTCTTGAACGAACATTGTAAAGATGCCCTTAATTTAGAAGATTTCATGAAAAACATACATTTTCAATTAAAAGATGTATTAAGTGAAGGAAATTATATAGAAGACTGTGTATCAGTTAAACTGTTAAATGATTTAAATGAAATGCCGGTGACTAAAAGACCAATACATTGCACAGACCAAAAAAGAAAGAATTTTGTTGTAAAAGATAAAGAAGAAGGATGGGTAAAAGAGAAAGGTTCAGATGGAGGCAAAATACAGAAAGAGATAGATAAATTATATGATAAAGCTTATGTAGAATTTTATCATGCTTATGATGATGAACATCCTTATCCTCAGAATACAAGACAAGAAGATATAAAACAGGAAACAAGTTATAAGTTAAATCAAAAGAAAGATAAACATAGGATAGTAGGTTCAGTAGCTCGTAATGTAGATGTTAAAGAAGCAATGAAAGATTTAGAGGAGAATGAAAAAGTATAATAGAAATATATTTTATAAACATATATAAAATATATGACAACTAAAAAAGTAAGAAAAATAAAAAATAAAACATTAAAAATAAAAAAATCAAATATAAATTCGAATTTTGATTCGGGAAATATTAGGTTAATAAAAAAGAAAGAAGATACTTATTTTTTAGAAATCAATGATGATCCATATAAGAAAAATATTAAAAAAAAGTTCCAATATTGGTTTTATTTCAAAGTTAGTAATGCGAAAAACAAGAATAATAAATATATAATCGAAAACATAAGAAGTTATTTTAATGATTGGTGTAGTTTTAATGTATGTTATTCTTATGATAATAAAACATGGAAAAGATGTGAGACTTTTGTAAATGATAGATTAACTTGGACAAAAAAATCAAGAAGAAATACAATATGGTTTGCTTATTATGTTCCTTATACTTTATCTAGGAAAATCAAGATGATTAATAAACTAAAAAATAACAATAATGTAGATTATAAGTTGTTGGGCAAAACTAGTTTAAAAAATGACATAGATATGATTACAATAGGCAATGGTAAAAAGATAGTATGGGTGGTTGCGAGACAACATCCTGGAGAATCAATAGGTTCTTGGATAATGGAAGGTTTCTTAAGAAAACTATTAAGGAATGTTAAAGAAATTAAAGAGAAATTTACATTTAAAATAGTAATGATGGCAAATCCAGATGGTGTATATTTAGGTAGATGGTATTTAACAAAAGATGGAAGTAATACTAATATAAATTGGTATAAAAATAGCAATGTTGTGGAGACGAAATTAGTAATGAATGAAATGAAAAAAGATAATATTTATATGGTATTAGATCTTCATGGAGATGAAGGTGCTCCAAAACATTTTTTAACAAAGGGTAAAAAAACGAAAGTGTATTATAAGTTCAATGAACTTTTAAATAAATATAATAGTAATTTTCAATTAGAGGATTACTATGATTTAGAAACTCCTAATAGCAGCCATCGTCCAACATTGGATAGGTTTGTTCATAATGGAATAACATTGGAGGGTTCATTAAAACATAAGATAGGAAAAAATGTTTCATTAGAAAAAGAGCCATTAAAGATAGGCTCAGATATATTTAAAGTATTTAAAGAGTTATAGATACATACCAAATGGTGCTTGATTATCGTCGCTTTTCTTAATAAGTTTATCAACGATATCTTTAGTTACGGTGAATGGGAATTCAACTTTGAGAGTTTCTTGTTTATCAAATAAGGTGGAGCCTTCTTTCATTAATCTATATAAATTTAGTTTAGTATATATAATTTCCAAACATCTTTTTAAGTTTCTAACTCCTTTTTCTTTATCAGTTAGGTTGTCGCATATATAAGTAATGGTTTCATTAGGAATAATAATTTGGTCTTTTTCGAAATTAACATTTTTCTGAATACTGGGTATAAGATAGTCATTAGCAATAACACATTTCTGTTTATTTTTGTATCCATCTGTTTTAATTCTATACATTCTATCTTTTAATATAGGATTAACTTTATTTTCATCATTATAACTGAATATAAACATAGCTTTACTTAAGTTAAAGTCGATATTAGAGAAATATTTATCGTGAAATTTATCATTTTGTGTAGTATCAGTTAGATGAGTAAGAATACCTACAATTTCTTCACCCTTAGGTGTGTCGCTAATTTTATCCAATTCATCAAAATATATTACAGGATTCATACATTTACAATTTAATAGTATATCAACGATTCTTCCCCATACACTACCTTCATATGTATATGAATGTCCTTCTAGGAAACTACTATCGGTAGCTCCTCCTAGTGCCAAGAAAGCGAATGGTCTATTTAATATCTTGCTGACTCCTTCTTTAATAAGTGTTGTTTTACCGGTTCCGGGGGGTCCTTTTACAGCGATGGCTGTTCCCAGAGAATTGGGATTAGAAATCCATTGTCCAACCATCTGTAGAATTTGCATTTTAGCATCTTCCATTCCATATACTGCTTCATCGAGAGTTTTTTTAGCATTTTCCATAAATTCTTGACATTTCTCGGGTCCATCAGTTATGGATATAGGTAAAGAATTATGTTTATTAAAAGGAATTCTCATAAAAGTATCAACCCATTGTTTAATTTTATAGTATTCTCCGGAACCGGGGTCCATATAATTTAAAGTATTGATTTTTTTCATAGCATTAGCCTTATAATTGACTGGTATTTCAGATTCAATTAATTGTAATCTATATGGTTTTTCAACATTAGTATATTCATTAATTTCTTCCATTTTTTTTAAAACAATTTTTTGTTGTGAGACTGGTAGTCCAGTAAAATATTTATAATCATTCATAATACTTTTTTCTCTTAATAATTTTTTAAATTTAGTAAGATTTTTCTGTTTCCCTTTTTTTTCAGCATTTTTCTTTTTCTTAGAAATTAGTTTTTGATTTGCTTCTACCATTTTACTAATTTTTTGATTAAATGCTTCTTTACCTTTCTTTTTAGTTTTGACTAAATCCTTCATTTCTTTAATAAGTTCATTAAATTCTAGTGTTTCTTTATCTAATCCTTTAATTCTATTTGATTTAACATTTTTTACAATTTCATATTCATCGTCGTCATTTGGGTCAGAATCAAGTTCAATATCGTAAGTTATATTAGTTTTATTATTTTCATTTTTTTTAAAATTAATTTTATGAATTTTTCCTTTATAGAATTTATCCCATCCTTTCTTTTTTACTTCAATAATATCTCCTTTTTTATATTTTGAATCTGGTTTATTTTTCTTATCATCTTCATCTTCTTCAGATTCATTATCAGATTCGTTATCATCATCTTCCTGTATAATTTTATTAACTTTCTTCTTTTTCTTTTTATCCTTTTTCTTCTTTTTCTTCCTTGTAGTTTTCTTAGTATCGTCATCATATTTATATTCTAAAACATATCCATCTTCATCATTTGTTTTAGATTTAGAAGTTTTAGTTTTAGTTTTAGATTTTTTGGATTTAGAAGTTTTAGATTTTTTGGATTTGGATTTGGATTTGGATTTGGATTTGGATTTAGATTTTTCATTTTCAGAAGATTCATAATCGTATTCTTCACCGTCATCAATTTCTGAATCTGAATTATTAACGAAAAATTCTTCGCCTTCTGGTCCAGTTGTAAAAATAATATTGAATTTCATATTTTGTTTTATTAAATCTTGAAATGCTTCATCTCCTTCAAAATCTTCATCATCTTGATTTAATGGTTCTCCATTAGCTCCAATATACATCAATATATCATCTTCTTCTGGGTCATACTCATCATCGTCATCGTCATCGTCATCGTCATCTTCATCCTCGTCATCGGAATCGTCATCTGAATCATCATCATCTTCGTCATCACCATCTTGATTAGTATCATCGGAATCAGATTCTTGAGATTCTTTAGATGTTTTTCTTTTATCAATTAGGTTTTGTATATTTTTAAGTTGCCTTTTCTTTTCCTTTTTACTTTTAGTAGGAAACATTTTTGAAATCATTTTTTGTATTTGTTTGGCATTTAAAGAACTATTTTTATCTATAATATCTTCTAAAGGATTAAATTCATCATCAGAATTATCAGAATTATCAGAGTCATTATAAATCCTTTTTTTATGTTTCTTAGTGTTTTTTTTAACACGTTTCTTGTTTTTAGGAGAATCAATCATATCTTTTTTGTCCATCAATGAATAATATATAATATCTAATATTTAAATTTTAAGTCAATTTAAATAATTAAATTGATTAATAAAAATAATCTAAATATTCTTTTATAAATATAAGAATGAATATGAAAAGAAAAATGAATCCATCAAAAATCATAGGAATTCAATTCAGTGTATTAAGTCCGGACGAGATACGGAAAGGTTCTGTTGCTGAAATAACTAGTCGTGATACATATATTAACAATAAGCCAGTAATAGGTGGTTTATTTGATCCCAGAATGGGCATATTAGACCCAGGTTTGCTATGTCCAACGGACGGATTAAATTATATGAAAACTCCTGGATATTTTGGTCATATAGAATTGGCTAAACCTGTATTTTATATTCAGTATTTAGAAACTATTAAGAAAATATTAAGATGTGTATGTTTTACTTGTAGTAAATTGAAGATAAATAAGGAAAAGCACAAGCATGTTTTGAATATGATTGCTAAGAAAAGATGGGATTATGTTTTTCAATTAGCAAGCAAAATAAAAAGATGTGGTCAATGCAGTGAAGATGGTTGTGGGATGAAACAACCAAGAAAGATTTACAAACAGGATTTAGCTAATATTTATGCCGAATGGGAGAATAGTGATGGAATAAAGAATGAAGAAGGTGTTGTAAATGAAACTCCTACTATGAGAATTACACCAGAAATGGTAATAAAAATTTTCAGACGTATTTCAGATGAAGATGTTACATTTATGGGATTTAGTCCAATTTGGTCAAGACCTGAATGGTTTGTATGTCAAGTATTGGCAATTCCTCCTCCTAGTGTTAGACCATCTGTAAAACATGATGCTCAACAAAGGAGTGAAGATGATATTTCTCATATTATAGTTAATATAATAAAAGCAAATACAACATTACGTGAAAAGATTAATAAGAATGCTCCTATAAAGGTTATAGATGATTGGAGCACAGTATTGCAGTATTATGTTGCTACAATGGTAGATAATAGAATACCGGGTGTTGCTGCGGTTGCTCAAAGGTCAGGAAGAGCTTTAAAATCTGTTAAGGAGAGATTGATAGGAAAGGGAGGAAGAGTAAGAGGTAATTTGATGGGAAAGAGAGTAGATTATAGTGCTCGTTCAGTTATTGGTCCAGACCCTAAATTAAGCATTCGTGAATTGGGTGTTCCTGTAAAGATAGCAAAAAATATAACATTTCCAATGTATGTTAATAAGAGAAATATTAATTATTTAACTAAGTTGATGTTGAATGGTCCAGATGTATATCCGGGTGCGAATATTATCGACCGTTCTAGTGGAGAAAGTATTTCATTGCGTTATGTAGATAGAACATCAATAAAGTTGAATGAAGGAGATGTATTACATAGGCATATGTTGGATGGAGATCCAGTGTTATTTAACAGACAGCCTACTCTTCATAGAATGTCAATGATGTGTCATATAGCGAAGATAATGTTTGAAGGAAACACGTTTAGAATGAATGTAGCCGATACACAACCATATAATGCCGATTTTGATGGTGATGAAATGAATTTACACAATCCACAAGATGAAGAGAGTCAGTTGGAGTTAATGACTTTAGCGGCTGTTCCTCATCAAATTATTAGTCCTGCTAATAATAAGTCTATTGTAGGTATTTTCCAAGATTCATTGTTAGGATGTTATCGTTTTACGAGAGAGAATATTAAATTTGATACTAGACAAGCAATGAATTTATTGATGAATTATGATAATACTAATCTGAATTTGTTTTCAAATAAAGATGCTACGATTACAAATTTCGATATTTTAAGTCAGATAGTTCCATCAATGTCAGTAAAGTTTGCGAATAAACAGTTTGATTCGGATGAAAACCGAAGAACATCAAATAATATAATAGAAATAGTGAATGGTAAATATGTAAGAGGTCAAATGGATAAAGACACTTTGGCAGCTGGTTCAAGGGGATTTATTCAATCTATATACAATGATTTCTCTCATATGAGAGCATCAAAATTTATAGATGACTTACAATGGATTATTACGGATTATATGCAATCAAGTTCTTATAGTGTAGGAGTAAGTGATTTGATAGCAGATGATACTACAAATACAAATATTACGGAAGTAATGGGAAAGAAAAAGAAGGAAGTTCATAATTTGATAGATCAATTACATTTCAATGTATTTGAAAATAATACGGGAAAAACGAATGAAGTCGAGTTTGAGACACGAGTTAATTCAATATTGAATGATGCTCAAGGAGAAGCCGGTAAGATTGGTAGAAAAAGTCTTTCAAAAGATAATAGATTCCTTATTATGGTAAATGCTGGTTCTAAAGGAAAGATGATAAATATTTCTCAAATGATTTCGTGTTTGGGGCAACAAAACGTAGATGGTAAAAGAATTCCGTATGGGTTTGAAGACAGAACGTTGCCTCATTTTAAGAAATATGACGATAGTCCTGAAGCGAGAGGATTTGTAGAAAGTTCATTTATTCAGGGATTAACGCCGGAAGAATTATATTTCCATGCGATGGGTGGTCGTGTTGGTCTTATTGATACGGCTGTTAAGACATCAACTACTGGTTATATCCAAAGAAGGTTGATTAAAGGTATGGAAGACTTAAAGGTTACTTATGATATGACTGTTAGAAATAATAAGAATAAAATAATTCAGTTTAGTTATGGGGATGACAATATAGTAACTACTAAGGTAGAAAACCAACCTCTTCCTTTAACTAAAATGAGTTTGGAAGAAATATACAGTCATTTCCAGATGCCTTCAATGGATTTAAAGAATGAAGATACTTTAACTTTATTTAGTAAGCGTTCTAGTAAAAGATTAAAGAAGCAATCTGCGAAACTTAAAAAGAGAACAAAATCAATAATTAATGAAATGTTGGATGCTAGAGAAAAGATGATTAAACATGTGTTTGATTATCAAGATAAGGTGGTTGTCCATATTCCAGTTAATTTTAAACGTTTAATGAATCATATACAAGAACAATTACATATTACTAGTGATAATATGGTAGATATTACGCCATTAGAAGCATTAGAAATGGTGGATTATACTTATGATATGTTGTGTGCGAATAAGTTGAGCAAACCAAGTCAATTATTTAAGATAGCGTGGTATTATTATTTGTCTCCTAAAGAGTTATTGACAATTAGAAGATATAATAAGAAATCATTAACAATGTTGATGGAAATCCTTACATTTAATTATAAGAAAGCGATAGTTCATCCGGGAGAGATGGTTGGTATAATTGCTGCTCAGAGTATAGGTGAGCCTACGACGCAGATGACTTTGAATACGTTTCATTTTGCAGGTGTAGCTAGTAAGAGTAATGTAACTCGTGGTGTGCCACGTATTGAAGAGATTCTATCTCTTTCAGAGAATCCAAAGAATCCATCAATAACAATAATGTTGAAGGATAATGATAGGGAAGATGTTCAAAGAGCACAAGAAATCAAACATAGTTTGGAATATACAAATTTAAGAGACATAACAAATAGCGTTGGAATTTATTTCGATCCTAAAATGGATGAAACATTGATAGATGAAGATAACGAATTAATAGAAAGATATTTAGAATTTGAAAATATGTTAGAAATGAATGGATTAAATCTAGAAAAAATATCATCAAAAGACTTTTCAAAATGGATAATAAGATTTGAATTATCTAGAGATGAAATGTTGGATAGAGGTATTAGTATTGATGATGTTCATTTTGCGATAAAAAATATAGTGAAAGAAAAGATTCACTGTATATTTAGCGATTTTAATGATAATAGTTTAGTTTTTAGAATTAGAATTGAATCATCATTAACTCAGATGAAAAAGAAGAATTTGGACCAAGAAGACCATATTTATATGTTAAAGAATTTACAAAATAATATATTAGATAATGTAATTCTTAGGGGTGTTAAAAATATTCCAAAGATTATTATTCGTAAAATGGTAAATTACATGGTTAAAGATAATGGGAATTACATACCAAAGGATATTTGGGTATTAGATACTATAGGAACAAATCTTCTAGACATCTTGGGTCAGGATAATATAGATTCAAGTAATACATTTAGTAATGATATTCAAGAAATATATCGAACTTTAGGAATAGAAGCAGCTAGACAATCCATATTTAATGAGTTGATGGAAGCAATAAGTTTTGATGGAACATATATTAATTATCATCATATGGCGATGTTAGCGGATAGAATGACTGCTACATTGAAGATGGTATCAATATTTAGACATGGTATTAATAATGATGATATAGGTCCTATAGCAAAGGCTAGTTTTGAAGAGACTCCTGAGATGTTTTTAAGAGCAGCTAGACATGGAGAATTAGATTTAATGACTGGTGTATCTTCAAATGTAATGTGTGGTCAAGATGGATATTTTGGAACGGGTTCATTTCAGGTGTTATTAAATATGCGTAAAATGTCTGAGTTAGGTGAAATGAAAGAAATATCGGAAGATGAAGATATGGAAAACTTGTTTGATATAGATAATCCAAACGATAAATGTTCAATGACAAATATAACTATTAAGAGTAATGCTAATAATATTAAAGAAGAAGATATGGGTCAATTAGATGATGAATATGACATAGATTTATAATTTATATAAAATATTATAATATATTATATGAATGATACACAGACACTATCTGATATATTAAATAAGTTAAAAACGAGATATGAAAACAATCCACCACTTATAAATTTTTTTGTAGAATTAGGAATGAATAAAGAAAATAATATATCTTGCGTTGCGTTTTATAAGAGATTTATATTGGAAAATAGCGATGGAACTTTTGATGTAAATGATATAGATAAGATAGAAGATTTATATATAAAAGCAAAGGGTTATTTGAACAGTTTAAATAGGTTGATATATAAGTATAAATTAAAAAAAGCAATTAAATACAATGATGAAGATTTATTTTTTAATAAAATAAGTGATTATAAATCAAATCAGGTAATAAATATATATTCAAATAAGACGTTATATGCTTTTAGAATAAGCGATTTAATAAATTTATGGAATGATTGTTTAATAAAATCAGAAAATCTATTTTGTAAAGCGTCTGAATTAAAAAATCCATATACTAACATAGAATTTTCAAAACATAATTTATATAATATTTTTTTTGCTATAAAGGATAGTGATTATATAATGCCTTCTTGGATTTTATTATTTTTTTATGAAGATTTTGATATAAAGAATTTTACATATAAATATTATTCATCGTTGAAGGATATAGCTATTATATCTTTTATGAAAGAAGGAACTTTATATGAAAAAATAGAAAATATAGATAATATGCTTCATCAATATGGTAAAGAAGTTAATTACCATACATTGAAGGAAACTTTAAGTTTATGTGATAAATTAATAATTTGTAATATATTGTCTAATCCCTTACAAAAATACTTATTATCTACATTATCGTGTAATCCATTAGTTAGACAAACTAATAAAAGTTCTTTAAGTCGATGGCTAAAGAATTATTTTGAAAATAAAGATAATAAGGATTTAAAATTATATTTCAAAACATATGTTCGTTCTCATAGAACTCCAATAACATTAAACCCTTTAACCAGAAGAATTTTACGTAGAGTGATAGATGCTTCTGAAATTTCTGGTAATGAAAATGTTATTTTATCTACGTCTAATTTAATAAATGATATTAGTTATGTTAATCCGTTTGTGCCTAGTAATACTATCCCAAGAAGTCCTACTAGAGAAAGTGTTATAAGAAATATAACAAGAAATCATCCGCCCGGATTACTTCCGCCTCCTCCGCCTCCTAGTTATATTAGAACTGTTAGATCATCTCCAAATCCACCTCCTCCACCTCCAGTTAATGAAGAAAATAGAAGTGTTTCATCTTATGCTCAAATACCACTACCCAATATAAGTTCTCAAGAAATTACTCTAGATAGTGATGATGATGTTGATATGGAAAATGTTGAAAATGATATAGAATCTGAATCAGAAACAGTACAGAATAGGCAACAATCTATTAGAAGAAATTTCAGATTTTTTCCTCGCAATTAAATAATATTATAATTACTACATTAATAATATTATTTTAATTTTTCTTTTTCTTTTTAATATTAACTTTTATTCTTACTTGTCGTTTTCTTCTTACTTGTCGTCGATTTTTTCTTTCAAAATTAAATTTTTCATATTGCATATATATAGATTCATTTTTATTATTGAAAATATGGTCTATATATTCTTTATTAGAGTTAAATTCTAATGAATTATTAATTAATTTTTTAACATATGAATTATTTAAACTTAATTGTATATTTGAAGTATCGGAATTATTTTCTCCATAAAATCCCATAGTTGTCTTTTTAGAATCATCCCGTTTCATATCTAATTCACTTAATGTATATGTATCTCGTTTAGTTTGTGCATAAAAATTAGTTATTTTGTATGTAGCAAGAGATATAACATAAACAAATGATTTATTATCAATATTAGTATATAAATTTCCTCTTTTTTCACATCCAATTAATCCATCTTGAGTTATATTTTTTAAATTAAATGTAGTAAATAAATATTGATTACAATTATTCATTTTTTTTAGATTATAAATTTGATCTAATTTTTTACTCTGATGTTTTATAAATCCAGTTATAATTGCGGGTATTTTATATTCTTTGCATAATAGATAATATTCAAATTCAGTAAGATAAAAGTTGCTCCAATCATCGCTTTTAATATTATTTGCTAGTGCTTCATATGGATTTTCATTATCTAATATCAATATATTTTCCCATTTTGGAACAAATATATTTCTTAATGTTAATCTAAAAATTTCTCTTAGACTATATAATCTATTTTCTCTTTCTTTTAATTTTTTATAGAAATTTTCAGATGCTTTTTGAAAATTATTAGATGCAGCTCTCAATACGAAACTATCAGATTCTGTTTTTTTAGGAGGCTCAGTAATTAATACATTATCTTTATGTAATTTTTCATATATTTTTACCAATTTATCAATAATTTGTTCTTTAGTTATATTTTTATCAAAATAATGATTAAATAAATACTTAAATAAATTCCATGTGTTATCTTTTTCTTTTTCTACTGAATTAAATGAAAAATTTTCTACCAAATTGATGGGAACTAATTCAAATGGTTTTTTTCTTCTAATCTTAACTTTTATATTAGGTCTATTTTGTATTTTTGATTTAATAGTTGATTTATCCTTAGTTTTTATAACTTCAGTTTCAACATTATCTTTTAAAGAAAATACCATATCATATGGTTGTGTATTTATAGGTTGAGAAAAGTCATATGTATTTTTATGTTTAATAAATGGATTTTTCTTTTCAATTATAATATTATTCAAATAATTATTTAATAATACTTCTTCACTAACAATAATTTCATTTTCATTAATATTATATTTGATGTAATCCAATGATAAATTAGAATTAGAGTTGAATATATAATCTCTTATCCTGTTATATCTTAATATTTCATCCGTTAATCTATTAATATATAAAGATTTATTTTCCTTATTATTTGTTAAGTTAATATTTGGTATTACTAACATATTTGGTTTTAATAAGAAACAAAAGTCTTTAATAGAAATTTCATCTCTTTTATCATAATATGTATTTAATAATTTATTATCTATATTTTGAAATAATACTATATTATCAGTCATTATATTGGATACAATTTCTTTTATTTTTTGAAAAGAATCTTTATTTCTAATATCTTCACTAATTTTCATTAAAATATTTTTATAATTATAATTAGATATTTCATTAATATTATTTTTGAATAAATTTCTGAAGCATGTATAAAACTTCTTTTCTAATACGCTATTTCTAATGTATTCAATTCTTAATATATCTTCTTCATTTTTTGTAATAATATCTTTATTACTAGAATATGATTTATTATCTTCAGAAATATTAACAATATGATCTTTTAATTTATTATTATTTTCATCAACCAAATAATGAATTTTTTCATCAAAGTTTAATTCTTTTACAGGAATATGTTGATTAGTTTCTGTAATTAACCCAGTTATAACTATATCATTTTGAAGTATTATTTTAATAGGATTAGATGGGATATTTAATTTACTAATTTTATTTAAAATTTCTATGGTATCTTTAAAATTAAAAATATTAGATGTATCGTCTATAAATGTATATTCTAAATCGATTAACACATTAGATGGGAAAATAGGTAAATATACTTGTTTATTTTGATATTGAACAATAAGGGCTATAGATTTAAGATTATAGTTTATAACTTGTTTAACAACATTAAATTCAGAATTTTGTTTTAAAAATTTAATCATTTTTTTAATATGATAATTTTGTTTATATTTATAACTTTTTGGAATACTAGGTTTTGCCTTACATTCTTTTAGTAATATGTCTATCATTTTAGAAAAAGTATTAGGAAGTAAAGTGTTCTTTAAAAATGAATTATCAAATAATATTGTTTGAATTTTTTCAGTAGTTGAATATAATACCAAGGGTTCATAATAATCATATTCAGAATATAACATTAATGTTTTTTTTCTATTTGAGAAAATACGTTCTATAGGAGAAGGAGGACAAATAATTTCTATTTTTTCATAACTATCATTATTTGGATTATTAAAAATAATCATATTTATTCCATTTTCAAAGAGTAATCCTCCTTCATCTTTTCTTTTTGTTATAAAATCCCATAAATAAGTGTAATCAATAAATACTTTATCATTTTTAATGTATTCTTTAAAATTATTATATGATTTTTTTGCTTTTTCTTCAATTTTAGTATTTAATATTTCATTAATATCTCTATTATTAATTTTAATATTTTCTATATCAGGTTCCACATTACTATCATAAAATAAATCTATTAATCCACCATTAAATGCCATTATAAATTTATTAATATTCAAATTTCTTAATAATGTTTCTTTTAATAATGAAACAGTCATAGATTTATCTATAACTCTAGCTATAGTTTGTAAAAAAGCTTGATTAGGATTATTTTTTATTCCCAATCTTAATAAACATGGTGTATTTTTTTTCAAGTTTGTATTATTTGGTGGATTTTCATAACATATAGATTCAGAATTATATTGAATAAATCTTTGTAAAATAGGTTTTAAATAACCTAATCTTTCTGGGTATTTAAGTGGAAATTCAAATAATTGTGGTTTATTAGAATGTTCTCTAACAGTTTTTTCAGGTTTTATATTAGTTTTACATTGTTTTGCTTTATCTTTAAAATCTTTATTAAAATCTTTTTTATTATTTTTTAAATATTCTCTATAAATTTTATTTTTTTCTTCTTCAGTTGTAGCATTTGCTTTTAATATTTTATTTTTCAGTGATTTAATGTCATTTTTTGATAAAAATAAATCTATTTTTTTCTGTTGTTTTGAACCATTATCATCTGTTTTTTCTAATTGTATTACTCCATTGTTATCTTTTATTTCAAAAGATGGTCCTTTTGAATTATTCCATTCTTTTGCTAATTTCTGTATTTCAGTGTCAGAACTATTAGTTGAAACATTACTTTGATTACTATCTCTAGCATCATACATATCTTTGAAATAAAGATTTTCTTCTTGTGCTTTTTTATCTCTTCTTAATTCTTCTTCTTCTATACTTTCTTCATCTTTCTTCTCATCTCCATTAAATGTTAAAGGAACTTGACTACAACAAGGAACGCATTTATTTTTTGGATGGTTATCAGTTCTTTGAAATGTAGGAAACATAGGTTTAAATGAATATGGATTTTTAGTTTTAGCTGGGTTTCTCATACGATTATCTATTAATTCAATAATTCTTTTTCCAGGTTGTATATTTGATGCTTTTCTTGGATTAACGGCTGCCCATCCGCCGCATTCTCCTTTATTAATCTGATTAAATGTTAAACTTCTAGATTTTCCTTCTTCATCATAAAAACACCAATATCTAGGACAAATATAATGATACCCTTCATAATTAATAGATTCATCATACGATTTATCTCCTGATTTTTTATCTGCGTCATCAATTATTTTTTTTTCATCATTATTTAAAATTACGGGGTGTTTTTTATACTGCCATCCACAATTACTTGTAAATTTTTTATAATTGAATTTTTGGTCTTCTTTTTGACTAGTGATAAATATATCTGGTTGTCTTTCTTTAAGTCTGTTAGTGAACCAGTTTTTAGGACCTTTTAATTTAATATCTGTTAAATCAATAGATTTCTTTTTACCTCCGGATAAAGTAGAAGTTAATTCATCTTCTTCATCTTCTTCATTATCGCTATCTATTTCCGAGTCTTCCATTCCTGAAAAAAATGAGCCATCAGACTCTGAACCTGAATCTGGTTGTATAGACACAGGTTGTTCAGATTCTTCACCTTCTTCTTCTTGTTGTATAGAAGCGGGTTGTTCAGATTCTAATTCTTCTTCTCCTTCAGATTCTAATTCT
>TARA_B100001093_G_scaffold177993_1_pt1 | contig 15298 bp, 20 predicted proteins | sample TARA_B100001093 | Tara Oceans TARA_B100001093 (sample SAMEA2623116) | marine metagenome | biome: marine biome (ENVO:00000447); feature: surface water layer (ENVO:00002042); material: "saline water (ENVO:00002010), including plankton (ENVO:xxxxxxxx)" | depth 5 m
AACCAGGCAATACAAGTTTTACAAGGTCCATACATAACCAACACCTACGGTGGTGGTGTGCAGTGTCAGGGTAGTACTTTTAACCTTACTCCCTACGTGCAGTTTGCCGACTCTCGGAAAGATCCTTGGGTCGATTTTTATGATGAACCACAATATAATCTGACTGATACCACTGGTAAGATGTCTCCATCAACCGTGTCAGTTAAAAACTATCCTTGGGAAGACTGGTATGACACAAGGACTAAGGCAGATGGCACTAGATGGTTTGATGATGGTGCTGACATGCAAATAGAAATGGATCTGGATGGTCCTGATGGTGTGCCTGACGTAGTTAATACTGGTGGTACTATGACACCTACGTGGTACAAACCAGTTAGGACTGACATGTCTGCTAACCAGTCATTCAATGCTGGTCTCTCTGCAACACTATCAATCCCCCTTAACAGGAAGTTAATGAAGCAGTGCCACGAGGCTGCTGCTCAACAGATTGCTATGCAAACTCAACTAGTATCCAATAAGCGACTAGACTTTGAGTTAGCTCGTCTTAAAAATTGTGGTGAGCTCAAGAAAGCTGGTATCATGTTTCATCCCAAGTCACCATACTATAGTGTATGTGCTGACGTAGTAGTAACAGCACCAGGTGGTACTCTGGTACCCCATGAGCATCAGTTACCTAAACCTAATTGGGTTAACCCTTCTTCTTCAGAGGTGGTAGACCCTTCTTCTCTCGATACTTCTCAGTCATCCTCTCAGTTAAATTCGGACGGCGTTCTTCCTTCTTCCCAAGCATCTTCTGAATCTTCGTCATCGCCTTCTTTATCGCAGGCTTCACCGCCTTCAGAATCAAGTCCGCTAGGGGCTTTGCAAATAGGGCACTGGCCGTCGCAACAGTAGCTATCGTTGCAGTAGTTGTTACAATACCCATTGAAGGGAGAAACTGTTCCACTGCTGGTACAGGCTCCCAGATAGTCTCACAGAGTTTACCATCAGGTGTTAGTTTATATTCTTTAACTTGCTCATCACCCTTCTGATTCCTGTCACCTATGCGTCTAGCATTAGGTGGAGGACATTCTATTGTTCCATCAGTGTTGGGTGTGTCAGGTGCTCCTGGTGATTCTGGTGTACTAAGGTCAGGCTCATCTACATTCATACCTTCATCACCTTCCTCTTGATCGGGGGTGACAGTTTGCCATGTCAACTCCCTAGCATCATAGTTAGGTGGCTCATAGTATGGCATACCTGCATCACACAATACCATGTTACCTTTAGGGTCATCATTAACTAGATTCTTATTTCTACTTTTATCTCTAACATTCTCTTTATGCACCTTGACACATCCAGGCATATCAATGATAGGTGTGCCAGCATAAACAGTGACTGGAACATCTATACCATTAGTTACCTGCGGTGTCATCTCCCACGAACGTATATCAGTCACATATACATTACCCACTTGTCTTATATAAGGTTGCCTTACCCACGTTGAACGTATGAAAGGTATACCTGTACCATTCACTCTGATACTAGGTATACCTGTATTGATATGTGGGATATTAGGTATCGTCACTGTGATATCTCGTCGTAAGGTGGTTCCCATACTGGAACTATCTCATGCTTTGCTGTAGATATCTTTCCTTCTTCTAACTTCTTCTCCAACTCTTCAACGCTCAGACTATGGACAACAACCTTGTTGTCTTTATCATACACGTGGAAAGCTAGATCTGTCATTTTATTTCTGGGGTATTTGTTTTTTATAATTTTGTGGGTCTGGTGTCCCTTTAACAGGGCCACTGGTAGTCGGCCATGCGTTGACTATTTGTAGATATATTTCTTCTCTAATGATCTCACGTAGTCTAACCTCTTCAGCGTTAGCTCTCTTTTGTGGTCCACCAGTCTTCTGATCGATGACTGTATTGCCACCAACAAACGCACCAGTACCTACCACTGCTGCTGCTGTTACACCTGATGTTACTTTTTGAATATCCATTAGAGATAAGTTACTACTATTACTACACGTCTACCTCTTTTGGGAGGTACCATACAATGTAGACCTTCAAAGGTTACTATATCATCCTCTTCTGGTGTGAAGTGATGTTTCTTACCACCCTCATCAAATACTATTGTATCACCACCTGTATTAGTTAGGTAGATTAACAAGTTTTTATGAGGAAACTCATGATCAGTATGGGGTACTGTTAATACATTACCTTCAACTGGGTGAACTGCATTAGCGTTGATACGATAGACGCAGTGTGGTGTTATTTTATTTAGATGAAATACTTGCTCTAGTAGTCTCTCAATAGCAGGTAAATGCTCGGAGTTTGCCTTAGAAAATAGTCCATGTCTAGGACTAGGACCATGCAGAAAGGCATGAGAATAAAATGATAGGTCAGAATGTCCTTCAAATCCCTCCATGTATGGAGTTGCTTTAACATTATATGACCAACCAAAATGTGGTCCTAAGATTAACTCCTTTAATCTCAGGTAATCGTCGTGTATATCTAACTCGTGTAAATTTCTTAATTTGGTAAACATATTCTAGGGTAAGGCATCAATCCAATTTCTTGTGACATTCTAAGACGTTCATGATTAAGGTCAAAACCTATAGTATACCTAGGAGTATCCTCATCATAAGAGTCATCAACCTCAACATGATGAAATAAAGTTCCTGGTCCAATATAAACGTTACCTACCTCATTATCTATCTCAAATATAGTCTTTCCAACTTGCTCAAATGTACCATCATCAAAAACAGTTCTTGTCTTGTGTGGTCTTATAGTTATATAACCATGCCACGGCCAAACATGGGCGTGTCTGATTAATGGTTTATAGTCTGGATCACAATTCATCCAAGACTGAATCCATAATTGTTTAGCACCAGTATAATCGTACACTATAGAATTAAGCTCGACCCAGAGGTCATAGAAGACATCAGTGGGTGAAGTAACACCAAATATATTATACCTACCATACGACCAAGTGAAATCAAATGACTTTTTCATTTGATAAACAGTCCTATCCAATTCATTTAGTGATGATGCTGCGGTATCTAATACACCACACATCAACTCATGGTTATCCAAAACTACCTGTGATTTAAAAACCACAGGCTCATAATTTAAAGGGTACTTCATTTAAAGTGGTGAGTTAGGCACTGGTAATGAGGGTGTTGACTGAGGTGCAGTTGGACTAGGTAGACTAGGAAGAGCACCACCACCGAGAGCACCACCAAGTCCTCCCAATGCTTTCTCTTTCACCGACTCTATGATGGATTCTTGGTTAACATAAACGTAACCACCAACGCCAACAACGGCAAGAGATACAACGCCAGCCGCAACAGCAATGACATTAATAATTTTCTGCATGATTCTTATAATTTGTATGTGTCATCTTTCTTACTAGGATCAACAGCAATGATCTTTAGAGGTGCTTGCTCAATCCTTAAGGTTTGCACAGGTCCACCACCACTAGTGCCGTTACCGCCACCATTACCATTACCATTCATCTTCATGGTACCATCACCCTTCTTTGAAGCAGTTTGAATCCCAAAACTCGCCAAAACCCCTGTGAACACAGAAGCTATGAAAGTTGGATCAATTTTCTGTTGTGGTACTCCTGGGATGGCGACGTAATTTAACGTCAATATTCCACCCGACCAAACAAGTACACCAAGTCTCACAAAAGTAGATATGATTGCAGCTTGTTCGTCTTCATCTGGTAAGATCTTGTCCTTTATAGTACCAATAATACCCTTTTTTGTCAAGTCTTCTTCTTTCTTGTCAGCCATACTAGCTCACCTCCTGTGGGGTTGTTGTAGTCTTCTTTTTACCAATATTATATTTGGACTCTAGTGTCCATTCACCTTTATCTTTAAAAGATAAAACTTTTATTTGGTTAAGAGGTGCTAGGTCTTCAACTTCACTACCAATTTCAATCAGACCCCAGTCTGACAGTAGTTTAGCTATACGATTGCGACGTTGCACGTCATTTAACGTGATGTTAGTAGGCTTACCATCCAATGCAAAGAGTTCTTTGAAGTGCACTATGTAATACTTACCACGCTTATGTAGAATGTGACAAGACTGATAGAGCTTACGCTCCTTACGAGATGCTACACCTATACGAGTCAATGTCTCCCTCACTTTGAGAAAGTCATCAGGTTCCTTAAGAGTAACTTCTAGCATCATGTCTTGAGACCACGAGATCTCATCACTCATTGTCTTCCTCCAGTATCTAATTTAGATCTAATAATTTCAATTTGATCTTGAGTCAAAATTCTCATCGCTTGCTGAGCTTTCTCAGTGTTATAACCATAGTATCTTTTCACTAAGTCGAGGTCACAGTCTTTGGACTTCTTATCCCAAGGAGAAAATCGCTTAGATTTCCTAACACTATGTATAAAGTACTGGTATTGAAGATCGTTATCTAAATGTGAAGAAGCATTCATCTCATTGGCATGCATCACAGTGTCAATGAAGGAAGACAGACACTTGTTCACAACAAAAGCAGGGTATTTTTTCATTGCTCTCTCATCTTGAGAGAGATCACCCTGTTTTAAATTGATACTGTTAAGATAATCCTTTAAAGGATACTCATGCATACATTACCTCTAGCGGTGTTGCGTTTACATCGTAGTTAACTACTAGTAATTCTTTCTTTAACTTATTGTCTGGCCTATGCTTCATACCATAAGTAATTTTGAATTCTTCTTGATGGTAATCTTTATACATTTCTTTCAGGTCATCATCATTATTATAAGTGACAAACCAATCATGCTTACATAGATTGCAAGCCTCATAAAATTCTTCATGCTTAAAACTCTTATGCAACTCAGCGTTACTACCGTATAGGTATGTCCCTATCTTATATGGTGGGTCTAAGAAAAGAAACACATTGTCACCATCTGCTTTCATAACCTCAGAGTAATCTAGGTTAGTGATTCTCCAAGGTTGAATGATCTGTGAAATATTAACGAGGTTTCTAGCACCTTTAATGGTAAAATTCTGTCTAGATGCTGTTGCACTAAAGGAACTATTCTCGGTAAGTCCACTATAACTACACTTATTAAGAATCCAAAAAAGCACAGCTTGATTATAAGGGTCTGCTTTGTGTATTTTGTCTTTGGCATCTTTGAATAACTCCTTAGCCTTGTCCTCTGCCAAATTATCTGTCTTAATCTCTACCAATTCTTCCGATAATCTTTTTCCATCCTTCTGGAGATGGACCCAAAAATTATACAGGTATGTATATTTATCATTAATCCACACTGGTATGTCAGGATACATCTGTGAGAATAATAGTGCTACTGATCCACCACCTATGAAAGGTTCTCTATACTCAGTGATATCCCTAGGAAATCTAGGAATAAAATCTTTAGCAACCCTAGACTTACCGCCTGGATATCTTAATGGTGTCTTCAAATACTTCATAATACTTTAACCTCTAGTTGTGGATGATCCCAAGGACCAACATTAATTTTACCTTCTGGAAATGCGTTGAAACTGATAGTCCATCTATCAAAATCTTCGGTCTGTCTACCTGAGAAGTGTCTCAACCATGATGGAAAGAGAATCAACTTACCTGGCTCTGCATCTATTGTATCACAGATTCCCCATTCGGCCTCCATCTCTTTATGCATATGTATATCCAGTGTATCATATACTCTCGGAGTGCAAGGGTCATCAAATGCAGTAGGTGCACCACCTGTAAGGTAGTATACAGCACTCACATATGACATGGGGTGTCTATGTAATGGGTGACCAAACCCACTACGTGCAGGAGCATTGTTAAACCATGACATTGAAATGGTTAACTCCTCACAGTATAACTGATACTGATTACGATACTCCTCTAAGCACTCCCTAAACCATGTGTGTAGTCTATGCACGTGCTCATTGTCACACTTATGTAAGTCTGGTTTACTAGTCAGTACACCCTCTGGGAAATTAGAAGGTTGTGCAGGATATGTTTTAAAATATTCAATCAGATGCTCATGAATGCCGTCCTCTGGTTTACGATACTCCCTAAGTTTAACTGGAAACAATTGTATCTCAGTACCTGGATATGCAGCATGCTTCATTTAATATAATCTCCCAAATTCAAGGGTCCAAGATCATCCCACCCTTGCACCTTATCTATTGTAAGCATATTATTATCCCAAGCACCTGCATTGATAGCACCTTGAGGGAATGTATTAAGTGCAATACTAAATCTCTGAGTTTCAGTGTTGTTGGGATAGGAAGAATGAATTAGATAACTAGGGAAAACAAACATTGCACCTGGTCTTGGATGTACATACTGAGTAGTCTCTTCATTTGGACCACCATCTAGATGCAACTGTGCCCACTCCCTTACATGTAAGGGATCAACAAATATAGTTGCTGGTCCTTCAGTGAGATAGTATATACCACTCAAATAAGACATTGGATGTCTATGTGGTGCATGATGATGACCACTCTGAGCATCAGATCTATTAGCCCAAGACTTATTAACTACTATTCTATCACAATGCCATCCATTATCAGCATGTAGTGTATCAATACAACTTTGAAACCATGCATGAAGATCATGAAACTGAGGCATCTTATTCATCTCATCAGATGTACCTACCCCATACTCAGCATTATAATTTCTATAGTCCAACTCCTTTACTTTGGCAAGAGTATCTTCTGCCATACCTTTAGGAGAACTAAATGACCAGCATTTAACTGGAAACATATCTTGCCTTAAGTATCCCTGTCTCATTTTTTAAACACACCAAATTTAGATAGTAACCACAGTGTAACTATTGTCCACCCTATAACGTACCACATTATTTGTATTCACACCTCATCATTAACTCTGTCATGAATGCAACTAGATTAATCTCCTGATCTACCACAAATGAAGACTTGTATTGATACTCAGAGATAATCAACACTGCTTCTGGGATAGACTTAGGATCAAAGTAATTGTATAGTCCATCATATATCTTACGCATGATAACTTGTGGCTCGTTGTCCATATTCTGAGCAACCCACTTCTTCATGTTAGTAAACTCCTTCTTACGAAGATGGCCGACTACTCTATCTATACTAAATTCATTACCAGAAGTTAGTATACCAGAATCTATCACACCTGTTGCAGAATATCTCTGCAATTCATTAAGAGTCCTACGAAAATCTGGGAAGTACTTTGTTACTACCTCTGCTACTACCCTATCTTCAAACTTAACACTCTCCTTTCTAAGGATCTCACACACCCTACCAAAGAATGCTTCAGCAATCTTCTGCTTATCCTTTTTAATATTAAAATCAACAACAGAGCACCTACTATGCAGTGGTCCTATGATTTTATTCTTATAGTTACACGTGAAGATGAACCTGCAGTTCTTTTGAAACTCCTCAATCGACGCACGTAGTAATAATTGTACGTCTGGTGTTGTATTATCTGCCTCATCCACAATGATAACTTTGTGACGAGATTCAGATGTAAGAGAAACAGTAGAAGCAAAGGTCTTTGCTTGATTGCGTATAGTGTCCAAGAATCTACCTTCATCAGACCCATTAATGACATAACTATCTGCTCCTAACTCTTCACATAATGCTTTAGCTATCGTGGTTTTACCTACACCCGCAGACCCAGAGAGCAAGAGGTTTGGTATCTCCCCTTGCTCTAAGAATCCTTTGAATACTGTCTTAGTATCGTCTGGTAGGATGCATTCTTCAATTGTTTTTGGTCTATACTTCTCTACCCATAGAAACATTAGCTAGGCTCCATCGCAACATAATAATCTAACGCAGAATGTGATAAAGAATTGAAGTTAGCAATATTCTTTTCAGTAATAGTTACATGATAAGATGCATCAATCAACTTAAGATTCTCTACCTTAAAGCAATAACAGAAATTCAAACGCTCCTTAGTTAACAGTTTCCTACCACTAACATCAGCATCTGCATTATCAGCAAAGATAACTTTCTTAAGTGGTAAAGAGAATACATTAGAAGTAGTATTCTTCTTATCCTTCACACAGATACTAAATGCAGCAGTCTCTAAAGAAGCTTCAGGAGCATATCCTTGAATACATAGATCCTCTACACCATATACCTTTGCTGCTTGCATCAATTGTGTTATATCTTTTTGAGGAAGATCAAACATAATATCTGCCTGAATAGAATCAGGATTAAATTCAGGTGGAGTTACAATGATCTCAGGATCACTATAATAGAAAGTTGTCTTACCCTTAGTCTCCTCATCATATATAATAACCTTCTTATCATCTGGAAATGCCAACCAAGGTTTCTGAAATAGAGACAATGCTCCTAGGAATAATGGTAGATCATAGATCGCCATCTGACATGGAAACTCTTCTCTTACTGTAGTCAAAGAAATAATATTTTTATTGACTGACATCGTTTGGAGAGTTGTTCCTTCATTAATAAGAATAGATTTATTAATGGTACTAAAATTTCTCAGTAAATCTATTGTACCTCTACTTAATTGGAAGTTAAACTTCGGATTCTTAAGATCTTGTTGCTCAGTCATAGTCTATAAATTCTGCGGGAGTTGGGGGTTGCTCTGGTTTGTCATCAGGATACGATGTGCCTGAGAAGTAATATAACAGTATAGCATAGTGAATGATTTTTAACACATCACTCTTATGCTGACTCTTCTTTTTGTAACGAGATGCATACTTTATAATATTAGACTGACAGAAGTGCTCTGCCGATCCTATTGCCTCAAGGAGGTCTAGAGTCTGGACCCCCTTCTCTTCGTTTGAGTAGTGAGATCGGTAGGTGCTTGCGATGTAATCGTGCACCACCTTGATCGTATCGTCTTCTCTATATTTCATACTGGTATTGTATCAGTTGGCTAGGATATTGTCAAGGTTCTCGATGTCAACCTCACTATCAATCTTATCATACAATTCTAAGAATGATCTCTTTGTCTCGTCATCAAAACGATTTAGGCATACTTGTATTGCCTTAACTCTATCAGAGAATATAGCATATGCTCTGATAATGTGCACTAATCTACGTGTTGAGATGACCTCATCCACTCCACCATCGTTGAAAGTTTTACGGATGATCTCTGCCCATGCAGTTAAGTTAGCAATATACTTATCATCGCAGCAGTCTAGCTCTTTACAATAGTTATTGAGCATTCTAACCTCAGTAACTGCCTTTGGATAATCTTGCTCTAAAGTGATTGGAAATCTCTCTAAGAATGCTTCATTCAATACATTAGTACCAATGAATCTACCGTCCTCAGATCCTTTACCTTTAGTGTTAGCAGTTGCAACAACTGTGAATCCCTCAGCAGGTCTTACATAACGTCCTACCTTCTTCAAGAAGACACCACTACCCTCAAGGATTGACTGTAAACAGAGAATCTTATTGGAAGCAAGGTCGATTTCGTCAAGTAACAAGACTGATCCACGCTCAAGTGCTTCGATGACAGGACCATTGTGCCATACTGTGTTACCATCAACGAGTCTGAAACCACCGATCAAATCATCTTCATCAGTTTCTACTGTGATGTTAACTCTGATAAGATCTCTCTTTGCCTGTGCACATGCTTGCTCTACACCAAAGGTTTTACCATTACCTGATAGACCAGTGATGAAAATAGGATAGAAGATCTTAGATGATAAGACTTTCTTTAGGTCATTGAAGTTACCGAATGGTACAAAATGATTATCTTTCGCTGGTATCAAAGACTTAACCTCTGTTGCTACTAAGGATACTGTTTTCTCTAGTTGCTCTTTAGCTTCTGCAACAGTGAGATCCCAGACTCCTCTCTTTACTTTAAATTCTGATAGATATTTTGATACTGTTTGGTATGCTAGGTTGAAACGTCCACAAGCATCTTCCAACTCAGGTGTCTTTACGTTTACTCCATACTTTCCTACAAGGTAGTCACGGATGTCTTCTGTTGTTACAGTTAATTTTGTTGGCATTGGATGTTTTGTTTCTATACTATTATTATACTGTCAAATCTACAGGTTGTGTAGGTAACCATGACGGTTTGTTATCTGGCACACGTAAGTAATTATCTAAGACCCACGGTTTTGTAGCAAGATATATTCTGTATGCAATAACAGTATCGATACTATTATCATACTTTAATATGTCAGGCATTGCTCTAGCAAATGGGGTATGTTTTTCAGGACATCCATTATCCATTTGTGTCATTGCTGCTAGTCTGATACTTTTCTCACATGCATGTGTCTTACCGTATCTATTAGTATATTCTTCACATAATGATATACCATGTTGGAATAACCACTGTAGATTGTCAGCAGATTCTGCTGCCCACTTGGTGCATGGGTGATTACGAAACGCACCTTTATCTGTTTTATATGGTGTGCCGTCACCCTTTAAGACTGGACCTACATTCCAATACCATTTAGAGAAGACCAACGAAATCATTTGCGTGGTCTCCAGTGGCATTTTAACTACGTGTTTGTCTGGTAGAGAGAATGCTGCTAGTGCAGGATCCTCATCTACTGCAAAGATATTCATGCTATTTGTGTAATGAATGCTGATAGGATCTTCTTATTGTTTGCTTTACCCTTAAGAGACTTAGTGAATGCTCTTTTGATGTCTGCTTTAGAATCAGACTTAGGCTCAAACTCAACCTCAACGTTTAGATTCTTATTGTTTAAGAAGTAAAGCTCTTGATACCCTCTGATAGGAGCTGCAACAGACTTACTCTTACTAAACTCTTTCTTCATCCTATCTATCTTATCATGCTTTGGCCAGAATGCATCCTCAAGATACCTATTAACGTCACGATTTGATGCAATTCTGAATCCTAGGAAGTTGCACTGAGGGAAACGACCCTTAAGGTATCTCAAGAGTTGATCAGTTGTAGTGGATCCACCTTGTCCACCACTTTTATTTGGTGAAAATGTGCGTCCAGTCCTTCTATCTCTGATATGTGTGTTGTATCTAATGCAAGATCTATTCATATCCTTTCTACCTTGCCAGTCTGACTCTCTCCACTCTGCTGAATATGCTGCTTCACCATCAGAGAGTATAGCAATATGTGTCTTCTCAACCTTAGACCTAGATTGGAATTCTGGGATAAGAGTTTGGAGACAAGCAACTGCTTCATTCAACGGAGTGCCACCCAACTGTAAGTGATGAGGTAATGCATCAGGGACATTAAGTGTTGTTTGTGGTGCACTACTCCAAGGGTTACGATGTCTGTAAGAATATCTGTAATTATACATGAATGTAACTCTGAATAGATCCCTAGCATAAGTATCAAACTTTTGGTTATTCAACTTACTATTCAAGAAGTTTAGAAGGAAAAAGTTAGAAGGGACATGGAAGGTACCATCTTTAGCAACCCTCTTTTGCCACTCTTCTTCATTCCATTTCTCAGGATAGTAGTGTCCTTCTTGCACGAATGCGTAAACCTCAAATGGAATACCTGCTTTGCGACAGAAGAGACATAATGATAACAGTTGCTTGTATGTGTCATGAATAATCTCTGCCATTGATCCAGACCAGTCCACAAGAAAGATCATTCCATGATTCTTACCATCAGGTCTGATTGTTACCTTCTTGAATATATCATCATTAAACTTATAGGTGTGTAGTTTAGATGTGTCAAGCACTCCAGTCCTAGCAACTGCCTCTCTTGAGTAAGAAGTTGCTGCTTTCTTCATCTCAAACTCCTTAGCAAGGTAATTTACCTCACGTGAGCAATCTCTTTTAAACTTACGATACTCAGCATCAACATCAGTCCAGTCAAGTGTCCTGTGCCATTCATAGTTAGGATCAGTAAACTGCTCATGACCCCAATACTCATTGTTTAACTCATGAATTCTATCAGGACTAATAACATGATGACCTGTATCCACATTCTGTATCTCAAGATACTTAGGACGTGATTGCTCATCCATCTGTGCTTGGTTTTTAAGATTATCTGATAATGCTTCATCAGTTATAGAGTCAAGATCACCTGCTTCAGTGCCACCTTGCTTAGTTACTTCGTTGCTATCACGTCCCTCACCTTCCTCTGTATCATCCTCACTCTGTCCTTTAGTTTGTTGATTACTTTCTTGACCTTCCTCGCTATCTGTATTTCCTGTGGAATCGCCACTTGTCCCATCAACGTTAGAGTCTTCTGTCTCCATGTCTCCTGATAGGGATTCAAGTTTCTCCTCTTCCTTCTTCTGTTTTGAATATTCATAAATTGCCTCCGCAGCACTCAATGCTTCTGCAAATGTTTCTGTGACTCCTACAGCGTCTCTGAGGACTGTCTCAGCGTCATTAAATGGAATCATATGGTATGATCCGATCTTATAAAATAAATTTACTCTATCTATAAGATTCAATGCTCCTAAATCTATGTCCGCTACACTGAAAAAGTCATCTTCGTTAAGTCTTTTGTATCCTTCAAAGAAATCTTTAGCAAGACCAGGAAACTTACGCTTCATTAGTTTCTCAATCCTTGCATCCTCTGTAATATTGATGTAGGACTTAGGGATAGTTAACTCTTTCCAATCTGAGTTGGGTGTATAGAGTGCATGACCTACCTCATGACCTACCAACAGGTTATATACTCTCTCTGTCACATCCCAGATAGGAAGTACCAAGACTCTCTTGTCAACATCAAATGATGCTGTCTCTACCACCCTATGCTCAACGATTAGATTCTCTGTTGCTAGTAGTTTGGCGAGTGTGCCTTTAACTTCCTGTGATGACATGCTGTTTCCCGTGTATGTATACATTATAATAGGAAACCCTCCGCTTGGGAGGGTTGAGTAGACACTTCTTCAAGTGTCTGCGTCTGTCACGTGCTGATCGGAGTGCTTGCGGTTTAAGATGACGCTTTGCCTCCTTCTTACTATGATGCTGCCAGTTTGGAAAAATCATTGCTCTTGTCGAAACGGAGGGTTTTCTCAAATTTATCAAGAAGTAGCTCCCCTTTGTGGGAAATGACAAATAAATTAACATTATCCCCCAATCCCCTCAGAATCTTGAGTAATTCGTCAGTTGCTTGGTCATCCAGAGAGGAATCAAACACCTCATCTAGTATGAGGAGGTTGGTAGCAGCAGAATTCTTGAGCTTAGCGATGTCTCTCCATGTAAAGAGCAACGATAGGTCAATCTTCTGCTTCTCACCCTCGGAAAAGGATGCATAGGAGAAGTCATCTCGATATCTGGACTTAATTACTTCATTAAACTCATCGTCAAGCGTGAAGTTAAAGAAGGTGTCCATCTTCTGTAAGTATTTATTGATAGACTTGTTGATAATTGGCACGAATTTACTGATAATCTTGCTTTTTATACCACTATCCCTCAATAAGGTACCAACCACCTTCAAATTGTCATGCTCCTTATGTACTTCAGCACAGTCATGCATAGTGGCCGAATGTTTCCTTTCATACTGCTCTAATATTTCTTTCTCAGAATCTATATTAGGTGTCTCTGCATTCACATCCTTCAGTAACTGATTCATTTCATTCTGAAGTGCCCTAAACTCATGGTTATTCGCATTTATATTGTCTGCATACCCCTTTAACTCCTTAATCTGTGTGTTTCCTCTGTTAAGTGAATTAGTGATGACGTTAAGACCTTCCATAAACCTCTTCTGTCTTCTCTGTGCTCCATCTATCATGGCAGTTTTATCTGCTACTACCTGATTACATGTAGGACACTCATCATTTCCCCAATAAAACTTTAAATCTTTCTCCGCTTTGTCTAAATTACTTTGGATCTTAGTTCGCATCTCTTTCATATTTTCATACTCTGCCTGTATGTCTTGCATCCGAGAGATCTTCTTGGTAAATTCATCTATCTCATCATGGTTTTCTTCCATCCTAATATTAATCTCACCTATTCTCTTCTCCATCTTATCTTTATGAGCACCACTCATCTTCTCCATATTAAGAATGGTCTTCTGTTGCGAGGATACATTACTCTCTGCCATTGCTAACTGATGATCACAATCCTTAAGGGTCTCTCTTGCATCTTTCATGCGATCCTTAAGGATATTATTCATTTTTGAGAAGACCTGGATGTCGAGTAGATCTTCGATAACCTCTCTCCTGACACTTGCTCCGAGTTGCATGAATGGGACAAATGTGGATGATCCGAGGATGACGACTTGTGTAAAGGATTTGAAGTTAAACTTGAGGATTGATTGCTCCAAATATTTTTGGGTGTCCTTCTGAGCAGCATCTTGATCAAGGATCTTACCGTTTCTGTGAATCTCAAATACATTTGGTTTAATACCTCTAATAACTAAGTAGTCTGTGCTTCCTATACGAAAATCTATCTCTACTACTGTTTCTCTTTCATTAATACTATTAACTAACTGACTCTTACTGATCTTTCTAAATGGTTTGTTGAACAAAACAAAGCACAGGGCATCTAACATAGTAGACTTTCCTGCACCGTTAGGTCCTACGACCAAATGTGATTGAGCATCAGTAATATTCACCTGTGTGAAAGAGTTACCTGTAGATAGGAAATTCTTCCAACGAATCTTTTCAAATATGATCATTCTTGGGGTGGTGGTATAACAAAATCATCTGGATGGATGAAACTGAATGCATACCCATGCATTGTGCAGTTTTCTTTGACTTGCTCCTCTGGTATCTCCATCACAGAGAGTTTACGAGGATAGTCTTCAGCCTTCAATAAACCATAATAACGTACAGCATCGTCTCTGTCAAGAAATATCTGTACCACACGCTCAGTATGGTTATCATCTCTTACAGCATACACCCCACCAGTCTGTTTGTCCAGTAACACAAACATTAAACTTCTACTGCCTCCATGTATAGCGATTTAAGTATCTTAAATATACCTTCCTTATTCTCAAAGTCAGACACACACTGCTCTAGTATAGTTAACGTGTCCTCTATCTCAACATCGTCATCAACATCATCCAACTCATATGACATGTCTTCAATGATTTTAAGGTCTGCCAAGTCAGCAGCCTGTAATCTTCTCACTATGCTATCAAACTTAACTTGATCTTTCTTCTCTTCTACTATGACCTTAACATACATCCCCTCCAGTCTTTTGATATCAACAGGAGATAGACTCAGATCATCATTGTAATATATCTTATGAAATGTATCAAAAGGATTTGTATGGAATGTTAGACTTCCATTATTATTTAGTATATGAAACCCTCTTTCCTGATCGTAATCATTCCAATACAACTGACATGGGTTACCTAGGTATCTAATATTTGATTTACTACTCTTGACATGATAATGACCAGAGCATACCATCTTAAATTTTTTAAATGGAGATGGATCATCACCATGTGTCATAGTATATCCAGGTAT
>TARA_B100001093_G_scaffold324528_1_pt1 | contig 15295 bp, 11 predicted proteins | sample TARA_B100001093 | Tara Oceans TARA_B100001093 (sample SAMEA2623116) | marine metagenome | biome: marine biome (ENVO:00000447); feature: surface water layer (ENVO:00002042); material: "saline water (ENVO:00002010), including plankton (ENVO:xxxxxxxx)" | depth 5 m
AATAAAAAAACCTTTAATACTTTCATATTGGCAAAAATACTAATCTATTCCATAACGAAGTCTTGATACGATTAGTATTTTACAAAAAGCTTTTTAGCTTTGTGAGACAATTAAAAATATAAAATCATGAGATTCATTCTATTTAGTTTAGTCATTAGTTGTTGCACTTCAGCATTTGCTCAAAAAGAAACATTAAGCCTTGAAGATGCCATCATGGGCCGCTGGAGCAAGTTTGCATCTGAACGAATTAATGGACTTAAATGGGTGAAAAATAGTAATGAATTTTCTTATCTCGAAAAAGATAAACTCATATTAGAAAATCTAGATGGTGCAACAAGAGAAATATTACTTTCAGATTTAAATACACACTTTAGCGAAGACAGTCTAAGTAGATTTCCTGGCATTGTATGGATGGATCAAGAACGTTTCTGGTTTCAAAAAAACTCGATGATCTACGTCTACAACATCTCGGATGGTCAGATAGAAGAACTCATCAACTATAATGAAGATGCCCAAAACTCTGAGTTCTCTGAACAAGCCCTTGCAATGGCATATACAATAGACAACAATCTCTTCATAAAAGATTCCAAAGGCACAACACACCCAATTACATCCGATGATGAGGCTGACATAGTAAATGGTCAAGCCGTTCACCGCTACGAATTTGGGGTTTCAAAAGGAACCTTCTGGTCTAATAACGGAGAGAACTTGGCTTTCTACAGAAAAGACGAATCTATGGTTACCGATTACCCCTTGGTAAATACAGATGCCCGAATTGCAGAGGCTAACATCATTAAATACCCTATGGCCGGCATGAAAAGCCACCATGTTACTTTGGGTATTTACAATTTAGAAAGTCAAAAAACAATTTTTGTAAAAACAGGCGAGCCAAAAGAACAATATCTCACCAACATTGCCTGGGGCCCAGAAGATAAATACATATACATCGCGATTCTAAATAGAAATCAAAATCACATGAAGCTCAATAAATATGATGTTAAAACAGGTGATTTTGTTAAAACCTTATTCGAAGAGCAACACGAAAATTATGTTCAGCCATTGCATCCAATGATCTTTGTTGAGGGCAACAACAATGAATTCCTATGGAGATCAGAGCGAGATGGTTACGACCATTTTTACAGATATACAATAGACGGTAAATTAATGAATCAGGTGACCAAAGGAAAATGGGTGGTTAAAGACTTTATTGCTTTTACCGGCAATTCGATTATTCTTACCGGAACGCATAAAGATGCTTTGGAAACTCAGGTCTTCAGAAGTACAATTAAAGCGCCACGTTCAACCATGATCTCAAAAGCTGAAGGGATGCACCGCGTTCAAGCTAATTACAATGGACGTTTCTTAATTGACACATACAACAGCCTTCAAAATCCGGGTACAATTGAACTCCTAGACCATACCGGAAAATCGATGCGCACCTTGTTGCAATCTAAAAACCCATTTGAAAATACAGAAATTGCACAAACAGAATTATACACCATAACAGCTGAAGATGGAACGCCATTAAATTGCAGGATGATTAAACCATCTGATTTCGACGCGACTAAAACTTACCCTGCTTTGGTTTATGTTTATAATGGTCCCGGCGTTCAATTAATCTATAACACCAATCTAGCTGCAGCAGCTCTTTGGATGCACTACTTAGCTAATGCGCATAATTATATTGTATTTACAGTTGATGGCAGAGGCTCAGAAAACAGGGGTCGTGACTTTGAGCAGAAGATATTCAGAAATTTAGGTGAAGTTGAAATGCGTGACCAAATAAGAGGTGTAGAACACTTAAAATCTCTTGACTTTATAGATAAAGACAGACTTGCTGTTCATGGTTGGAGCTACGGAGGATTTATGACCACCAACTTAATGTGCTCATATCCGGATGTATTTACCTGTGGAATTGCAGGTGGTTCTGTAATCGATTGGAAGTTTTATGAAGTGATGTATACAGAACGCTTTATGGATACACCAGAGACCAACCCCGAAGGATATGAAAATACAAGTCTGCTAAACAAAGCGAAAAACTTAAAAGGTAAGCTGCTCATGATACATGGTGCTCAGGACGATGTGGTTGTTTGGCAACACTCTATGGCCTTTGTTCGAAAATGTGTAGAACAGGGCGTGCAATTAGATTATTTCCCATACCCCAGTCATCCTCATAATGTACGCGGAAAAGACCGAATTCACCTGATGAGAAAAGTTATTGATTACATTATTGACCATAACAATTAGTTAGTGGTTGGTAGTTGGTAGGTTGGTATGAAATACCAGGAAGTAGGAATTGACAACTGCATGACTGAATGACTGAATGACTGCATGACTGCATGACGCAACAGGAGTTAAAAGAAAGAATAATAATACTGGCGGATAGAATTGGAATGAAAAGTTTGAGAACTTATTAGATATGATACATTTTCACATCATTTTAATAACTGGCTAATTATAAAAAAGTTATTTCTAGCCTTAAATCAAGACTTATAAATAGATTCCCCCATCAAAATAACGCCTAATACATCAGGATATTTTGGAAGATTATTCCCAATTAAGCCTAATAAGTCGGAGTCGTATTGCTTATTAAGCATCATATCAATAAATGCTTCTACATCGGCATCTTTTGTAAATGTTCCCATAAAAGCATTCCATGTTTGATCTGAGATGATAAGTTTGCTCACAACAGTTAAATAAACACAGCCAAAACAACGGGTTTGAAAATAATACTCCCTGCTTAATTTTCCATCTATTAACTCCTCAAGTATATGCGAATTTCGAACACCTAAATGATTGTCTTTTATAGAAAAATCTATTCCAAAAGGTAAAAACTGATGGGTACTTTGTCTGAGTGCATGTGTTGTTGTCATAATATGTTGTTTTTATTTCTACACTACAAATAAAAAATAACGGCGTGACAACTTGTGACACATTTACAAAAACAACTGATCTAAATTATAGAGACTGCTTAAATATTTCGAATTCATTTTTTAATTCCTGAGGGGAATCAATAATAACTTCATCTGGAAATGCCAATAAAAACCGCAATAGGTATTCAGAAAAATAGATCTTACCTGCAAAAACATAATCATCTGTCTTTCCTTTAATCAATGGCTTTGTTTGAGGATAGAACTGAATCAATTGCGAATATGCTTTACGTTTTAAACTTAATCTGACATCAAAAAGATTTTCTCCTTTAAAGCCAAAGGCATCTATGAGTTGTACTTCAATTTCTGAAGCGAACTTTTGTTGCTTTTGCAACAGCTCTACCTGTCCGATTCTGTTGATGTTAAAAATACGGGCTTCATTAGGTGCTTTCTGAATATCTACACCAATGACGCCTGTATAGTTTGTTGTAAAAGTGATTGGTTCAAACAAACGGGTCGCATCAGTATTTGAATTTAAAGAGGAATAATTGATGAGTTTTACCTGAACAAGATCCTCAACAGCTTTAGATAGTTTTTCAATTTTTAAGCCATTACTGGCATTTAATATGTTCTCACCAATCTGAGCTTGCTCACTCATCATGTGAAGTTTTTTTAAAATATGTTCAGACAAATTATGCGATGAAGACATGCTCTTTATAGATTGCTTAATCAATAAAGACTCTTCAGCATTAAAGGTAAATTGGTACTCTTCTCCTTCTTCTGTAGGTATAAAGTAGCAGCCCTCAAAATCCACATCAATTACAAAACCGAGTTCTTCCAATAATATAAAATAGCGGTAAACGGTACGTTTGGAAATTTCAAGAATATCAGCAAGCTGTTCAGGGCGTCTTCTTCTCACGCCTTTCAACAAGCTTATCAACTTGAATATTCGCAAAATTTTTCGCTGTTCAGCCATAGATAAAAAGAAAAATATAGTTTGTAGATTTACGCCTAAATTAATCAAAATCTATTCGAATGAAAAGGTGTTTTTCAATACTTATTTGCTTTGGTCTCTCATTTGTGAGTTACAGTCAATCTTATTGGCAACAAGAAGCGCATTACCAAATGGATATAGACTTTAACACAAAGAATCATCAATTTGACGGTCTGCAAGAGTTAACATTCATTAACCATTCGCCCGACACACTTAATAAAGTATTTTACCATTTGTATTTTAATGCCTTCCAACCCGGAAGCATGATGGATGTTCGCTCTAGAACAATTGTGGATCCTGATAGACGTGTAGGAGACCGAATATCTAAATTAAGTCAGAGTGAGATGGGGATCCAACAAGTGTTAAGTTTGAAACAAAATAAGTCGGAACTTGATTTTAATATTGAGGGTACTATTTTAAATGTGAATCTGAATGAACCCATCTTTCCTGGAGACACGGTACAATTTGATATGGAATTCAAAACTCAAGTTCCTTTACAAATAAGACGTTCTGGTCGTATGAATAAAGAAGGTGTTGACTATTCCATGTCTCAATGGTACCCTAAACTATGCGAGTATGATAAAGATGGTTGGCACGCTAATCCTTATGTGGGCAGAGAGTTTTACGGTATTTGGGGTTCTTTTGATGTGCGTATTCATATGGATGCCAACTATACCATTGCAGCAACTGGAATCTTACAAAACCCAGATGAAATAGGACATGGATATGCCGATATAGAACTGCAAAACCCATACGAAAAACTCACTTGGAAGTTTAAAGCAGAAAATGTGCATGATTTTGTTTGGGCAGCAGATCCGGATTACACACATGAGATTGTCATCAACGAAGATGGTCCAGACTTTCACCTTTTCTTCCAAAAAGGAGAAAAAACAAAACACTGGGAAGATTTGGGCGAATACATGATCAAAACTTTTAAGTATGCCGATGAGCACTTTGGAAAATACCCTTACCCACACTACTCAATCATTCAAGGTGGAGATGGTGGAATGGAATACCCTATGGCAACATTAATTACTGGCCACAGAACTTTGAAGAGCCTGGTTGGTGTTTCTGTTCACGAGGCCATGCACAGTTGGTATCAGGGTTTATTAGCATCCAACGAGGCTTTATTTGCTTGGATGGATGAAGGCTTTACATGTTACGCTTCAAACAGAATTGAAAAAGAATTGTTCCCTGAAGATTTTCCTGACCCAAATGCTGGTTCATACAAAGGATATAAAAGAATTGCCACAAGTGATTATGAAGAACCACTTTGCACACATGCCGATCATTTTGACACAAACTGGGCTTATGGAACAGCATCTTATTCAAAAGGAGTGGTAATATTAGATCAATTAAGTCATATTGTCGGACAAAAGGTAATCGACAAATCTCTAAAACGTTATTTTGATGAATGGGCTTACAAACATCCAAATGCAAGAGATTTTAAACGCATCGTAGAAAAAGAAAGCGGCATAGAGTTGGACTGGTATTTTGAATATTTTGTAAACACTACAAAAACCATAGACTACAGCATACATGAAATAATGGGCGATGAAAAAGGAACTCAAATTCTACTGAAAAAAGGAGAAATGCCTATGCCTGTAGAGTTTAATATTGTGCTACAAAATGGAACTGTTGCAAAATACTATATTCCAACTGTTCTTATGAGAGGAGAAAAAGAAGTTGAGCTTAACACTAAAATTTTATCAGACTGGGCATGGACCAACCCATACTATTCAATAAGATTAGATCAGACACCATCTGAAATAAAAGAAATACAGCTTCACACCACAGGACATATTGCTGATATTGAACCTCTAAATGACAGAGTTAAAATGCCCGATAATTGGGACTGGAATAAGTATAAATTGAGACTTAATTTATTAGAAAAGAAAAAGAAGGGAACAATTAAAAAGTTTGTTAAAATTAAAAAAATAGACCTTTAATTTGAACTCATAAAAAAAAGCAGTGTCTAACGACACCGCCTTTATCTTAGTCTAATTCTTATTTTATTTCAATATAAATCTCTTAGTTAAAATTTCACCAATACTTGTTGTTTGAACTTCAATATATAAACCTTTAGAAGGGTTAGATACTTTTCTACCCATTACATCATAATATTGGGTATTGTATACTTTTAAATCATGATATACTTCATCTACAGAAACCATTGGATTTAAGTTAAATATATCACCAAAATTATTATCAATGGCTGAAACAATCCCTTCTTCAAACAATTCTACATCTGAAGCCATTGGCTTAAATAAGCCCCACAAAACTTCGAGATCACCCATGTTTTCAACAATAATGTTGTACAATTCATCAATATCAAAAGGCCCGAAAACCATATAACCGTCTACTAATGAAGGTAAGAACTCAAATCCAGATTCATCAAAAACAGAGACAATAAGATCATTGGCTTCAAGAACCAAAACCAATTGATTTTCAGTTACTAAAATTGAAGAAATCACATCAAAAAGAGCACCCATATTTTCACCTTCACCCCAAGACCATTCTTCTTCCTCTTCTTCTCCTTCTTCTTCAAAATCAAAGTCTTCATATAATTCCTCTAAATACAGACAGGTATCTTCACTGCCATTCATGCAACTATAAATCATTTCTAACATGCCGCACGATTCTCCTAAATCATTTTGAGAGGAACAATCAATCTCTAACTGTTCAATAAGCGTATAGATATCATCACCCCATTCTTCCTCTTCTTCTCCTTCTTCTTCACTACCACAAAGCATTTCTAATGCCTCACAAGCTCCTTCATCTCCATTCATGCATGACATATAAAGGGCATAAGCGTTCGGATTACTATTGATACAATCAAATTCCTCTTCATCATTCTCTTCCTCTTCTTCTTCTTCACAATCATATTGCTGGCTTAAAAACATTATGTAATCACTTTCATTAATGAAGCCATCTCCATTAAAATCTATAGTAGCATTTGGATTATTCCATATTTCACTAAGTTGAACAGTAATAATCTCATTATTACACTCAAAAGTAATTACACCAACCTGGGCAAATAGACTTGTAGTGAACAATATTGCTATTAAGGTAAGTAGTTTTAGATTTTTCATAACTTTTTCTTTTTCAAAATTATTTAATGGCTAAAATAACGAAAATACAGTAGTATTAGAAGATAAAGGAAAAATTAATAATTAATATGTGGGATCTAAATTAAACCTAAGAATGTAATAATTGTTTTAAAATTTGTTCTCCACTGCGAATCGATTTCACCGCCCAATCAATTTTTTTATCTAATACTTCTTTATCTGAAAAATGCCAATTCACTTGCGATTTTTTCAATCTTGTAACTACATCGTGTAAAACTAAAGCAGCAGAAACCGAAATATTATAGCTTTCTGTAAAACCATACATGGGTATTCTCAAAAAAACGTCTGCCTGATCTAACACGGTATCAGACAAACCATCTCTTTCTGTCCCAAAAAAGAAAGCCGACTTTTTAGTAACATCAAACTCAGGAAGGAGAATATCATTTGTGTATGGTGTGGTGGCAACAATTTGAAATCCCTGAGATTTAATAGTATCTATACAATCTTGCGAATTATGTTCTTTCTTAAAATAGCTGTGCATATCCACCCACTTTTCTGCACCCATAGCAACATCTTTAGACAATTCGTATGCATTATTATTTGCAATAACATGTATATCCTGGATTCCAAAACAATCGCAATTTCGCATCACAGCACTTGCATTATGAGATTGAAATACATTTTCTACCGCTACTGTAAAATGACGTGTTCTATTTGATAAAACAGATTCAAAAGTTTTTATTCTATCCGCACTTAAAAACTTATTCAATTCACACAAAAGTTCTTTTTTGTCCATTCATCTAATTTAAGAATAATCTTAACAAAACGCCTTTATAATAATCTATGAGGTTATAGTTTACACATTTCATTAAATAAATTAAAAAAAGTCGCAAATAAATTTATCTGATCATTTCATATATTTGACATGAAGAACAAAATTTAACACAATGGGAAGAGCATTTGAGCTTAGAAAAGGTAGGAAGATGAAACGATGGGCAGCCATGTCTAAAACGTTTACTCGAATTGGTAAGGATATCGTAATGGCGATAAAGGAAGGCGGCGCAGATCCTGAAACAAACTCAAAATTGAGAGCTGTTATTCAGAATGCGAAAACAGCCAATATGCCTAAAGACAATATTGAACGTGCAATAAAAAAAGCTTCAGACAAAGACACTTCTAATTACAAAGAAGCACTTTTTGAAGGTTACGCTCCTCATGGTATTGCAATTTTGATTGAAACTGCAACCGACAACAACAATCGAACTGTTGCTAACGTGAGAAGTTATTTCAATAAATGTGATGGGTCATTGGGAACATCAGGTTCTGTGGAATTTATGTTTGAGCACAAATGTAATTTCATGATTGCCAACACAGGGCAAGACATAGAGGAATTAGAATTTGAACTCATCGATGCAGGTGCTGAAGAAGTATTTGAAGATGAAGATGGAATTATGATTTATGGCGACTTCCTTAGTTTTGGAAACATTCAAAAAGCACTTGAAGAAAATAAATTTAAAATCTTAAGTTCTGGTTTCGATCGAATCCCAACAACATTAAAAAAACTTAATGAAGAGCAAGAAGCAGATGTAAATAAACTACTGGAAAAAATTGAAGATGACGATGATGTACAAAACGTATATCACAACATGCAGGAATAATATATCAGATTGACATAAACATAACTAGTCCCTATATAGGGGCTTTTTTTTTAGTATGAATTGTTAAACAAAGTTAATTCAGGAAACATTTTTACTCAATAATTGTTTCCTAAGTTTTCATAGGCTAATTTTGCACTATTATGGATCAATTAAATCGAATTATAGAAAGTGCATTAAACCTATTTATGCGTGAAGGGGTAAAGACGGTAAACATGGATGACATTGCCTCATTTATGGGAATTTCAAAAAAAACACTTTACCAGTATGTAAATAATAAAGCTGATCTCGTAGAAAAAGCTTTTCGATTACATCAATATCGAATTTTAGGGATGATAAGCAACATTCAAAAAAAAAATGAAAATGCAATTGATGAGCTATTTGAAATTGATGAGAAATTATGTTTGATGTTAAAAAATAGACCTCCTAGACTTATAAATAATTTAAAAAAATACTATCCAAACGTATGGGAAATTCTCGATGAAATTAAAAAGAAACATCTTTTTACTTGCATAACTGAAAATATGGATCGCGGAAAAGAACAAGGGTTATATCGTAATGAAGCTAACAGTAATATTATCGCCAAGCTTATGATGAACACTGTCGATGCGCTAGTTGACGATGCAACTTTCCCTCTTACACAATACGATTTTAAATCACTTCTAGAAGAAAATAGAGTGTACCACATACGCGGAATTGCAACAGATAAAGGGATCAAATATTTAGAACAAAAATTAAAAAATGACTAAAGGAATCATCTCCATTATATTTTGCTTGATAACTAGTAATTACACTCAAGCTCAAATCGCCTTCTCTATTAAACAGGCACAAGAACATGCACTAAATAACAATTACGACATTAAAAATGCTCAACTTGATGTTGAACACGCTTCAAAAAAAATGCAAGAAAGCTTATCTGTAGGCTTACCCCAAATCAATGCTGATATAGAATGGCAAAACTTCATTGAGGTTCCAACAACACTTGTTCCAGCATCACAATTTAACCCGGAAGCACCTGAAAATATTTATACAGAAATGCAATTTGGAATACCCCATTCCACAAATGCATCTATTACTGCCAGCCAACTCATATTTAACGGAAGTTATCTTGTAGGATTAAAAGCAGCAAAATACTTTATGAAATTTGCTGAAGCAAGAAAAAACCTCACAGAGAGTCAGATTAAAGATAGCGTAGCAACTGCCTATTTCAACGTCCTTATTGCAAAAGAAAATAGCGATTTTATTGAACAGATTGTGCGCATTCACAAAGACATTGTTGATGAAATTCAAGAAAAATATTTAAATGGTTTTGTAGAAGATTTAGAAGTCGACAGAATGTCTTTGATTCTCTCTCAAATGGAAATGCAATATGCCAACACCCAAAGACAAACAGAAATTGCTGAAGCTTATTTAAAATTAATTATTGGAACTCCATTAGAAAATGAAATAATACTTAGCGATAGTTTAGAACAGCTATTAAATTCTAGCGTGAATTTTAAATTAGAAGAAGCACAAATAGAAAATCGATTGGAATATAAAATGGCCGATATGAAGATTCGATTAAAACAACTAGACATGCGACGATACCAATCAAACCATCTTCCAACTGTATCTGCGTTCGCCTCAATTGGAAGAAATGCTATGGGGGTAGATTTTAATGCTTTTGAAGAAGATGTGAATTGGTATCCAAGTCAACTAGTAGGGGTAAAAATTTCATTACCCATCTTTGATGGTTTAGGAGGAATGGCAAAAACGCAACAAGCCCGTTTAATTTACGAGCAAGCTAAAAATGACAAAAATCAAATAACAGCTAATTTGAAACTTGCATTTCTAGCATCACAAAGCAATTACTTGAATGCAATTAGCAATTACAATCACGAACAAAACAATGTCATTTTATCGAAAAAGATATACGATAAAACTTTGGAAAAATATCGTGAAGGACTGGTTAGCAGTATTGAACTGTCTGAAGCCGGGAATGGTTACTTAGAAACAAGTACGAATCTTTCTCAAAGCATATATAACTTACTTATTAATAATTTGAATTACCAACGTTGTTTAGGAAAATAAAGACATGAAAAAACTAATCAAACTATTTTGTATCGCTTCTATTGTAGTTGTTTCCTGCGGAGAAACAGAATTTAATATTGAAGAGAAAAAAACACAATTAAAAGAATTAAAATCTCAGTTGACAGATATTAAAAGTCAAATTAAAGAATTACAAAATGAACTCAATGGGCAATTAGATGATACAAGGCAAAAAAAAGTTCCTGTTAGGATTAAAGAACTTAAAGAAGAATTATTCTACCATTTCATTGAACAAGCTGGAAAAATAAATTCGAATGAAAACGTAGTAGTAAGCGCAGAAATGGGGGGACTGATAACTGATATAAATGCCAAAGAAGGGCAATGGGTAAATAAAGGTAATTCAATTATTAAATTGGATTCTGAAATTATGAAAAGTAATGTTGAAGAACTCATTACTGCGCTAGATTTTGCAGAAACAACCTTTGAAAGACAAAAAGTATTATGGGACAAAAAAATTGGCTCTGAAATTCAATATTTACAAATTAAAAATCAATATGAATCTCTACAGAAAAAACTTGAGACAGCAGAAAATCAACTTAAAAAATTAACTATTAAAGCTCCTATTAATGGCGTTATTGAAGAAATTTTCTTGAATGAAGGCGAATTTGCAAATCCTGGCAGACCAGCTTTTAGAATAGTAAATCCTAAAAATGTATATGTAGAAGCAGAGGTTGCAGAACGCTATGCAAACATACTTAAAGTAAATACGCCCGTTAAAGTGAATTTTAAAACACTCGGTATAGATAAAGAAGCACCTTTAAGTTTTGTAGGACAAGTTATCAATCCTGAAAATGGCACATTTAAAATTAAAATTAATCTCGAAAACCTAAATGGATACCTAAAACCAAATGGAATGGCCTCTTTAGAGATACAAGATTATATTAATGAAAATGCACTGGTAGTTCCTTCGCAAATTGTAAAAAAAGATATGCGTGGTGATTACCTCTTCGTAAATAAAAATGGAAAAGCTGAAAAAACATATATCGAAGTTGGGATGTCACAAGGCAACAAAAGCATGATTAAATCAGGACTAAAAATTGGAGATGAGGTCATTATAGAAGGTTACAGTGAAATTATTGGAGGAAGTTTATTAGATATTAAAAACTAAGCTATGGATAACAAGTCAAGAAATTTTGGACTTACAAGCCTTTCACTAAAGAACAAAACGTCGGTATTTATTCTTACCATTTTATTGACCTTATTTGGATTATTCTCCTACAAGAATATGCCAAAATCTTTATTTCCAGACATTGTTATGCCTACCATCATGGTGCAAACAACGTATCCTGGAAATTCGCCTGCAGATATTGAAAATTTAATTACCAGACCGATAGAAAAACAAATTAAATCGGTAAAAGGAATTAAAAACTTAAGTTCAAACTCGGTTCAAGATAACTCTAGTATTATCGTAGAATTTAACACCGACGTAGAAGTTAAATCTGCCTTACAAGATGTTAAAGATGCTGTAGACAAGGCAAAAAGCGATCTACCCAATGACCTAGATATGGATCCAATGGTAATGGATATAGACTTCTCAGAATTCCCTATCCTCAACATTAATCTATCTGGAGATTACAGCTTAGATGACCTTAAAATATACGCCGAAGAACTTCAGGATCGAATTGAATCACTTTCACAAATATCAAAAGTTGAAATTACAGGATTACTTGATAAAGAAATTACCATCAAAACAGATCTCCATCAGATGGAGAATAACAAAATTAGCTTTAGAGATATTGAAGATGCAATTGGTTTTGAAAACGTATCAATTGCCAGTGGTGATATCCTTTTAGGTGAATCACGTCGTTCTGTTCGCACAGATGCAGAATTTAAATCTGCAAAAGAAATAGAAAATATCATTGTTAAGAGAGAACAAGGAAACATCGTATATTTAAAAGATATTGCTGAAGTTTCAAACGGCTATGAAGAGCGAGAAAGCTATGCCAGATTAGATAAAAAACCAGTAGTCTCTTTAAATATAATTAAAAAAAGTGGTGAAAACTTATTAGTAGCAACCGATGAAATCATGAAGATTTTAGATGAGGCAAAAACATCTCAAATCTTACCACAAGGTCTAAATATATCAATTACAAACGACCAATCAGAACAAACAAAAATGCAGTTAGACAATCTTGAAAACAGTATTGTTTTTGGCGTCATTTTGGTTGTACTGGTTTTACTTTTCTTCTTAGGTCTAAGAAATTCTCTTTTTGTTGGCCTGGCCATTCCTTTATCAATGTTTATAAGTTTTGTAGTACTAGGTGGAATGGGTACAACCATGAACATGGTCGTTCTTTTTGCATTAATATTAGCATTGGGTATGTTGGTAGATAATGCTATAGTAGTTATAGAAAATATTCACCGTCTATACAACGAAGAAGGTTTAAGCCGATTTGAAGCTGCAAAAAAAGGAGTAAGTGAAATTGCTATTGCTATTATCTCTTCTACTGCTACTACATTGGCAGCTTTCCTCCCATTGTTATTTTGGGATGATATAATGGGCGAATTTATGGGTTATATTCCTACCACACTAATTATTGTTTTAGGATCATCTCTATTTGTTGCATTGGTAATCAATCCAGTCTTTGCATCTACCTTTATGAAAAAAGATGAACGCAAAAAACCTAATATAAATAAGCAATCAAAAATTGCAATCACCCTTACCATCCTGTCAATACTATTCTATTTAGTAGGTAAAACTTTTATGGGATCTCTACTTCTGGTATTTGGAATATTAATCTTGGTAAATACTTTAGTACTGACGCCTGTTTCCTATTGGTTTCAAGACAGACTTTTAGCTAAACTTGAAGTACAATATGCCAAAACTTTAAATTGGGCACTTCAGGGAATAAAACCCTATTTATTACTTGGGGGCACTGTACTATTACTCTTTTTCTCTATAGGATTTTTCGCCTTTAAAGCGCCCAAAGTAGAATTCTTCCCGGTAAATGAACCTAAGTATATTAATGTTTTTGTCAAACTTCCATTAGGGTCTGATGTAGGTGTTACAGACTCCATCGCGAAAATCGTGGAAGAAGAGATATTTGAGACACTTAAACCATTCAAACACGCTGTGTCTTCTGTTATGACTAATGTTGGTGCCGGCACTACCGACCCAAATGAGATTGGTGGAAATAATGGTATCACACCAAATAAAGCTCGAATTACAATTAACTTCAGAGAATTTGAATTTAGAGAAGGTGTGAAAACTGGAGAATTAATGAAAGAAATTTCAGCTGCACTAATTGGAATGCCAGGTATTGAAATTAGTGTAGATAAAAACCGTGAAGGACCGCCATTAGGGAAACCTATTAACATTGAGATTAGAGGTGAAAATTTCAATCAACTTTTAAGTATTTCAAATGATATTAAAAATGAAATAGAAAAAGAAAATATTGCAGGTATCGAAGGATTAAAAATAGACCTAGAACTAAGTAAACCGGAACTCTTAATTCATATAGATAGAGATCAGGCAAGAAGATTAGGTGTTTCAACTTCTCAAATTGCAAGCACTGTTAGAACTGCACTTTTCGGAAAAGAAATTTCAAAATTTAAAGAAGGTGAAGATGAATACCCTATTGTTTTAAGATTAGATAACAAATACCGTTACAGTGTATCTGCATTAATGAACCAACGCATTACCTTTAGAAATCAATCTAACGGTCAAATAAAACAAATTCCTATTTCCTCAGTTGCAAATTATTCATACGACAGTACATACGGTTCAGTTAATAGAAAAGATATGAAGCGTCAAGTCACGATTTACTCAAATGTTTTAGAGGGCTTCAATGAGAATAAGATTAATGAGCAATTAAAAACACTTTTAAAAAACAAAGAACTTCCTCCTGGATATGAACTTCAGTTTACTGGTAAACAAAAAGAACAAGCTGAAACTCAAAACTTCCTATCTAAAGCTTTAATTATTGCTATTGCGCTCATTACACTAATTCTAGTAAGTCAATTTAACTCTGCTATAAAGCCATTCATCATTATTATTACAGTTCTATTTAGTACAATTGGCGTATTTTTTGGATTAGCATTATTTAATATGGATTTTGTTATTATAATGACGGGAATCGGAATTGTATCTCTAGCTGGAATTGTCGTAAATAATGCAATTGTACTTATAGACTATATCGATCTTGTAAAAAGCAGAAAACGAAGAGAGTTAAAAATGAATGAAAATGAAATACTTTCTACCGATATTGCAATGGAATGTATTAAAGAAGGAGGACAAAAACGTTTGAAACCCGTTTTACTCACCGCTATTACTACAGTACTTGGGCTTCTTCCTTTAGCTACTGGAATGAATATTAATTTCTACACCTTACTTACTGAGTTTGATGCACAAATTTTCTTTGGAGGCGACAATGCAATATTTTGGGGACCTATGGCATGGACGGTAATTTTTGGTCTAAGTTTTGCTACTTTTTTAACATTGATATTAGTTCCGCTCATGTACTTATTATCTGATAAAATTAGAAATAAGATTACAGCAGTAATTTGATGATAGATTTATAGATTCTATTTCATATTATTAAATCGTTTTAATTACTTTTGCGCTAAGCTGCTGACGTAGCTCAGTTGGTAGAGCACATCCTTGGTAGGGATGAGGTCGTC
>TARA_B100001093_G_C26860037_1_pt1 | contig 15291 bp, 11 predicted proteins | sample TARA_B100001093 | Tara Oceans TARA_B100001093 (sample SAMEA2623116) | marine metagenome | biome: marine biome (ENVO:00000447); feature: surface water layer (ENVO:00002042); material: "saline water (ENVO:00002010), including plankton (ENVO:xxxxxxxx)" | depth 5 m
GCAGCACTCTCATCAACAACAGTAGTTGAAGCTGATAGTGAACAGTACTGACATGAACCATCATCTATAGTAGATGTTGAATCATAGTTAAGAGCTGTTGGATCTGTACAACCCCAACATGAATAATCACAAGTTCCATTATCAATACTTGCTAATGCATCGTAATTACATGCTGTTGCGTCAGTACATCCAGCAACAGCTGGTAAACAAATTAAACCTGTATATGGAGCACCTCCAGTCATAACCAAAGCTCCAGAAGCGTCAACTAGATCCCAAGATACTTCTGATTGGAATGAACCACCAGTACATGAAATATCGTAACAGTTATCAGGAAGACAAATAGTTTGAGAACCAAATGATCCTGTAGTTAGCGTAGCACTTACTAAAGCAACTCCATTTGAATCAGACATAGTAAATAAGTTACCGTTCCATCCATCACCCCAAGAATCATACATATTAAGTGTAAGGAAGTTATCAGTACAGTATGCACATGAACCATCATCATTTGTAGCAGTTGGATCATAGTTAACTGCGATAGGGTCAGTACATCCAAATATACATGAAGCTGAACCAACAGAAACTGTTGCAACGCCTCCAGTTCCAGTTACTAAATCATAAGACAAAGTATCACCGTCTGAATCAATTGCAGCAATCCATCCTTGAGTACCATTAAAGTCTGACCAGCCATCTCCAAATGAATCTTGGAAATATAATTGATAACATCCGTCATATACACATAATTCTGTTGTATAAAGAGCAGATGTAGTCATACTTCCTGCCGCAGCAGAGCCAATAGTATCACCATTTGAATCAATTAATTGCCATGAACCTTCAGTAGCAAATAGATCAATGAAAGCATGAATAGTTACAGCATCATCATAACCATAATATTGACACGAGTATGTACAAGAACCATCATCAACATTAGCAGTTGGGTCATAGTTTTGAGCTAGAGTATCAATACATCCAGGGTATAAACATGAACCATCATCTGTATTAGCAGTTGGGTCGAAGTTAGACGCATTTGCATCAGTACATCCAGAATCAACACTTGCAGCAATAAATCCTATCCATGTTCCAACACATCCATTACAATCTGAGATGTCAACTGAAATTGGACCCATACCTAAACCTGATACATTTTGAGTTGTTGCACCAGTTGACCATATGAATGAATAAGAAGGAGCTGTATAATATACATATCCATCAAATCCAGTTGCTCCATTAGGACCACCAACTAAACCTGAACCACCAAAAGTAGGACCATTAGCATCAACTAATCCAGCAGAAAGTTCAATATTATCATCACTAGCATGAACATCTGTAAATGGATTAAGAGATCCAAGTGTTAAATAAGCATCACCAGGAGTATGAACAGCAAAACCTACCACATCACCAGCTTCCATACCTACAGGTGTTATTAATGGAACGTAAAGAGTTGTACCATTTATAGGAGCAGTATTTGGTATAGAAGTATTTAATGTCCAACCAGCATCATCAGTTGTATAACCATCAGCTGTTCCTGAACGTGTCCATATTTCAATGTTTCCTGCAGCAGCATAAACTCCTTTTAAATCAAAACCAACAATACCTGAAGCATTGATAGCAGTGATATCAAAATAGTGAGTCATACCTGCAGCAGCACCATTATAAATATATTCAGTTGTTCCATCCCAAGTATCTAAAGTATCAGCAGCACCTGAAAAACAAGGAGAACCACCATTAGGTAATAAGGTCACTGATCCGTTATTACTAACTGGAGATGTTGTATTAACTACAACACCAGTTGCAGTAATTGCACTTGGCTCACCAATAGTTGCTGAAGTAGTCGCAATACAACCATTTGTAGCATCTGAAACTGTAGCAGTATAAGTACCTGCAGCTAGTCCAGTTACAGCTGCGGTAGTTGCTACAACATTTCCTGAAGCATCAGTCCAGCTAAATGTGTTTGTATAAGTAGATGAAGCATCTAAGCCTGTAACAGAAACACTAGCTTGACCATCAGTACCACCATTACATGATGCATCAAATGCATAGTCTAATGAAATACCGTAGTATGTACAAGGGTTAACGTTAAACGCACATACATTATCAATAAACACATAGTCTGGTGAAGTTCCTGTTGACCATGCAGTACTATACTTACAAAAAGCCTCAAATGTTACGTAAACTGAAGATTGTCCAGCATATGCACTTAAATCATAAGATACTAAACCTGAAGTAAAGTTTGTGTTATTATAAGATGTATTACCTGCATTATCAGCAATAACAGTACCATTAATTTTAACTCTGTTCTGTGCGTGAGCTATAGAAAATCCAGACTGTAAAGATAAGTCAAATTCAAGAGCAACATTTCCAGTAGAAGCAGAAAGATCTAAGCAAATAGTAGCACTTGAAACATTATCAGTATAAGAATATGCAACAGCTTCCGATAAATCAGGAGTAGGAAAAGAGACATCACCACCAGTAAATTCTAAACTAACAGTGTCTGAAATTGCATTAACTGTAGTTAAAGAAACGCCCGATTGAGCTCCTGATAATGTAGTCCATCCATTAAGAGTTAAATCTCCTGCTTCAAAATCTTCACAGAAATCTAATGCATTACATTGTGGATAGATACATGAACCATCATCAACATTGGCACCTGCATTGTAGTTTGTTGCATAAGGGTCTGTACAACCAGGATAGCTACAAGAACCATCATCAGCAGTTGCATTAGGATCATAATTTGCAGCAAACGGATCTGTACATCCATAAAGCGGAGCTTCCATGAATTTTACATCATCTAATAACAAGTCATTGTAATAATCATTTCCAGCACCACCAGATTCACCTCTAAATCTCCACTCTTGAGCAGCAGCTTCAGCTGTACTTAAAGAGAAGTAATAAGTATTCCATCCAGCAGTATCAACTTGTAAAGAAGTAAGTATAACCCAAGCTCCAGAAGTATCTAAATACTCTATATGCATGATATTAGGAGCACCTGTTAATGTGTATGTTCCTAAGTCACTAAAGTAATCGAAACCTAAAGTTGGAGTTGCTAATGTTGACATATCAACATTCTCTACTTCCATAACAACACCCACATCAGTACCAGAAAAATCAATCCAAGCATACTCGCCTGCAGTTCTTCCATTACTTGAAGCAGCATATCCAGGGTTACCTGCAAATACCCATGGACCTCCTGTTGTTGCAGAAAGTGCCCATTGATTAGGTACACAAGTTCCAACTGGTAATGCACCAGTGTTAAAATCTTGATGGTAAGGCGTTGCGGCAGTACAAGCTGGGTAAGTACAAGAACCATCATTAAAATTAGCCGTTGGATCATAATTAGTAGCTAGCGGATCTGTACAACCTGAAGTACATGTATTGTTTAACGAAAGTGTTCCATTAGCAGGAGCACCTCCAGTAGCTAATACTACTCCGGCTGCATCTGTTAAAGTCCAGCCAACTTCTGATTGAAAAATACCACCGTCACAGTCCCATGTAAAGCAACCATCTGCGATACAGAAAGTTTCTGTACCAGTACTTCCAGTAGCTAAAGAAGCTGTTCCAACGATAGTGCCTGATTGATCGTAAAGATTCCAGACGTTACCATTCCATCCATCGCCCCATGAGTCTGTCATAGATAATGTTAGCTCATTGTCCGTACACGCAGGTGCAGGAACATTTGGCCAACAAACTACATCTGAATCATAAGAACCAGTAGCTAAAGATCCTGTTCCATATACAAATCCAGAAGTTTGGTCTGTAATGGTGTAAGTACCACCATTCCATCCATCACCAAATGAATCGTACATTTGAAAGTCATAACAACCAGAAGCAATAGTGAAGTTGAAAGTTCCAGCAGCTAAAGGACCTGCAACAAGTGATGTTCCACTTGAATCAGTGATATCCCATGTGATTTCTGCATCCCATGCTCCACCACCAACAACGATTGTTAAATCTTCAGCTAGTGTAGACGATGTTGAAAAAAATACCATGGCAAGAGCCATAAGGCAACCTAAGAATTTCCTAGGATTTTTTTCGTAACTTGTTTCCATAAATTTGTGTTTTAGTTAATAAAAAAAGTTAGTTAATAAAATGTAAAAAGCCATTCTGATTTAACAAAATGGCTGTGTTACCAAAAATAAAAGACACGAAAAATGTGCACGTTAAAGAGCATAATGTCCACACAGGATTAACCTGAAAATAACAATTTTTTAACATAAAATTTCGTGTTTTTGTCGTAAAACAAGACCGTAAATCTAAAAAAAAATAATTTAAAAACATAATAATTTAGAGTCAATTTCGTTGTTAATGCAAGTTTTCAACTAAAATTGTTAATAACTTAAATTTAAACCTGCTTATAGTTAAACTCTGATTAGATTACGTTTAAAACTTATTAAGGTTGCAAAAAAAATATTTTGCTTTTTAAAAAAATGTAATTTATACTTCGTCAAAATCAACAACTACATTATCTGATGAAGGGTGAGATTGACAAGTTAAAATGAAACCCTGATCAACTTCGTCCTCCGATAAAGAAAAATTTTGGTCCATTACAACATCTCCCTCTAAAACTTTTGCTTTACAAACACAACAGACACCTCCTTTACATGAAAATGGTACGTCAGCCCCAGCTTCCATTGCTGCATCAAGAATAGTTTTGCCAGATGATGATAAGTTAAATTCAAAATCATCGCCATCTACACAAACTGTAACATTACTAACAGACTCTTTTACTTGTTTAACAACATCTTTTTCACCTGATTTTGGAGCAGTTCCAAATCTTTCAAATAAGATTTTTTCATTCTCAATTGATAATTCAGTTAAATAATTATTTACATCATCTATCATTTTTCCTGGGCCACATATAAAAAATTTATCAGAACTTTGATAGCTCTCATTTTCTTTAAAAATAGTTTCAAGATTAGTATTATTTATTCTTCCTTGAACACTGTTTTGCACATTCTCTCTAGAAAAAAAGTAATAAATTAATAACTGACTTTGAAACTCTTTTTCAAGTTTCATCAAATCATCCATAAACATAACACTTGATCTTTTTTTATTGCCATAAAAAAGCGTAAATGAGCTATTTGGTTCATTATTTAAGACATCCTGTATCATGGACAGCGCTGGAGTAATACCACTACCAGCACAAATAGCCATGTAATGGTTTGAATTATTTTTATCTGTATTTAAAACAAAGTTTCCTGTCGGTGGCATAACATTAACTTTATCACCAATTTTTAATTCTTTAGTTAAGTATGTTGACATTAATCCATTTTTAACAAGTTTAACTCCGATTTCAATCTTATTCTGTTTTGGAACACAGCTTATTGAATAAGATCTTCTTACATCTTCTCCATTAATAAAGTGTTGAATTGTAATATATTGTCCTGCAATGAAACTAAAAGTATTATTATCGATACTTGACAAGTCAAAATGAATACAAACAGAATCACTTGTCAAATTAATAATATTAGAAACCTTTAAAGAATAAAAATTTTTCATGTTACAAAAATACCAATTATTTATATTAAAAAACAACTTAAAAAGTTAATATATATTTGGTATTTTTGCAATAAAGGTTAAAAAATACATATGTCAGAAATTATTTTTAAAGAAAAAATTCAGGCCGAAAAAAAAATTGAACCAAAAGATTGGATGCCTGAAAAATACCGTAAACATTTAATTAGACAGATCTCCCAACATGCTCATTCTGAAATTATTGGTATGCAACCTGAAGGAGAATGGATAACAAGAGCTCCGTCATTGAGGGCAAAAATGATTCTATTAGCTAAAGTACAGGATGAAGCTGGTCACGGCTTATATTTATATAGTGCCTGCGAAACATTAGGTATTAGCAGAGAAGATTTAGTTAAACAACTACACAATCAAGAAGCAAAGTATTCGTCTATTTTTAATTACCCTACATTAAGCTGGGCTGATGTTGGTGCTATAGGCTGGTTGGTTGATGGTGCCGCAATTGTTAACCAAGTATCTTTACAAAGAACATCCTATGGACCATACTCAAGAGGAATGGTAAAAATCTGTAAAGAGGAGAGTTTTCATCAAAGACAAGGATATGAGATTATGGCTGAAATGGCTAAAGGAACTAAAGAGCAAAAAGAAATGGCTCAAGATGCATTAAACAGATTTTGGTGGCCTTCTATAATGATGTTTGGCCCTCATGACAGTGACTCCCCTAATAGTGGTAATGCGATGAAGTGGAAAATAAAACGACAGACAAATGATGAATTAAGACAAAGTTTTATTGATAAAACAGTACCACAAGCTGAAATAATTGGACTTAAAATTCCAGATCCTGACTTAAAATGGAATGAAGAAAGAGGGCATTATGATTTTGGAGAAATTGACTGGAAAGAGTTTTGGAGTGTGGTTAACGGTAATGGACCATGTAATGAACAAAGACTTATGCATCATAAAAAGGCTCATGAAGATGGTAGATGGGTAAGAGATGCAGCGAAAGCATATGCCAAAAAAACAAGAAATTAATTTAAATTATGTCAGAAGAAAATTCAGATGTTTGGGAGGTATTTATACAAAGTAAAAACGGCCTTGCGCATAAACATGTGGGTAATTTACATGCTAGCGATAAGAAAATGGCTCTTGAAAATGCTAGAGACCTATACACAAGAAGAAATGAAGGTAGTTGTATTTGGGTAGTAAAGTCAACAGATATTGTTTCATCAGAGTCTGAAGACAGTGAAGCTTTTTTTGATCCCTCTAATGATAAAATGTATAGACACCCAACTTTTTACAAAATGCCGGATGGTTCAAAACATATTTAGATGGACAAAAACTTATTAAAGTATACCATAAGATTAGGAGATAATTGTCTTGTTCTTGGACAAAGAATGTCAATGTGGTGCAGTAATGGACCAACTCTTGAAGAAGATATTGCTTTAGCAAATATAAGTCTAGATTTATTTGGACAGGCCACTTCTTTTTATTCGTTTGCTGAGAAAATTGATACTAAAAATTCTCCAGATGACATTGCATTTAAAAGAGATGCAGATAATTTTTCAAACTGTCTCATTGTTGAACTTGATAATAAAAATTTTGGCTTCACAATTGTTAGGAACTTCTTTTTTGATTGTTTTCAATTTTTATTTTACGAAAGATTAAAAAAAAGTAATTGTCAAAGCTTATCAGATATAGCTTATAAATCCATAAAGGAAGTAAAATACCACTTACGTCATTCTACTAATTGGCTTATTAGACTCGGAGATGGCACTAATGAAAGTAATAGTATAGTACAAAATGCACTCAACGAAATTTGGAAATATACAGACGAACTCTTTGTATTGGATGATTTGGATCAAATAATGATTCGTGATAATGTTGGAGTTAATACATTAGAATTTAAATCTGAATGGAAAAATTTGGTTGATAAATCATTAGCAGATGCAAAAATAAAATTTCCTAAAGACACTAAAATGGTTTATGGAGGAAAGCAAGGAAGACATACAAATTCTTTTAAAGAACTAATCTCTGAAATGCAATCTATTACTAGAAAATATTCTGATGCAAAATGGTAGAGTAGATTTAATTTGGGACATTCTCAACAAAGTACCTGACCCTGAAATACCTGTAATTTCTATTGTGGAACTTGGAGTAGTTCGAGATATTAAATTTATTAATGAATGTTGTATAATTTCTATAACACCTACATATTCAGGTTGTCCAGCAATTAAAACATTTGAAGATGATATTAAAAAAAATTTAATTGAAAATAAAATAACGAATTTTAAAATAAATACTGTTTACGCTCCTGCTTGGACAACTGATTGGATGAGTAAAGACACTAAAGAAAAATTAAAAAATTATGGTATTTCACCCCCATCAAATGAAGTGGTCTGCCCACAATGCAATTCAAAAAATACGGACATCATAAGTGAATTTGGTGCAACAGCTTGTAAATCTATGCACAAATGTTTAGATTGTTTAGAGCCTTTTGAGCATTTTAAATGTATTTAACTAATGTTTTTTATTTGTTATTTTAGCAACTTAATCTTATTACAATGATTTTATTTGAAATAAAAGATGGAGTCGGAAAAATTTGCTTGAATAGACCAGAAAAGTTTCACTCAGTGGTTAAAAATTTAGCTTTAGAACTTCAAAATAAATTAGACGAATGTGCAATAAACAATGATGTAAGAGCAGTATTAATAACCGCTACCGGAAAGGCCTTTTGTGCTGGACAGGATTTAGGAGAAGCAACTGCACCAAATGCTCCAAACATTGGAGAAATAATTCATAAACACTATAACCCAATAATTAATAAAATAAGAAACTTACAAAAACCTGTTGTATCTGCTGTAAATGGTGTAGCTGCAGGAGCTGGAGCAAGTTTAGCATTATGTTGTGATATTGTCGTAGCTAAAGAAAGTGCTTCATTTGTACAGGCATTTTCAATGATTGGTTTAGTTCCGGATAGCGGAGCAACTTATTTCCTTCCTAGACTTATTGGTACACAAAAAGCAGCTGCTCTTATGATGACAGCAGAGCATGTAAAAGCTAAAGAAGCAGTTGATATGGGAATGATTTACAAATGCTATTCTGATGATGAATTTGAGACAGAAAGCTGGAAGTTAGCTTGTAAGCTAGCAAAAATGCCTACAAAGGGACTAGCATTTACAAAAAAACTTCTTAACTCATCATTTTCTAATAATTTAGAACATCAACTAAACTTAGAAAAAAAATATCAAATTATGGCCGCTGAAACAGAAGATTTTAATGAAGGAGTAAATGCATTTTTAGAAAAAAGAAAACCAAATTTTAAAGGAAAATGAAAAAAATAAGTGTAATTGGTGCTGGAACTATGGGAATGGGTATTGCTCAAATTGCAGCAACATATGGTCATTCTGTTTGTCTTTATGATAATTTTCAAGATGCAATTGAAATTGCACAAAATAAAATTGATAAAATACTTTTAAGGTTAATTGAAAAAAATAAAATAACTTCAAATCAAAAAAATGAAATTCTCAGTCGTATTAATTTTTCAAACAAATTAAGTGATATCAATGAAAGTGATTTAGTTATCGAGGCTATTATTGAAGACTTGGATATTAAAAAAGAAATGTTTTCGAAAATTGAAGATATTGTATCAAAAGACTGTATTATTGCCACAAACACTTCATCACTATCAATTGCTTCAATTGCATCAGCATGTAAAAATTCAAGTAGAGTAATTGGTGTACATTTTTTCAATCCTGCTCCATTAATGCCCTTAGTTGAAATTATTGCTTCTGTTCAAACTTCTAATATAACATTAGATACTACAAAAAAGTTAATTCTTTCATGGAAAAAAATTGCAGTAGAAGCAAAAGATACACCAGGATTTATTGTAAATAGAGTCGCTAGACCTTTTTACGGTGAAGCAATAAGAATTTATGAAGAAGGAATTGCCAGTTTCTCAACAATTGATTGGGCAATGAAAGAAATAGGAGGTTTTAAAATGGGACCATTTGAACTTATGGATTACATTGGTAATGATGTGAATTATACAGTTACTGAAACTGTATTTAAATCATTTTATTACGATCCAAGGTATAAGCCAGCTTTCACACAAAAGAGATTAAAAGAAGCTAGTTATTTTGGTAGAAAAACTGGTAAGGGATTTTATGATTATTCTTTACCAATTCCAAAACCAAATACAAATTCTGAATTAGGTGAACAGATCTTTTTAAGAATTCTAGCTATGTTAATTAATGAAGCAGCTGATGCAGTTTATTTAAATATTGCATCAAAACGTGATATTGAACTAGCAATGAAAAAAGGTGTAAATTACCCTAAAGGACTCTTGCAATGGGCCGATGAAATTGGAATAAAGAAAATTTTAACTCACTTAGAAAATCTACTATATCAATACAATGAAGATAGATATAGACCGTCACCAATATTAAAAAAAATGATCGTAAATAACAAAACATTTTTTTAATGAGCATAGCAAAAAAAGTAGTGAATGAAATGATTGTTAATGATGAATTTAGCAAATGGCTAGGTATTAAAATTTTAGTTGTAGATGAAGGAAATTGTGTTTTACAAATGAAAGTAAGAAAAGAAATGACTAATGGATTTAATATTGCACACGGAGGAATTACATATGCTCTTGCTGACAGTGCTCTTGCATTTGCAGCAAATACATATGGTATAAAATCTGTATCAATTGAGACTTCTATTTCGCATACAAAAAAAGTTTTAACTGGAGATGTGTTAAGTTGTTATACAAAAGAAATTAATAGATCAAAAAAAACTGCAATATATTATGTAATAATTAAAAATCAAGATGATAGTGAAGTTGCACATTTTAAAGGTACAGTATTTATAACTGAAAAAAAATGGTTTAAAAATTAATTTTATGATTTACGAATTTGATGGATATAAACCTGTAATAAATCCTTCGTCATATGTTCACAAGGAAGCGACAATAATTGGAAATGTTATTGTTGGCAAAGACGTATATATTGGTCCTGGCGCTTCTATAAGAGGAGACTGGGGACAGATAATTATAAAAGATGGATGTAATATTCAAGACAATTGTATAATACATATTTTTCCAGGTAAAAATGTTGTGCTTGAAAAAAATTCTCACATTGGACATGGGGCAATTATACATGGTGCAAATATTGGTGAAAATTCACTTATAGGTATGAATGCTGTTATCATGGATGATGCAAAAATTGGAAATGAATGTATTGTTGGTGCACTTTGTTTTGTAAAGTCAGAAATGATAATCCCAAACAGAAAAATTATAATTGGAAATCCAGCACTAATTAAAGGAGATGTTTCCGATGAAATGATAAAATGGAAAATAAAAGGCACAAAATTATATCAATCTTTACCTCAAGAATGTAGAAGATTAATGAAGATTTGTGATCCTTTAACCGAGATTGATAAAAACAGAAAAGAAAAACAAAAAATCACTTTCGATACCTGGAAAAAAACAAAGTCATGAACATAATCAAAAGAATATGTTTTAACTTTTTTAATAAATACCAAATTTATCACTAAAAAATCTTTGATGAATTTATTATAAAAATAAATGATGATATGAATAAGTACGAAAACTATATTTTAGGAAAATGGATTACTGGAGACGGTCAGGGGACTCCTCTTTATAATGCAGTTAATGGAGAGCAAATTGGCTCTGCTAGCTCTGAAGGATTGGATTTTACACAAATTATGGATTATGCTAGAAAAACTGGAGGGCCTACATTAAGAAAGATGACCTTTCAGGAAAGAGGTTTAATGTTGAAAAAATTAGCTCTTCATTTACATTCAGTCAAAAATAAATTTTATCCAATCAGCTATCAAACAGGTGCTACAAAATTAGATAGCTGGATTGATATTGAGGGAGGTATTGGAAATTTATTTACTAACGCATCATTAAGAAAACAATTTCCTGACTTACCTTATCATGTTGAAGGAAATGCTGCATCATTATCAAAAAATGGCACATTTATTGGACACCACATAATGGTTCCAAAACAAGGAGTAGCAATACATATTAATGCCTTTAACTTTCCAATATGGGGAATGCTTGAAAAAATAGCAGTCAATTTAATGGCAGGGGTTCCAGCAGTTGTAAAACCTGCTACAATAACATCTTATCTAACAGAATTTATGGTTAAAGAAATAATATCTTCAAAAATTTTACCTGAAGGTAGCTTACAATTAATTTGTGGTAGTGCTAGAGGCATATTAGATTCAGTTACATCTGAAGATGTAGTTACCTTTACTGGTAGCGCAGATACTGGAATTCAACTAAAATCTCATTCAAAAATTATTAAAGAATCTGTTCCTTTCAACATGGAGGCTGATTCACTCAATTGTACAGTATTAGGTGAAGATGCAGTTCCTGGAACTGCTGATTTTGATATTTTTATTAAAGAAGTTATTAAAGAAATTACAGTAAAAGCTGGTCAAAAATGTACTGCAATTCGAAGAATAATTGTTCCAGAAAAACTTATTGATGACGTTAAAAATGCATTGCACAATAAATTAAGTAAAACCATTATTGGAAATCCTACTACAGAAGGTGTAAGGATGGGTTCTTTAGCTGGAATAGATCAAAAAATAGAAGTTTACAATAAAGTTAAATTGTTAAAAAATTCTCAAGAAATTATTTTTGGAAGTTTAGAAGATTTTGATGTTGTAGGTGCAGATAAAAATAAAGGAGCATTTATGTCTCCAATTTTATTTTTAAATGAATATCCTTTTGAAAAAACTGATTGTCATAACATTGAAGCTTTTGGTCCTGTATCAACGATTATGCCTTACTCTAATATTGAGGATGCAATTAAGTTAGCTAGAATGGGTAAAGGATCTTTAGTATGTTCTATTATTACAAGTAACATGAAAATTGCTGAAAAATTTGTTTTAGGTGCTTCATCAATGCATGGAAGAATTTTAATATTAAATGAGTCCTGCTCCAAGGAAAGCACAGGTCATGGTTCTCCAATGCCATTGCTCACTCACGGAGGACCTGGAAGAGCAGGTGGTGGTGAAGAAATGGGAGGTGTTAGAGGTATAAAGCACTACTTACAAAGGACTGCTATCCAAGGACATCCCACAAGCATAACAAATGTTACTAAACAATATCAAGTAGGCGGAAAGCAAAATACTGACGGCCCTCATATTTTCAGAAAACATTTTGAAGAAATTGAAATTGGAGATACAGTAATTACCGATGAACATTTAGTAACACTAGACAATATTGAAGATTTTGCAGAACTATCTGGAGATAAATTTTATGCCCATATGGACGAAAACTCCTTAGACGGAACTATATTTACAGAAAGAGTAGCTCATGGATATTATATTATGTCAAGAGCAGCGGGTTTGTTTGTTGACCCAAACAAAGGGCCTGTTTTATTAAATTATGGAATTGATGAGTGTAGATTTACTAAACCCGTGTATCCAGGAATGACTATAAAAGTACGTCTTACAGCAAAAGAAAAAATTGAACAAGAAAAAAAAGATGATGATATTGCAAAAGGTATAGTTAAATTTTTAGTAGATGTGTATGATGATGAAGGAGAAACCGTTATGCTAGGTACAATTTTAACAATGGTAAAAAAAATAAATCAAAAATAGTAGCGTTGAAAATTGATAAAAAAATATTAGAAACTGCTTTTGAACTAATGTGTACAGCTAGAGAATTGAGTCAAATTTATGAAGACAATAAAGAAGTTACTTCAAAATATGTACATGCAACTTCTAAAGGACACGAAGCAATTCAAATAGCATTAGGCTTACAACTAAAAGAATACGATTGGGTAGCTCCTTACTATAGAGATGATTCTATTCTTTTAAGTATTGGTATATCACCATATGAGCTAATGTTACAATTAATGTGTAAAAAAGATGATCCTTTTTCTGGTGGCAGAACATACTATTCCCACCCGTCGCTAAATAAAAAAGGTTTTCCAAAAATACCACATCAATCTTCTGCTACAGGAATGCAAGCCATTCCTACTACTGGAGTTGCAATGGGAATTCAGTACTTAGAAAAAGAAGATATTGAGGTTCCAAAAAAAGGAAAAGAACCTGTTGTTGTATGTTCTTTAGGTGATGCATCTATTACTGAAGGTGAAGTTGCTGAAGCATTTCAAATGGCAACTATAAAAAAATTACCAATTTTGTATTTAGTGCAAGACAACGAATGGGATATATCTGCACATTCAAGTGAAACAAGGGCAGTTGATGTCTCTCATTACGCAAAAGGCTTTGGATTAGAAACTTATACAATTGATGGTACCAACTTTCCTTTAGCATACAAAACTATCAAAGAAATTTTTTCTAAAATTAGAAGTAAAAGAACTCCGATTTTACTTCATGCTAAGGTCCCACTTTTAAATCATCATACATCAGGAGTTAGAATGGAATGGTATAGAGATGACCTAGAAGAAGCATTTAAACAAGATCCATTTCCAAAACTTCGAAATGATTTATCAAAAGCAAGTTTTTCTGAAGAAAAAATCATGCAAATAGAGAAAAATGCAAAATTGAAAGTAAAAAACGATTACAATAGAGCACTTAATTCTAGTGAACCTGATAGTAATGATTTATATAATCATGATTTCGCACCAACTGAAATAAATGAAGAAAAAGGTACAAGAAAACCTAAAGGAAAAGCAGAAACCGTCATGGTTGATGCAGCATTGTTTGCCATAAAAGAACTTATGCATAAGTATCCAAACTGTCTTTTGTACGGACAAGATGTTGGTCGTAGACTTGGTGGTGTTTTTAGAGAAGCCGCAACACTAGCAGAAACTTTTGGTGATAATAGAGTATTTAACACTCCTATTCAAGAAGCATTTATAATAGGAAGTACAGTAGGAATGTCAGCTGTTGGTTTAAAACCAATAGTTGAAGTACAATTCGCAGATTATATTTGGCCAGGACTAAATCAATTATTTACTGAAGTTAGCAGATCATATTATTTATCAAATGGAAAATGGCCTGTTAGTTGTATTATTCGTGTTCCCATTGGAGCATATGGAAGTGGTGGTCCATATCATTCATCATCAGTTGAATCTATTTTAACTAATATTAAAGGAATCAAAATTGCATATCCTTCAACTGGAGCAGATCTCAAAGGACTTATGAAATCTGCCTTTCATGATCCTAATCCTGTTATAATGCTAGAACATAAAGGTTTATACTGGAGTAAAATTCCAGGTACAGAAAACGCCAAAAGTATAGAACCAGATAAAGACTATATTTTACCTTTAGGAAAAGCTAGAATAGTCATTGAAAACACAGAAAAAAACAATACAATATGCATCGTTACCTATGGAATGGGGGTTTATTGGGCACAAAGTGCTGCTCTTGAACATAATGGAAAAGTCGAAATAATTGATCTTCGAACCTTAGTTCCTTGTGATGAAGAGTTAGTATATAAATCAGTAAAAAAACATGGTAAATGTTTGGTTTTAACTGAAGAATGTATTGATAATTCTTTTGCTCAAAGCTTGTCAGCCAAAATACAGGAAAATTGTTTTGAGTTTTTAGATGCCCCTGTTTTTAGTATGGGTGCTGAAAATTTACCAGCCATTCCATTAAACTCTAATTTAGAAAAAGAAATGTTACCTAACGCGAATAAAGTAAGTAAAAAAATAGTAGAAATTTTAAACTATTAATTTTATTGTAAGATTAATTTCTTATTGATTTTCCCAGATTTTGTTGTTAACTCAAGTAGATACACTGCTTTATCAAATTTTGATAAATCTATAGATTTAACATACTCTCCTACATACCTTTGCATATCTTCTTTTACTA
>TARA_B100001093_G_scaffold290477_1_pt1 | contig 15289 bp, 7 predicted proteins | sample TARA_B100001093 | Tara Oceans TARA_B100001093 (sample SAMEA2623116) | marine metagenome | biome: marine biome (ENVO:00000447); feature: surface water layer (ENVO:00002042); material: "saline water (ENVO:00002010), including plankton (ENVO:xxxxxxxx)" | depth 5 m
ACTAGATATCTCCTCACAAATTAACATTCCAGTATTAAAGCCCATACCCAAGCCTTCGAAGGTTTCAGGAATGGTGATGCCCAGCAGGCCTAATTCTCCAGAATGACGCATTAATTTTTCTATTAAAGCGTAGTCTTTATTTTCGAATCGCATTAGGTTTGGACGAACTTCCCTTTCATTAAACTCCTGTGTCGCCTGGAGCATCATCATCTGTTCTTCATTAAACTCTTCTCTGAGGAAAACTTTATTTGCTTCGATATCTTTTACGAGGAATTCTCCTCCTTTTAGGTAGGTCATAATTTTATTTTAATAGTTTGTATATCCCTGCAGCTCCTTGCCCTGTTCCTACACACATAGTAACCATGCCAATTTTTTGGTTTCTTCTTCTCATTTCATTTAATAATTGTATGGAAAGTTTTGCTCCCGTGCAGCCTAGTGGGTGACCAAGTGCAATGGCTCCTCCATTAACGTTCACTATGTCGGGATTAAAATTTAACTCTTTTAATACGGCTAAAGATTGAGAGGCAAAGGCTTCGTTGAGCTCAAATAGTTCAATATCTTTCATTTTTAGTCCTGCTTTTTTTAATGCCTTCGGCACTGCATAAACAGGTCCCATTCCCATTACGCTAGGTTCCAGTCCTGCAACTTGATAGCTGAGCAGTTGAGCTACAGGTTCTATATTTAGTTTTTTGAGCATCTTTTCAGACATGACCATAACAAATGCTGCACCATCTGATGTTTGCGAAGAGTTTCCGGCCGTAACGCTCCCATTTTTAGCAAATACGGGTCGCAATTTAGATAAGGCTTTTAAATTAGTTCCTCTTCGTGGACCTTCATCGGTATCGACAATAAATTTTCTGCTCTTTCTTTTCTCTCGTTCGTCTAAAAAGATTTCTTCAACTTCAATAGGTGCAATATCTTCTCTAAATAATCCAAGATCAATTGCATTTAGCGCTTTTTCATGCGAGTGAAAAGCGAATATATCTTGGTCTTCTCTCGAAATCTTATATCTACGCGCTACTTCTTCTGCGGTATTTCCCATTCCCCAATACCAACTTGGATTCTTGGCAGAAACCTCTGTGTTGGGAACCACTCTCCAACCCCCAAAGGGTATGGGAGACATAGTTTCTACTCCTCCAGCTATAATACAGTCAGCTATTCCCGCATTTATTTTTGCTGTGGCTAGGGCAATGGTTTCTATTCCTGAGGCACAGTATCGATTTACAGTTAGTCCTGGAACTTGGTTTGTGTTTAAGCCCATTAAGGATATCATTCTTCCAATATTGAGTCCTTGTTCTGCTTCGGGTGTAGCATTTCCAACAATTACATCATCAATTCTATTTACATCTAATTCAGGTAAGGCATCTACCATGTGCTTTATTGTGGCGGCAGCCAAATCATCAGGACGTGTAAATCGGAAAACACCTCTTGGAGCTTTTCCTACTGCAGTTCGATACCCTTTTACGATATATGCTTTCATTATTAGTGTTTTAGTTTCGTAATGGTTTTCCTTTTTTTAGCATATGCTCAATCCGTTCTATTGTTTTTCTTTCTCCAGTGAGAGACAAAAAGGCTTCTCTCTCTAGATCTAGAAGATATTGTTCACTAACCAAAGTTGGTGAGGATAAGTCGCCTCCTGAAATAACATTAGCGAGTTTTTCTGACATCAATTTTTCATGTTGTGTGATAAAACCAGCATGAAACATAGAATCTGCTCCAACAAGAAAAGATCCGAGAATTTGCTTGCCTAGTACCTTTATTTTTTTCTCCTTTGAAGGAGCATTATATCCTTGCTCGGACATAGAAATGACTGTGGCTTTTGCATCATAAATTAGTCGTCTTTTATTGATGGAAATTCGATCAAGTCCTTTTCTTAATAAACCTAAGTCCATCGCTTCTTGAGCAGATGAGGATACCTTGGCCATTGCAATATTTAGATACATCTCTCTGATAAGTGGATTTTGAATATCTCCTTGGTTAAATCTTTCAGAGGCTCGTAGGGCCATTTCTTTTGATCCACCTCCACCTGGAATGAGTCCTACTCCCATTTCAACCAATCCCATATAAGTTTCTGCTGCGGCTTGAGTTTGGTCCGCATGCATGGCGATTTCACAGCCTCCTCCTAAAGTCATTCCATGAGTAGCGACTACTACTGGAGTGTTTGAATAACGAATCATTTGAGTGGTCTGTTGAAAGGTCTGAACAGCGAAGTCTATCTCTTCGTATTCTTTTTCTACGGCCATCATTAAGATCATAGCTAGGTTTGCTCCTGCAGAAAAGTTTTGAGCTTGGTTGGCGATGACAAGACCTCGGTGCTCTTTTTCAGTTCGTTTAATAGCATGCTGAATAGCTTGAAGAGTGTCTTCTCCAACTGAATTCATTTTTGAATGGAATTCTAAATTAAGAACATCTTCACCCAAATCAATGAGGGTGGCTACATTATTTTCCCAAACTGTATTATATTTTTTAAGTACGTAGAGGTTAATGAGTTCTTTTTGGTTTGGAAGAAGTTTATATTTTTGGGTATCAGGATCATAATAATCGAGGTCACCGATATTATTTTTATAAAAGGTATTGTTTCCTTGTGCTAGCATTTTGATTACCCAGTCTGCAATTGGCCGGTCTAATTTTTTTGCTTGGTCGCAAGCCTCTTCTACACCAATTGCATCCCAAATTTCAAAAGGACCCAATTCCCAGCCAAAACCTGCTTTCATGGCTTGATCAATCCGGTAGGTCTCGTTTGATATTTCTGGAATTCTATGGGATACATAGCTAAAAATATCACTGAACATTTCTCGGTAAAATCTTCCAATTTCTCCTTTGGCTTGGTACAATAATTTTATTCTACTTCGCAGATCATCCATCTCTTTGGCTTGAGCAAGTTCGGGGAATTTTACTCGTTCTTGCACCTTATATTCTAAGGTTTTAAGGTCCAAAGAAAGGATGGTCTTTTTGCCCTCTGCGTCTCTTGTTTTTTTGTAAAAACCTTGTTTTGTTTTGTCCCCAAACCACATTTTTTTAAAGAGATACTGTACATATTTTGGCAAAAGAAAGGACGATCTAATTTCGTCTTCCCTGCAGTTTTGATAAAGTCCATCTGCTACATGGATCAGAGTATCTAATCCTACTACATCGCAAGTTCGGAAAGTAGCTGATTTAGGTCTTCCTATTAGGGTCCCAGTTAATTTGTCTATGGCTTCTATTGAATAGCTTTTCTTTTCAACTAGGTGAAAAAGGGACAAAATTCCTGCCACTCCAATACGGTTTGCAATAAATGCAGGTGTATCCTTACACAAGACTGTAGTTTTTCCTAGATATCGATCTCCAAATTGCATTAAAAAACATATAATATCTGGTTTGGTATTTGGTCCTGGGATAACTTCCAAAAGATCTAGATATCTTGGTGGATTAAAGAAATGCGTGCCTAAGAAGTGTCTTTTAAAATCGTGAGATCTACCTTCTAGCATCATATGGATAGGGATTCCAGAGGTGTTACTGGAAATGATACTACCTGGTTTTCTATATTTTTCCACTTTTTCAAAGACCTTTTTTTTGATATCTAGTCTTTCTATTACAACCTCTATAATCCAGTCGGCACGAACAATTTCGTTAAAATTATCAGACAGATTACCTGTGCTAATTCGATTAGCAAACTCTTTTTGGTAGAGCGAAGATGGTCTAGATTTTAATGTGCTTTTTAAAGCATCGTTTACAATCCTATTTTTTACAATATCTTGATCTAAATCAAAGCCTTGTTTTTCTTCTGATTCATTTAATTTAAGAGGTGTAATGTCTAGCAAGAGAACTTGAATTCCCACATTGGCCAAGTGACATGCGATTCGAGATCCCATTATGCCTGAACCAATAACGGCTGCTTGTTGTATTTGTCTATTATCTTTCATTTTGTAATTCTTCAATGGATTCATCAACGGCATCCATTACTTTATAAAATGCCTTTAATTCTTTTCTACTGACTTTGTTAAATACACACTCATTAAATGATTTTACTTGATGTGCTGCAATTTTTCTTAGACTTAATCCCTTATCGCTCAGAAAGATATGTGTTTTTCTTTTATCCGATTTATCACCTTTTTTAAAAATTAATCCTGAGTCCAACATGCTTTTAAGAATCCGAGATAGACTTCTAGATTCCATACCCATTTTTGGACCTAACTGTGTCGATGGAGTACCTACTTTTTCTATATTTAAAAGGGCAAATCCCATGGAACTTGTTGAGTCATGAGCATTAGCACTTCTATTATATAGTCTAGAAATGCCATGCCAAGAAGATCGAATTCTAAAGTCTATGATGTGTTTTTTTTGACTCATTATTTTTTATTGGAAGTTGAATGTACAAAATAAAAACGTATGCACGCATACCTTTTTGTTTTATTTTATGAAATTATACTCAAATAGCACTTTATTCATTCAAGAGTTATCGATTTAACTCAGTTTTTAATAATATTTTTGTCAATGAAGTTTTTTCAGGAACTAAACCTATTTCTTTAAGATTTAAAATTTAATGAGATTCGAATTTTTAATAGATGTTACAGAGTAAATTAACATTTGAGATTAATCCTATATTTTTTTGAGAATATTAATTCTTGTTTAAGAATTTTTAAGTGGACATCATCATTCCCGGTTACATAAAAATAGATGAGATGTTTTATCTAAAAAAGTCATCAATTAATTAAGGTAATAGTTTGATAGTTTTTAACTATATAACACTTTATTTAGAGAGAATATTTTTTTATAAGAAAACAAAAGCCATTCGATTAGAATGGCTTTTGTTTTAAGATAATTCTTGGAGATTTCACGTATGATATTTCTTCAACTATAAATTTCATTGAATTCTTTTTGATATTTATCTAGCACTGGTTTTCGTTTTAACTTGAGTGTGGCGGTTAATTCACCTCCATCTACAGTCCAAACCTCTTTCATGAGTACAAATTTCTTTACTCTTTCAAAGTGCGCAAATTGCTCATTATAATGCGCTATTTCTTTATCATATTTTTTTAGTATTTCAGGATGTTCTGTCATTTCTGCATCCGTGCTGTAGGATATTGAGTGTTTTTTACACCATACTTGTAATGATGTGAAGTCAGGAACAATAAATGCTGCTGTCATTTTTTGTCCCTCTCCCAAGATCATGATTTGTTCAATGATACGAGACTCCTTGAACTTATTTTCCATTACTTGCGGAGCTATATATTTTCCTCCAGAGGTTTTGAAGATTTCTTTTTTACGATCGGTAATTTTTAAATACTTACCATCTACTAATGTTCCAATATCACCTGTTGCAAACCACCCCTGATCATCTAATACTTCAGAGGTAAGTTCTGGCTTATTGTAATAGCCCATCATTACATTATGTCCCTTACAAAATATTTCGCCGTCATCTCCAAATTTAACTTCAACACCTTCCATGATTTTTCCAACTGTTCCATAGTATTTACCACCGGGAGCAGGAGTGTTTACAGAGATTACTGGGGAGGTTTCAGAAAGTCCGTACCCCTCAAAAATTGGCATCTGTGCTGCAGTAAATACTCTTGCTAATCGAGGTTGAAGGGCGGCAGCTCCGGAGAAAATAAATTTCATATTTCCACCAACAGCTTCTCTCCATTTATTAAAGATTAGCTTATTGGCTAATTTCAATTGAAACTCATAAAACCAACCATTCTTACCGTCTAATTCATGACGTAAACCAAGGTTAAGTGCCCAAAAAAATAGTGATTTTTTTATCCCTGAAAGTTCTGATCCTTTGCCAACAATTTTGTCATATACTTTCTCCAAAAGACGAGGTACAGTAGGCATTATACTAGGTCGGATTTCCTTTAAATTTTCTCCAATTAGCTCAATACTTTCAGCATAATAAATAGAAGTTCCACGATAGAGATAAAAGTATTCTACCACTCGTTCAAAGACATGACAGAGAGGAAGAAAACTAATAGCTCTGTCTGTGTCTTGAATTGGGAGAGCATCTTTTAAACCAATAAATTGTGAATATAAATTATTATGCGAAAGCATGACCCCCTTAGGGTTTCCGGTTGTTCCAGATGTATAAATAAGTGTAAAAAGATCCGAGGACTTAACTTCCAATTGAATTGCCTTCATTTTTGAAGCCTGTGGGTTGGCTTGTCCATCTTTCATGATATCGTTCCAGTCTTTTGCATTCTCAATTTTATCAAAAGCATAAATAGCTTCAAGAGATTTTACTTTATCGATTAGCGTGTGTACCTTGTCAAATATTTCTTGTGATCCCACAATCATGATCTTAACCTGAGCGTCATTTAAAATATATTCGTAGTCAGCTGTTGTTACATTAGGGTATATCGGAACGTTAATAGCACCAATTTTATTAATACCCATATCTGCTATGTTCCATTCCGGTCGGTTAGAAGATACTACAGAAATTTTATCGCCTTTAGTCATTCCTTTATTGAGGAGTCCATAAGCTAAATTATCAGTCATTTTAACATATTCTTTTGCTGAATAAGTGCGCCAAACACCATTCTCTTTTCCAGCGAGCACGTCAGGTTTATTGAAATTTTGTTCAGTAAATGCTGCCAATTCAAAAATTCGAGTGGGTCTAGGATTCATAAGACTTTTTAGGATAAGGTTTTATAATTATATTTCAAATCTAATAAAATTATTGGCATTTTAGCAATTGTTTTCTTTTTGACTAATAACTTTGAAAACTTACATTTGATAAAATTTAAAGATGGTTATCAATCCGCATAAGCTAGATACACCGATAGAATTCCTTAAAGGAGTTGGGCCTCAGCGAGCTGATCTTTTGAGAAAAGAATTGAATATTTTCAGATTCAGAGATCTTATTGAGTTATATCCATACAGGTACATAGATAAAACTAAGTTTTATAAAATTTCAGAGTTAAGTACTGATTTTGTAGATCTTCAAATTATAGGGAAAATTATTAACATTAGTGAAGAAGGATCTGGAAGAAATAAAAGATTAAAAGCTATTTTCAAAGATGACACCTCTTCTATGGAATTAGTTTGGTTTAAGGGAATAGCCTGGATCAAGAAAACTCTCCATTTGAATGAAGATATTGTAATCTTTGGTAAGCCATCAATTTACAAGGGGGTATATAGTATTTCTCATCCTGAAATAGAGACATTGCAGTCTCATCAATCTAGTATGATAACTGCAATGCAGGGAGTTTATCCTTCGTCTGAAAAATTAAGTTCTAGATCTCTTCACTCTAAAGGTATTTCCAAGTTAATTCACGAACTATTAAGTAATGTGAGTTCTTTTATTACAGAAACTTTGTCTTTAAGTATTCGAAAAGAGTACAAGCTTATGTCAAAAAGAGAAGCGTTATTGAATATACATTTTCCTAGATCAGAACATGAGCTCTTACATGCTAAACGAAGACTTAAGTTTGAAGAGTTTTTCTATCTTCAATTGTCTATGTTAAAGATGAAACATGAGAAAAAAAAGTCTTTTATTTCTTATAAATTTAGAAATATCGGAAAGTATTTTAATCAATTTTATAATGAACAATTGCCTTTTGAATTGACAAGTGCGCAGAAAAGAGTAATCAAAGAGATTCGACAAGATGTAGCCTCAGGCAAGCAAATGAATAGGTTAGTTCAAGGAGATGTCGGTTCAGGTAAAACTATTGTTGCTCTAATGACTATGCTCATGGCCAAGGATAATGGTTTTCAAGCCTGTTTTATGGCGCCTACTGAGATTTTGGCAACACAGCATTATCAAAGCTTACTTCAAATGGTTGAGGCAGTTGGAATGAAAATGGCCTTACTTACTGGATCTTCCAAAACTGTTCAGAGGAGGCTAATTCATAAATCTTTGGAATCAGGCGAGTTAGATATATTAGTGGGTACTCATGCTCTTTTAGAAGATAAAGTTCGCTATCAAAATTTGGGTTTAGCCATTATAGATGAACAACATCGTTTTGGAGTATCTCAAAGATCAAAAATGTGGAGTAAGAACCAAAAACCTCCACATATATTAGTAATGACTGCTACTCCAATTCCAAGAACGCTTGCCATGACCGTTTACGGAGATCTAGATGTTTCAGTAATTGATGAGTTACCCCCAGGTAGAAAACCTATTACCACTTTACATAAGACAGACAAGCATCGATTATCAATGTTTCACTTTTTGAAGCAAGAAATTCAAAAAGGAAGACAAATATATATTGTGTATCCCCTGATAGATGAAAGCAAGACTTTAGATTATAAAGATTTAATGGACGGATATGAAGGAGTCTGTAGATATTTTCCAAAGCCAAAATATCAAGTTTCAGTTGTTCACGGTCGCATGAAATCTGGAGACAAAGAATCTGAAATGGCTAGATTTGTCAGTGGAGAAACAAATATAATGGTTGCTACTACAGTAATAGAGGTTGGAGTAAATGTGCCCAACGCTTCTGTAATGGTAATTGAGTCCTCTGAGAGGTTTGGTCTTTCTCAATTACATCAGTTAAGAGGTCGTGTAGGAAGAGGAGGGGAACAGTCTTACTGTATTTTGATGAGTGGTCAAAAGCTAAGTTCAGATGCAAAGACTCGACTAAAGACTATGGTAAGGACACAAAATGGTTTTGAAATTGCAGATGTAGATCTTAAACTCAGAGGCCCAGGAGATATGATGGGGACTCGACAAAGCGGTCTTTTAGAACTAAAATTAGGTGATTTGTTGAAAGATGTAAAAATTCTTCAATACGCACGAAAATCAGTACTTGAGCTTATTTCTTTAGATCCAGAAATGAAAAAAGAAGAAAATAGTCCAATTGTAAAGGAGTTCATAAGAGCTCATAAAAAGAAAATTTCTTGGAGTAATATATCCTAGATAACATTTAATTTTCAATCTGTAACTTTTATCCTGCCACTTCCATTTCGTATGTTTGTAAGTTAAATACAAAAGATTGTATGGAAAAAATCAGAAAACAAGAAGCTTTAAATTTTCATTCTGAGGGTAGACCAGGGAAAATAGAGGTAGTTCCCACAAAAAGTACAAATTCACAAAGAGATTTGTCTTTGGCTTACTCACCTGGTGTAGCAGAGCCCTGTCTTAAGATTTCTAGAAATTTAGAAGAAGTTTACAAGTATACAGCAAAGGGAAATCTTGTAGCTGTAATTTCAAATGGAAGTGCTGTATTAGGTTTAGGAGATATAGGTCCTGAGGCCTCAAAGCCAGTTATGGAGGGTAAAGGGTTGTTATTTAAGATTTATGCTGACATAGATGTATTTGATATTGAGATGGACGCAACTGACGTTGATACGTTTGTTAATTCAGTTAAAGCTATAGCACCTACTTTCGGAGGGATTAATCTAGAGGATATAAAAGCTCCAGAGTGTTTTGAAATAGAACGTCGATTAAAGGAAGAGTTGAATATTCCAATTATGCATGATGATCAACACGGTACAGCAATTATTTCTGGAGCAGCTCTTATAAATGCATTAGAGATTACAGAAAAAGAAATAAATAAAGTTCAAGTTGTTTTTAATGGAGCAGGAGCTGCAGCTATTTCTTGTGCTAAGTTATATATAAGTTTGGGTGTTCGCCCAGAAAATATAGTTATGTGTGACAGCATAGGAGTGATTAGAGCAGATAGACTAGATTTGATTGGGATTAAAAAAGAATTCTCTACCCACAGAGATCTCAACGATTTAGCCGATGCACTTTTCAATGCTGATGTATTTGTGGGCTTATCCAAAGGGAACGTTGTGAGTCCAAATATGATAAAAAAGATGGCGAATAGACCAATTGTATTTGCAATGGCAAATCCAGTACCAGAGATTTCTTATTCCAAAGCAATTGCAGCTCGCAAAGACATTATTTTTGCAACTGGCCGATCAGATTATCCAAATCAAGTTAATAATGTACTAGGGTTTCCTTATATTTTTAGGGGAGCACTTGATGTTCGCGCTACTCAAATCAATGAGGTTATGAAAATTGCTGCAGTCAAGGCAATTGCTGAATTAACCAAAGAGCTGGTTCCAGAGGATGTCAATATTACATATGGAGAAACCAATATCACCTTTGGTCCGGATTATATTATTCCTAAGCCCAATGATCCCCGATTAATATCTAAAGTTGCTCCTGCAGTTGCTAAAGCTGCTATTGAATCAGGTGTTTCGAAGATTAAAATTGAAGATTGGGAAGCATACAAAGTATCCTTGATGAAACGCATAGGTCGAGATAATAAGTTTCTTCGAAACGTAACTACCAGAGCCAAAATAAATCCTAAGCGAATTGTATTTTCTGAGGGAGATCATTACAACGTTTTAAAAGCAGCTCAAATTATTAAAGATGAAATGATTGGTATTCCTATTCTTCTGGGTCGAATTGACAAAATTCAAATGCTTATCCAAGAACATGGTTTTGATTTTGATGGTATTGAAATTATTGATCCCAAATTAGATGCAATGGCAGAAAAAATTAATCTATTCGGTGATGTGCTTTGGGATAAAAGATCAAGAGAGGGATATACTCAGTATGAAGCTCGGCGAAAAATGCGAGAAAGAAATTATTTCGGGGCAATGATGGTAGAACTTGGCGAAGCAGATGCTATGATTTCAGGTTTTTCAAGAAATTATCCTGAAACTATTCGTCCCGCACTACAGATCGTTGGAACTGCTGAGGGAATATCTAAAGTAGCTGGATTATTTGTGATCATGACCAGCAATGGTCCTATGTTTTTTGCTGATACAACCATCAACGTTAACCCAAATGCTCATGAGTTAGCAGATATTGCAGAACTTTCAGCAGATGCAGTTCTTCGTATGGGAATTAGACCAATTATTGCATTGCTCTCATATTCTAATTTTGGTTCTACAAACGATGCTCAATCTAAAAAAGTAAAACAAGCAGTAAATATTCTTCATCTAAGAAGACCAGATTTGACAATAGATGGAGAAGTTCAGGCAAATTTTGCAGTTAATAAAGATTCTCTTTCCGAGAAATTCCCATTTTCAAGATTAAAAAATAAACAAGTCAATGTTGTAATTTTCCCCAATTTAGAATCAGGTAATATTTCATATAAATTACTTCAAGAACTTGCAGGCTTTGAAACTATAGGCCCTATATTAATTGGCTTAAAAAAAACCATACATATTCTCCAATTAGGTGCTAGTGTCAAAGAAATTATAAATATGTCAACTTTGGCTGTAGCCGATGCACACAATAAAAATAGTAGAAAATGATTACACATATTCAAGGTAAATTGGTTGAGCTTAATCCAGCTTATGCTGTTATCGATTGTAACGGGGTTGGCTACATTCTTCATATTTCATTGAATACATATTCTGAATTGGGGGATACTGAATCATGTAAATTATTTTCTTATTTAGTTATTAAAGAAGATTCTCATACTTTGTACGGCTTCAGTAAAAAACTTGAAAGAAAAGTTTTTGGAATGTTGATTTCGGTCTCCGGAGTAGGTGCTTCAACTGCTCGTGTAATTTTATCTTCAATGAGATCTGAAGAAATTAGAGATGCTATAGTTCAAGAAGATGTTGCTTTGATTCAGTCTGTTAAAGGAATTGGTGCTAAGACTGCACAGCGAATTATACTAGATTTAAAAGATAAAATGCTGAAAGCATTTGATGACATAGATATAAGTCTCAAATTAGGCAATAGAAACCGTGAGGAAGCGTTATCTGCACTAGAGGTGCTAGGTTTTCCTTCCAAGTCAGTACATAAATTGGTGGACAACCTTTTGGAAACTAACTCCTTAATGGAGGTGGAAGAGCTTGTTAAGCAGGCATTAAAGAAGTTGTAATCAATGCATTATAGTACATCAGTAAAAATATCTTTTACTTTTGTAGTCTTTCTTTTTTTTACATTCAGCGTAAAGGGGCAAGATGATAGTCTTGCTTTGCCCTATCCTCAAATGCTTTTTGGTCTGCCAGATAATTTTGAAGAATCCATCGAATATAATACAGAGATTGGAGAATTTAAATTCCAAAATAATATAGGATCTTTTTCTATAGATCGCCCCAAATTTATGAGTGAGTCTTCATATAAGACGTGGTTATTTAATCAACAAGTTCATCAATATTGGCGTCAAAAAGTACAATCAAATTTACTCAACCAAGGAGTTGCAGGAACCAAACCAAAACTTCAGATTGGTGGAGAGTCTTTCAGTAGAATATTTGGAGGTAATACTGTTGATATTCGACCCCAGGGTGCAGCCGAACTAACTTTTTCTGGAAATGTTGACAAAACTAAAAATCCAAACTTAACTGAAAATCAACAGAATAATGCGAGTTTTAATTTTGACCAAAGTATTCAAATGAATGTAATTGGTAAAATTGGAACTAAACTTTCTTTACGAACTAATTATGATACAAAAAGTCAGTTTGATTTTGAAAATCAAATGAAATTAGAATATTCAGGAGATGAAGATGAAATTATTAAAAAAATCGAGTTAGGTAACGTTAGTTTGCCACTTAGTGGTTCACTTATTTCAGGAACTCAGAGTCTTTTTGGAATGAAAGCACAGTTTCAATTTGGTAAAACCACTTTAACTACAGTATTTTCAGAACAAAAATCTGAAACTAGCACGATTCGAGTAGATGGAGGAGCTCAGACTTCTACATTTGAGGTTTTTGCTGATTCTTACGAAGCCAATAAACACTTTTTTTTAGGACAATATTTTTATGATAATTATGATAATTCACTTTCAAATATGCCGATTGTTAATTCAAATGTTACAATCACAAATATTGAGGTTTGGGTTACTAATAAAACAGGTGTGACTCAAAATGTGCGAAATATTTTGGCTTTTCAGGATTTGGGAGAGAATATTAATCAAGTTTATAATTCTCAAGTTTCTGTTGGCACCAATAACGTATTTAATCCGAATAATGAAAACAATAGTTTAACCCCAAGTAATCTAGTTTTAGATTTTCCCGGTATTAGAAATGTAAGTCAGGTTACCACCTTATTAAATAGTGGAGGATTTGAACAATCTGTAGACTTCGAAAAAATTGAAAATGCTAAAAAATTAACAAGTTCTGAATATAGTTTTGATCCCCGATTGGGATTTATTTCACTGAATCAAGCACTTAACTCTGACGAGGTTCTGGGTGTTGCATTTCAATATACTATCAATGGCGAGGTTTTCCAGGTTGGAGAATTATCTATAGATATTTCTTCACCTGATGTATTAGTTCTAAAATTATTAAAAAGTACTACAATAAATATCGATTTGCCAATGTGGAATTTAATGATGAAGAATGTTTATTCACTCGGTGCATATCAAGTTAACAAAGAAGATTTTGATTTACAGATTTTGTATCAAGATGATAACTCTGGAACTCCACTTCCGTATATTCCAGAGGAGGGTATGAGCGGTGAGCTTCTTATTCAGACCATGAACTTAGATAACCTCAATCAGAATAATGATCCAGGTCCAAATGGAGTTTTTGATTTTATTCCTAATCTAACTATAAAAACATCTAATGGAAGAGTTTATTTACCTGCTAAAGAACCCTTTGGAAGTTATTTGAGAGCTAGGTTTATTGAGGCAGGTCTTAGCAATACCTTGGCTGATCAATATGTTTTTGAAGCTCTTTATGATTCTACTCAAGCTGCTGCATCTCAAGTAGCTGAGCTAAACAAGTTTATGCTAAAAGGTCAGTATAAATCTTCATCGGGATCTGATATTCCCCTAAATGCTATGTCAATTCCTGAAGGATCTGTTACTGTAACGATGGGGGGAACTCCTTTGGAAGAATTAGTTCATTATACAGTAGATTATAATTTAGGTCGTGTAAAAATTATTGATGAGGGAATTTTAAGTTCTGGTCAACAAATTGAAGTGAAGTTGGAAAATAATTCTGGATATACCTGGATGACAAAACGTTATTTGGGACTTCATGCCGATTATAAACATAATGAAGATTTAATTTTTGGTGCAACTCTTTTGAATCTCTCAGAAAATAGTCAGTCTCCAAAAATTAATATGGGCGATGAGCCTATTTCAAATACTATCTGGGGTTTTAATGGATCTTACAAAACTAATGCTCCCTTAATAACGAAATTGATCGATAGGCTTCCTTTAATAGAAACTAAAGAAAAGTCAAATATTTTAATTACTGGAGAATTTGCTCAATTTATTCCTGGTCATCCAAAGTCTATAAATGTTGATGAAACAGGAACAGCTTATATTGATGATTTTGAAAATAGTCAATCGCCAATTGATTTAAGGACAGCCTTAGCATGGAATTTAGCTAGTGTTCCTCAAGATGAAACTCTTTTCCCAGAGGCAATTCTGACTAATGATCTTCGCTATGGTTATAATAGAGCCTTAATGTCTTGGTATACAATTAATTCAGACCTTCAAAGAGAAACAGCTTATTCGCCTAATCATTTAAGTGATGAAGATAGAGAGGCTCCCTATGTTAGAGAGATTTCAATTAATGAAATTTTTCCTGACAAAGACATTCCACAAGGCCAACCACGCCGTCTAAGAACTTTTGATTTAGCTTTTTATCCTCGTGAACGTGGACCTTATAATTTCGATGTGGAAGGCGAGGTAGGAATTTCTTCTGGTATAGATGAAGACGGATATCTAAACAACCCATCCTCTAGATGGGGAGGGGTCGTAAGAGAAATTGATAATAATAATTTTGAAGCAGCTAATATCGAGTTTTTAGAATTTTGGATGATGGATCCTTTCATTGAAAACCCTGATGCCCCTGGTGGAGACTTTTACATTAACTTGGGAAATATTTCTGAAGATATCCTAAGAGATTCTCGAAAAAGTTATGAAAATGGTCTACCTATAGATGGAAGTGAAGATAATATTGATACTACCGCTTGGGGACGTGTACCTTCAGTTCAAGGTCTAGTTAATGCCTTTAGTAGTGGAACAAATGCGAGAGCACTTCAGGATGTAGGTATTGATGGGATGGATGACGACTTAGAAAGAACTTTTGTCTCTATTATTGGAGGAGAAACTCAATCTTATTTAGAGAAAATCAATTCGATTTATGGTGAAAGCTCAAACGCTTATTCTATTGCTTTCGCTGACCCAGCATCAGACAACTATCATTTTTATTATGGAGATGATTATAATTCTGAGGAAAAAGGAATTCTTGAACGTTATAAAAAATTTAATGGGCTTGAAAGAAATGCTCCGATAGACAATGATTCTCAATCTGCTTATAGTCAATTACCTGATGTAGAGGATATAAATAACGATTATACTCTTAGTGAGACAGAATCTTATTTTCAATATCAGATAAGCATGCGACCTCAAGATTTACAGACTGTGGGAAATAATTATATAACTTC
>TARA_B100001093_G_scaffold262053_1_pt1 | contig 15275 bp, 15 predicted proteins | sample TARA_B100001093 | Tara Oceans TARA_B100001093 (sample SAMEA2623116) | marine metagenome | biome: marine biome (ENVO:00000447); feature: surface water layer (ENVO:00002042); material: "saline water (ENVO:00002010), including plankton (ENVO:xxxxxxxx)" | depth 5 m
TTTTTTTTTTTCATTATATACAGTTAAAAAATTTTCCATATCTATCACTGGTCTTAAATTATTCTTTAAAGCATAATCTATATGATCTAAAACAAATGTTACGTTTGAAAATAAACCATTAGGATTAAAATCTTGTTTAATGATATAAAATTTTTTATGTATATTCGAGTTAGTTTGATTAAATTTTTTATTTTTAAACCTTTTACGACTGAATATAGGTCTGGCTAGCTCAGCCCTAAATAAATTTTTGATATGATTAAGCATTATTTTTTGATACTTATATAGTGTAAATATATTTATATATAAAGATGTTAAAAAATAAAAAATTTTTTTCAATATATTCAAAAGAATTAGTCAAAAAAATCAATAATTTAGATTTAGATATTCTTGAGGATATTACAAATGAAATTTTTAGTAAAATTAAACAAAAAAAAAATATTTTTGTTTGTGGAAATGGTGGTTCAGCAGCAGTGGCCAATCATTTTTTATGTGATTTTAATAAAGGCATAAAAGCTACTACTAAAAAAAAACTTCTTCCCAGAGTTATTAGCCTTAATAACTCTAATGAAATTATAACTGCCATTAGTAATGATTTAGATTATAAAAAAATTTTTTCTAGTCAACTTGAGAACCTTGCAGAAAAAGGAGATTTACTATTCGTTTTTAGTTGTTCAGGGAATTCAAAAAACATTAAAGAAGCAATAGTATTTGCAAAAAAAAAAAAATTGAAAATTGTACAAGTTTTAGGTTTTAAAAAGAAAAGTAAGATCTCCTATAATGAAAAAATCTTAGCTCTTAATTGTTATAATTATGGTATAGCAGAGGATATCTTCCAATCCGTTATGCACATGGTCTCGCAAAGATTAAGGGTACAATATATAAAAACTTTGAATTTTAATAAGCTTAAAATTTAAAATTTTTTAAAATTTTCGTTTTAACAAATTTTAATATATTTTCCTTATATTTGACTTTGTAACCTTTAATACCTGCATTTTTAGCACAAGTTAGATCAATTTCTCTATCACCAAATAATATACAATTTTTTTTTTTTAATTTTTTTTTTTTAATATATTTTAAAATCATACCAGGATTAGGTTTTCTTAAATTAGATCTTCTTTTATATTTTTTTATGCTTCCGTTTTCATAAAACGGACAATAGTAAAAGTTATCAATTTTAAAAGATGTTTTCTTTTTTATAACATAATTCATTTCTTTGTGTAACTTTGTGACATCTGATTTTTTAAATAGGCCTCTTGCGACTCCACTTTGATTAGTAACGACACAAATTAAGAATTTATTTTTCTTTAGAAATTCAATTAATTTAAAAATGTTTCTTCGCCATATTATTTTTGATAAATTAAATACATATCCTGTATCTTTATTAATAATACCGTCGCGATCTAAAAAAACACATTTTTTAGACATTATTTTATTTGGGTTATCTTTTTATTATTTATATTGAATACATTATCAAAATATTTTAGGTATTTTTGGTTATGGGTGATCACTATTATTGTTTTATTTTTTTTCATCACTGATAAAAGCTTAATTATTTTTTCAGTCGATTTGATATCTAAATTGTTATCAAATTCATCAATCATAATTATCTCACTGTCAGAGTAAATTGATCTTGCCAAGCCTATTTTTTGTGCTTGACCTCCCGAAATCCTGGCACCCTTTTCTCCAATTATTGTGTTCTCTTTATTGGGAAGTGTTTTTATAAATTCAAATAAATCAGTGCTTTTGATTGCCTTTATAAAATTATTTTTATTAAATTTTTTTTTATCATTACCAAATATTATGTTATTTTTTATGCTGTCATCTATTAAACTCACATTTTGCGGTACATAGGAGATATTTGGAATTACCTTATTTAAATTAATTTTGTTGTAAAGTATTTCCCCTGATTTTGGTTCTAACAGTCCTAGGATAATGTTTATAAATGTTGATTTACCGCTACCATTTTTTCCAACTATGCATGAGATCGTTTTTTTTTTAATTTTAAAACTTACATTTTTTAATATTAAATTCGAACTTGGGTAACTAAAAGATAATTTTTTTACCTCTAGGTTGTCAAAGTTTTTTAAAAATCTTTTTTTTAAAGCAATTTTTGAATTTTTAAGTTTATATTCATTAAAAACCAAGTTTATTCTAGGTTCAAAAAACTTAATTCTTTGTAAAGCAGTAATTATTCGAGTAGATCCAGGCATTAATCTTACAAGTATTGCAACTAAAACACCAAGATAAGTAATTATTTCTAAATTTGAAATTTTACCTGAACTTTCAAGTATTATTATACACAAAAAAATTACCGCCAAAGTCTCAATTATTGCTCTAGGTAATTGCATTATAAAGTCTGATTTAAATGAAATTTTTCCTAGCAAATAATCTAATTGAGAAAAATCTTTACCGAATTTATTTTCATTTTGCTTTACCTTAATAATTTTAATATTTATAAAATTTTCTATTATAGCTTTATTAATTATTTTTCTTATTGTTTGTATTGACTTTCCAAAATAAAAAAATTTTTTTTTACCAATTCTGTTAATAATATAGATTAAAAAAGAAACTATTATAAATGTATAGGTTGTAAATTTAGGATCAACTGAAATTAGAAAAAGAAAAAAAGTAATAAAAATTATTAATTCAAGAATTAGTGTTAAATAGTTATTAATTATTAAAGAAAAATCTTGTATCTCATATATATTTCTAATTAATTCTGGGGAACTTCTTTTTGAATAAAAATTTAAATTTTGCCCAAGATACTTAGTATAAATGTTGTGTACTAACCTATTCCTAATTATTAAAGATGTTTTTAAAGTAAAATAATTATAAAAAATTATGTAAAGATTTTTAAATAAATATATAAAAAGAATTAATATTAAAAGATCGTTAAGTTTAAAATTTTCAAAAATTTGTCTTATATAAGTAAAAATTACAAATGAATCATTGTTATTATGGTTTGTGTCGATAAAAAAAGAGATTAATGGTATAATTAATCCAATACTAATTATTTCAAGAAGAGAATTAATAATCATAAAAATAAAACATAAAAAAACTAAAAATTTTTCATTAGAACTTAAAATTTTGAATATTTTATTAAATGCTGTTAAATTCATTGTAAGAGATTTTTATTATTGCTTAAAAATTTATGGCCAATATCGATAAAATTTAAATCACCGTAGTTTAAATCTTTTAAAATTTTTTTAGCCTGTTTTTGAAGATCAATTTCATCTTTGGTTAGATATTCCTCTTTTTTTAAATTATTAAATTTTTTCTCTGCTTCTTTTGTAAAAAGGTAAATATCTTCTGCGCTATTATCTATCACTTTTAGCTCATTTCGTTTAAAATCTTCATCTAATATATTTTTATAAACTTCATATTTTTCATATTCTGAAAACGATAATACTCTACCTAATTTTTCAGAAAATATTTTTTTAAATATTATTAATGGTGTTGTTCCGTCATTCCTATTTTTTATTTCCCGAAGATGAGAAATGTTAACTAAACCTAGTGGCTTCCTAAAAAGACATGGAACTGCGTTAAAACCACCACTATCAAATATACCAAATTTACAGGTAGAGCATAAATACATATCCATAGAATCTCTACGTATATTTGAAAAAGGGTAATCCATTATTAATGGGTTATCGGCAGTTAACTTATTTTGCATAACTTTACCCATTCTTATAACTAAATATTTCTTTTCAGCCATTAAGTTCATTGCTTTTAAATAAGAATTGACGTCAGTATTTCTCCAATTCATTATATCTTCTTTTCCATGTTGAAGGGTTCTATACATTTTATCTCTAGCATAAAATAAAACAATTTTGTCATATAATTCATTTTTTTGAACTAAATTAAGAACTGATTGAAATTCTATATTTTCTTTTTCTGTTAACTTTATTTTTGATTGTGTTTTATTTAAAACTTTATTGCCATCGTAAAAATGCCATTGATCTAAGTTTTTAAATATATTCCTATTAACCAAGTGCCATTCTTTTTTTTCATATAAATCTGGATGTTTGTAAGGTATTAACAATTTTCTATAATTATTTTCTTTTATGTATTTTAAAAAACCCCAAAAAAATGCACTTGGAAGGATATTTATTTTTTCTCTTAACTTTTTTAACAAAAATTTATTAGCAACAGACTTATTCTTTATCCAGAAATCAAACTTATAAGATATCTGTAAACCACAATCCACCTCAGACAAATATACCTCGATTGATTTACTATAATGGCCAATATTTTTAGTTTGTAATTCTTGAAATCTAATCTTAATAAAAGAATTTAAAAAAATAATAATTTTTAAAAAAATAAAATAAAGGAAATTTCTAAACATTAAAAAGTTATTAATAAATTCATATAGTATAAAAAGACGATGAACGGCAATTTGAGGCTAATCTTTTTACAATTTTTTTTGCAAATTGGGAATTATGAATTCCCACATAAACTTTCGAGTCTTTTGGCACATTATCCAAGTTATAAATTTCTTTATTATAATATTTCTGCCCTATTTTTGAGGGATCCTCATCGACAAAAAAGTCAATTTTATTTTTTAAACACGCGTATAAATAAAAGGATGAAGTCCCAACTCCAAATACACCTATTTTTTTTTTTGATTTATCTCTCATAATTTTTTGTATTATTTTTTTAGGCCATATCAAGTTTGTGATATCTTTCTTTGTTATTTTGTTTTTTTTTATTTTAACTTTTTTTTTATTCTTATTTTTTATTGCTGCCACAAACAGTTCTGTCGGATTAATTTTTTTAAAGGAATTAATAACTTTAAAATTAGAAATTTTAAGTAAGTTAATTAAGGAGGTTTCACTAAAATGAGAACAATGGTCTAGAGTTGTCAAATCTGTATGAACAACTTTAATATTTGGAAGCCTTATGATTACCATTCCGTTGTCATTCAAAATATTATAAACATCTTTTAATACTTTTCTAGGGTTTGTTAAGTGCTCAACTACATGGTTTAATGTTATAAGATCAAATTTTTTTTTAATATTTTCCACATCACCAAAATAAAATTTTTTAATGTTCATTTTAGAAATAATCTTATAATTTAACTTATTTAAATCATGCGCATGAACATTCCATTGTTTTAATAATTTTTTAAAGGACTCTAGAAAATAACCAGCCCCGCAACCAATATCAAGAAAATCACCTTTATTTTTAAATTTAAACTTTTTTTTTAAAAATTTAATTATCAAATCATTTCGATTTAAGATTTTGTTATTTTTTAATGTAATATGTTTCCCCAAAAAGATATATTTTTTTTCATATAAATTTTTAATCCCTTTTAACCAATTTTTATCTATTTTTTTTTGAAGATGGCCACAAAAATTACATTTTAACAATGAAAAATTGACTAATTTATCACCCATTGGTGCTATGCAAGTATTGATAGGAATTAATACTTTTTTCGTTGAGTGTGCGCAAATTATGCAATTATACATTAAATTACTATGAGATATTATTTAATTAATCATTAAAGATTAACAATTTATAGCATATGAAATCAAAGTTGTACAAAAAAAGATTCTGGTGATAGAAAAAAAAGGTTTTTTTTGCAAGGTCGTTTAAAAACTTACTGTTCAATATCCAATATCTATAAAATCTCCTTTATTTTTAAACTTAAAAAATTTATCAAATAGATTCACAATAAATTCATCTCTGCTTATAATTTTTTTTAAAGTTAATATGCTTTCCTAAAAAAAATGTTTCCTTTCATACAAGTTTGAAATAGCTTTGAACCATCGTCCATCTAACACTTTTTGGATATGATTACATTTTTTGCAAATCGAAAGATGTAAATTATAAATTTTATTCCTTTCAGGAATAGTAAACTTTAGATTTTTTTTATTATAATTGTATTTTCTTTACAAATTAAGTATTTTCCCATATCAGTAATTAAAAAATAAATTTATAAATTCAACGAATATTAAATCAAATTAAAAATAATGAGAAATATTTTAGTTCTTGGTGGAGCAGGTTATATTGGAACAGAACTTTGTAACCATCTATCAAAAAATTTTAAAGTTTTTTGTTATGACACCTTTTGGTTCGGAAATTATCTTAACAAGAAAGTAAAAAAGATAAATGGAGATATTAGAAAAATTGATTCAAAATTGTTTAAAAATAAAGATGTTGTAATTTGTCTCGCTTATCTTTCTAATGACCCAAGCTGTGAAGTTGATGCTAGACAAACTTGGGAAATAGGCCCTCTATCATTGAATTCAATTTTAAATCTTGCAGTAAAAAATAAAATTAAAAAAGTAATTTTTGCATCCTCAGGAAGTATTTATGGAATAAAAAAAGAGAAAAGAGTAACGGAAAACTTAGACTTATACCCATTAACTGATTACAATAAATCAAAAATGATTTGTGAAAAAGTTTTAGAGTCATTCAAAGACAAGATAAAGATAGTAAGCATAAGGCCAGCTACAGTTTGTGGATTTTCAAAAAGACTAAGATTGGATGTTGTGTTAAATTTATTTTGTTATCAAGCATATTTTAAAAAAAAAATAATTGTAACTGGTGGCAAGCAAATAAGACCGTTAATACATATTAAAGATATGGTGAGATGTTATGAGTTTTTTATAAAAAAAAACTTAGTTGGCGTTTACAACCTGGGAACTGAGAATAAAACTATTCTAAACTTAGCAAGAAATGTTCAAAAACTGATTCCATGCAGTCTTAAAATTGTGAAAACAAATGACCCAAGATCTTATAGACTTGATTCAACTAAATTACTTCGAACTGGCTTTAAAATTAAATACAATTCTGATGATGCAATTAAAGATTTAAAATTTGCTTTTAAAAAATTCAAACCTTCTACAAAAAATTGGAATTTAAAATGGTTAGAAAAAAAAAGAATAATTTAGAAATTAATCAAATAGATAGCTCAAAAAAAAGATGTGCTAAGTATAGAAAAAGATTACTAGATTTATCTTTAAAAGTATCTGCTCTACATATAGGTGGTTCTTTTTCCTCTTTAGAAATTTTAGACTGTATAAATAATATTTTACATAAAAATTCGAAAAAATATAAATTTATTCTCTCTAAAGGACATGTAGCTGTAATGTTTTATATAATTCTTGAGAGTAAAAAAATTATCTCAAATAAAGAGTTGTTGAATTACTGTTCTAAAAAAGGAAGGCTAGGTGTTCATCCCATGAGAGGATGCCCAGGTATAGAAGTTTCTTCTGGCTCTCTCGGTCATGGTTTAGGAATTGCCGGGGGTATGGCTTTGGCAAATAAAAATTTAGACAAAACATTTTATGTTTTAATAAGTGATGGCGAGCTTCAAGAGGGCTCTACCTGGGAAAGTATAATTACAATAGGATCTTTAAAACTTAAAAATTTAGTATTGGTAGTTGATAATAATAATCTCCAGAGTTTAGAAAAAATGAATAAATCTCACCCAAATTTGTATCCAATTGATGATAAATTTAAAAGCTTTGGTTGGGAAACAAATACATGTGATGGTCATGACGTAAAAGAAATATTTAGTAAAATTAAAAACAGGAAAGGAATAAAACCCTTTGCTTTGATTGCAAAAACTCAAAAAGGTTTCCCTATTAGTTTCATGAAAAATGTACCTATATGGCATTACCGATCACCTACGCTTTTGGAATATAAAAAAGCAATAAAAGAACTTGAACTATGAGAAATATTTTTTCACACCAGATATATAAAAATTCACACAAAAACAAAAATATATATGTTGTAGCCGCAGATATTTCACCTGCAGGAAGCATGGAAAAATTTAGGAAAAAGTATCCCGATAGATTTATTAATGTTGGAGTTGCTGAGCAATCAATGATTTCGACTTGCGCTGGTCTTGCGATTGAAGGAAAAAAACCTTTTGCATATACTATTGCTGCATTTTCAGTTTACAGACCTTTTGAGATGATAAGAAACGATGTTTGTCTTCAAAATTTACCAGTAACCATAATTGGAATGGGTGCTGGTACAATTTATTCGACTTTAGGGAGCACTCATTTAACTCAAGAGGATATTAGTGTTCTGAGATCAATACCAAATATGAAAATTGTATCACCTTGCGAGCCAAAAGAGATGGTTGAAGCAGTTAATTATTGTATAAAACACTCAAAGTCGCCAACTTATTTGAGAATAGGAAAGGCAGGTGAAAAAAATTTTAGTGATAATAAAAGTGAAAATTTTAAATTTGGAAAGATTAGAAGATTAATCAAAGGTAAAAAAATTTGTATCTTAGTTCACGGAATATTGGTTAAAAAAGCTTATGAAATTAAAAATATTTTAAAAAAAAACAAAGTAGATATTTCTATATATAGTTGTCATACTTTAAAACCATTTGACATAAAAAGATTGAGAACAATATTCAAAAACTATAAATTAATTGTAAGTTTAGAGGATCATTCAATAATAGGGGGTTTAACAAATATTATTAAGAGTCTTGCCTTTGATGAAAAATATAGTGGAAAAATCCTTGGATACTCGCTTAAAGATGAATTTTTAAATTGTTACGGATCTCAAGATGACCTTCTAAAGCTCCATGGAATTGAAGTAAATAAAATTGTTAAAGATATAAAAAATGGGATCTAATAAAAAGAAAAAAATTTTAATAATTGGGAAAAATAGTTTTTTTACTAAAAATTTTTGTACAAAATTAAAAAATAATAAATTAATAAAATTAGGAAGAAAAGATAAACTTAGCTCAATTTCTTTCAAGAATCTAGATTTGATAATTAATTGTGCGGCAGATGTATATGATGAAAAAAAAATGTTTAACAATAATACTTTACTTGTCTATAAGATTTTAAAGAAACATATAAATGAAAAAAGTAAAGCAAAAATAATACATTTTGGAACTTCTGGAGAATATGGAAAACTTAATAAAAAAGCTAATGAAAATTTGCCAACTAATCCGAATTCAGTTTATGAAGGAACAAAATCTGCAGCTACAATGTTAGTTCAAAGTTTTTCAAGACAATTTAAAATTCCTTCTGTTATAATTAGACCTTACAGTATATACGGACCTTTCGAAAATTCCTCGAGAATTCTTCCAAATATCTTCAGGCATTTTATAATTAAGAATGAATTAACAATTTATGATGGTTATCATGATTATTATTATATTGATGATCTTGCTGACATTATTTTAAAACTTTTACAAAAATGGACGATTAAAAGTTACGGCGAAATACTTAATGTAGGCAGCGGCAAACAATTTAGTAATTTTGATATTTTGAAAATGTGTGAGAAAATAATAAAAAAAAAATCAAAAGCTAAAATTGTTAAAAAATTTCAAAGAAAATATGATAATAAATATTGGTATACAAATACAAAAAAAATGAATAGTTATAAGTTTAATCAAAAAACAACTCTCGAAAAGGGTATAAAAAAATATTGGAATTTAATCTTAGTAAATAAAAATTTGTATCATCATATTTTAAATTTTGATAATCAACCACATAAAGAATGGATATAAATGGGAATAATTAGACAAACAATTAAAGCTCTAATTCATGAAGACAAATATAAAAAGATTAATGGTAAATTTATAAGTCTTGGAAGACAGTCAGTTAATGTTTCTGTAAAAGAGTGTGAAAAAATTACTAAAAAAAAATTTGATATAGACTCTGGCAAAGATTATGAGACAAGACACGCCAAAAAAGATGAGAATTTTCAAAGAATAACTGATAGTGAATTGATTTCTAAAACTTTTGGAGCGGACTATTACAATATAGATATAAGTAAATATGAGGGAGCGAAAGTTATTCATGACATGAATAAACCAATACCAAAAAAATATTTTAATAAATTTGATTTTATATTTTCAGGAGGTTGTTTAGATAATATTCATAACCCAAGCATCGCATTACAAAATACAACGAGAATGTTAAAAAAAAATGGGAGGATTATGCATTGGGAAGCTGCAAGAGGACTTGTTGGTCATTTTCATTTTTTTTGCCCAGAGTGGTTCTATGCATATTACGCAATTAACAACTTTACGGATTGTAAGACATATTTGTTAACTCAACAAAAATTTGGTAAAGGAAGATTTGATTATCATACAGATATATTTGAATGGAAGCCTTCGTTTACTAGAAAACGAAATTTTAATTATTTTAATTCATCAAAAACACACAACGGTATCCATTATGTTTTAGTTATCGCAGAAAAAAATAGTAAGAGCACTTTTAATAAGATACCTACAAATCTTCAGTATCTTGACGACTCTAAATCATTTGATTGGAGAAAAATGCAAAAAAAATTTGATAATTCGAAAAGAAAAATTTTGAAGACTAAAGATTTTAAAAAAAATATTGGTCTTCCATATAATACAGATCATTTTAAATATTGTGGTTCGAACTTTTGATAATAAAGAAAAAATTAAATGATTTAAAATATAAATGTATTTAGCTAACGATAAAAGTCTTTTCAAATTAAGGTCAAATTTTAAAAAATTAAAAATTGGTCTTTGTCATGGTGTTTTTGATATTATTCATCAAGGTCATTTAGATCATTTCAGAGAGGCTAAAAATAAAGTTGATATATTAGTTGTAAGTGTTACCTCAAGTAGTTTTGTTAATAAAGGACCTCGCCAACCTTTGAATAATGATTATAAAAGAGTCTCATTTCTAAAAAGTATTAAACACATTGATTATATTTATCTTAACAAAAGATCTAGTTCTTCAAGAGTAATTTCTCTTTTAAAACCCAATATTTACTTTAAAGGGTTAGATTATGTTAAATCAGATCATCACGGTAATCTCAAATCTGAATTGAAAGATGTTAAAAAAAATAAAGGCAGTATAATATTTACTAAAACAAAATTACAAAGTTCTACAAAAATTTTTAATAAAAATTATGATTGGTCTACTCAACAAAGAAATTTTTTAAAAGATGTAGGAAAAATAAAATATAATAATTTTCTTCAAATATTTGAAAAATTATCAAATGAAACTATAAATATTATTGGGGAACCAATAATTGATCGGTATATTCATTGTGACATTGTAGGAACGACATCAAAAGACCCAGCAATTTCAGTGATACAAAGTAAAAATCAAGATATTGGTGGCGGTGTAATAGCGGCAGCAAAAATGGCAGCTAATTTTGTTAAACAAGTAAATCTAATTACTTATGGTAATTTAAAATCAATAAAAAAGCTAATTTATCCCTATCAAAATATTAAAATCAAATTAATTTCAGAAAAAAAAATCCAATATAAGACAAGATTTATAAATTCAAATAGAGAAGAAAAATTATTACAATCTACAAACTTTAGAAATAATAGATTTGGTGACAAAGAATATTCTTTATTCATAAGTGAAATGAGAAAAATCAAAAAAGATATTATCATTTGTGATTTTGGGGTAGGTCTTTTTAAAAATCAGTTGTTAAAATTTATAAATAAATCAAAGATTAAAAAATTTATAAATGTTCAATCAAATTCGATTAATTTAGGATTTAATTTATTCACAAAATATACAAATGCAGAATATATGTGTTTAGATACTAGAGAGTGGATGTTAGGATTGAGAAAAGAAAAAATTGATGAAAAAAACTTAAAAAAAAACTTCAGAAATTTTAAGAATATTTCTATCACTAAAGGAAAACAAGGCAGTACATTTATAAGTAAAAAAAATTTAATTTATATTCCTGTTTTTGTTAAATCAGTTAAAGACACAACTGGATCAGGAGATGCATATTTTGTTTTAACTTCAATTTTAAAAAGATTTTCAGTAAATGAAAAAATAATTCCATTTATTGGTAATCTATATGCGGGTATGCATGGGCAAAATTTGGGTAATAAAAAAATTGTAAATAAATCCGAATTGCTAAGCAATATTAAAAGTATAGTGAATATATAAAAATGAAAATATCAGACGAGACTGCACATACGATTTTAAACAAAGAAAGTGAGATATACCAGATATTTTCTAAACTTGAGTTTAAGTCAACAAAACATACAAATTTTTTTTTTATTTATGATGAATTACTCAAAAAATACAAAAATAAAGAAGTTACATTAGTCGAAGTTGGTATAGCAAGTGGAGGATCACTTTTTTTATGGCAAAAATACTTTAAAAAAAATTCAAGAATAATAGGTGTTGATTTAAATCCTGGTTCTAAAAAGTGGGAGAAATTTGGGTTTGAAGTTTTTATTGGAAATCAATCAGACCAGAGTTTTTGGGAAAATTTTTATAAAAAAGTTGGCAAAGTTGACATTTTAATTGATGATGGCGGTCATACTAATGAACAGCAAATAACTACTCTATTAAATAGTTATGAGAATATTAATGAAGATGGAACAATAATAATCGAGGATACACACACTAGTTATTTACAAGAGTTTGGAAATCCATCCAAATATTCTTTTATGAATTTTAGTAATAAAATAATTGATGACCAAAATAAGAAGTCACTGAAAGATTTAAGCACTAAAAAATATTTAGAAAAAATCTATAAAATTGACAATTACCAATCGCTTGTAGCATTTCATGTTAACAGTTTAAAAGCTCAAAAAAATCAATCAATTATGAATGATGGTAAAGTTATTGACTCTGAAGATTATAGATTAAAAGACACGAGTATTTTCCGAGGAATTGATAAGTTTAAAAATAATTTAAGGAAAAAGTGTCCACCTAAATTTTATCAGTTTTTAAAAAATATTTATCCTTATTTTAAATTTTTGATATTTAAATATAAAAATTTAAAAAATAGGAAATTCTTTTAGTATTATTAGTAAAATTGACAAAATATAATTCTTTTATATATACTAATAAAACATTTAAAAGGAAATATTGTGAAAATTTTAATTACAGGTGTGGCTGGATTTATTGGTTTTAAGTTAGCAGAGAAACTTTTAAAAGATAATCATACTATTTATGGGGTAGATAATATAAATAATTATTATTCAGTAAATTTGAAAAAACAAAGACTTAAAATTTTGAAAAAAAACAAAAGTTTTTTTTTTAAAAAAATTCATATTGAAAATAAAAAAAAATTAAATAATTTTTTAAACAAAAAAAAAATTGATATCATTTACCATCTTGCGGCCCAAGCAGGTGTAAGGTATTCTCTTGTGAACCCTGAAAGTTATCTTAAATCAAATATAGAAGGGTTTTTTAATATTTTAGAGTTTGCACGTTTAAAAAAGATAAAAAAAATAATTTATGCATCCTCAAGTTCAGTTTACGGGGATCAAAAAAAATTTCCAATTAAAGAAAATTTTTCAAAAAATCAAAAAAATTTGTACGCTATTACGAAAGATTTTAATGAAAAATTAGCTCAATTATATTTTGATAATTTTAAATTAAAACTAGTAGGTTTGAGATTTTTTACAGTTTATGGTGCATGGGGAAGACCAGATATGATTTATTTTAAATACTTAAATTCGTTAAAATTTAATAGATCAATTACTTTATATAACAATGGAAATCACTACCGAGATTTTACATATATAGATGATGTAGTTGAAATGATGATAAAAATAAAAAATTTAGATAATAGTATATTTACTAATAAAACTTTTAATATTTGTTCCGGTAAATCGATAAATTTAATTAAATATTTGAAAGAAATTGAAAAATTGTATGGGAAGAAATGTAAAATAAAAAAAATTGGAAAACAAAAAATTGAAATATTTAAAACCCATGGGGACAATACATTAATTAGAAAATTGATTAATAAAAATAAATTTATAAATTACAAGATAGGTTTAAAAGAAACAGTAAATTGGTTTAAAAATTTTCATTTGAAATAATTGAACTTGTAAAATTTTTAATATTACATTTTTTTAAAATGTTTTAGATATTTATAAATAAAAATTAATAATACTAAAATTTTATTTTGGTTATTGTCTAATCTAATAGTAATTTCTTCAAAAAAATGATCTCGAAAACTAATTTTGCTCGAAAAACCTCCACGTCTGAATATTCCAAAAAGTTCATTTTTTTTTGAGCCAATGCCATTTAATTTATGTTTCACAATCATTCTATAAAAATAATCCCAATCAGAAGAATATTTGTATTTAAGATTATAGAGACCAACTTTTTTTGCAGAATTTAATTTAATAAAAAATCCTGTTGAATGACTTGAATAAAAACCCCAAGACCATTTTATCTTGTAAGGTTTATATCCATACAAAACACCCCAGTGCTTTTTGACCGCACCAAATATAAAATCTTTATCAGGAAAATTTTTTATATATGTTAAAAGTATTTTAAATGCATTTTCAGTGTAAATGTCGTCAGAATTTAAAAAACCTAAATAGTCACCTTTAGCGAGTTTCATTCCAGTATTAAAAGCATCATAAATTCCTTGATCTTTTTTTTGACACCAATAATCTATTTTATTTTCATATTTTTTAATAATCTCAATTGTTTTATCTGATGATCCCCCGTCAATGATTATATGTTCAATATTTTTGTAATTTTGTTTATGTAAACTGTTTATACTTTCTTCTAAATTATTTTCACCATTCAGAACAACAGTTATTATACTAATCAAAGGATTTACCTCAGAGGATTGCTTAAATATACCTTTTGTTCTTAAACCTCCATGCTCGATTGGATTTTCGACAAAATTGATATTATTAAAAGTCATTTAAAAAAAGTCTCATTAATTTTTGATTTTTTTCCAAGTTTTTCTTAAAAAATTTTTTAACCTATACTCTTTAGAAAAAATTTTTATCTTTTGATTCAATTTATTGTTATTTTTTTTTTTAATTATGGAAAGTCCTGAAGAAATAAAACAGAATTCTAGATCAAAATTTTCTTGATTTTGATTATATATTTCTAAAATTCGGTTAAAAGTTTCTTTATTATTTATTTCACAATAAAAATTTTCTCTTGGTGAATTTTTTACATACGGTAAGTGAGATACATCATCTATAAAAAGATATCCATTAACTTTGATTAAGTCATAATATGCATAAATAATTTTTTCAACATGATCTGCTTCATGCAATGTATCAATAAAAACTACATCAATTTCATTTGGTATTTTTGATTTTATAAAGTCAAAATTATCATCTCTTGTTTGATAAAATTTCCAATTTTGGTCATTAGAGACATTTGAACAATCATCTATATCAATTGAGTAAAGAGTTCCTTGATTCTTTTTACAAATTTCTAAAAATTTTTTAGTTGATCTTCCTGTTTCAACACCTAATTCTAAAATAATTGGATTATTAATTTTCAAAATTTTTGGAAATAAACTAATATCTAATTTGTAATTAAAGTCGCTCATAAAATAACTTTATTTAA
>TARA_B100001093_G_scaffold505927_1_pt1 | contig 15266 bp, 11 predicted proteins | sample TARA_B100001093 | Tara Oceans TARA_B100001093 (sample SAMEA2623116) | marine metagenome | biome: marine biome (ENVO:00000447); feature: surface water layer (ENVO:00002042); material: "saline water (ENVO:00002010), including plankton (ENVO:xxxxxxxx)" | depth 5 m
TTTTAAAATACATCAATCATGCCAAATATATCAAACTGACAAATTTATGATTAAGTATGTTTTTTAATGACACCCTGACATAATTTAACTTATTTATTCTTTTACAGGAATTTCCAAGGGAATATCATCATTTAATTTTTCAGGGATGTTCGACTCAATTTGATTTGGATCTATAAGTTTTGAATCTATATTTTCATTTCCTTTATCAATTGTAAGGTTTGATAATAATATTAAGATTAAAAGTAATGATGCTAACACCCAAGTACTCTTATCTAAAAAATCACTTGTTTTTTTTACACCACCAATTTGTTGAGAATCACCCCCAAAACTGGAGGACAAACCACCCCCTTTAGGGTTTTGAACCATGATTACCAAAACCAGCAAGAATGATACAAAAATTATAAGTGTTAAGAAAATAGAAAAACTGCTCATGATTATTTATTATTTTTTAAACTGCTTTTAATTGTTTTTATTTGGTCTGCAAATAAACTAATTTTTTCTGGATATTTCAAACTTAGAATCTCATATGCCTTAATTGCTTCTTTAAACTTTTTTTGTTCAAAATAAAGCTTCGCCAAAGTTTCTGTCATGTATTCTTTTTTATTTAGCTTAAATTCATTAGATAAATTGTTTTTTGAAACTTTATTGGTTGTCGAAAGAGTTGGTTTAGATTTTAGAAAACCTTGAATTATAGATCTATTATTAGTTCTTAATTCTTTAGAATTAGGTTTGGTTATCTTTAACCATTCGATAAAAGAATTTTTAGTTTTATCAAAGGAAAGAACTTTGATTTCTTTTTTATAATCTGACTTGCTATAACTAAACTTGTTAAATTCAATTATATCTCTTAAAACTCCTCTTTCAGCAGAAAACAAAGAACAATTTTCTAGCACTTTACTAAATCTTATACTATTGTGTTTCTTTAGGCCAATTAATTCAATTATTCTGGCAGCCTGAAAATAAGGGTATTCTTTTATGATATTTTTTACTGCAAACGTTTCCTCAATACTGATTTTTTTAGGTTCAATTATTAATTGAGAAAATTTATTTTTATTAATTTCTACCATTTTGCTAATGAAGCATTAAAAATATCTTGTGTTATTCTTTCAAATATTAAATCATGAGCTTCAGACTTAACACTTAACAATTGGGTTTCAGCGGGGAAATCAAAATAAAACGAAAATCTTCTTTCAAAATTATCATCTTCTTTTTTTAAATTCAAAAATCTAACATTAATAGAAATGTTTAGTCTGTTTTGAGCAGCAGTTAAATCAGATGTTGCAGTCATAGGACTAACTCTGTATTCGGTGATTTCTCCCTCATAAACTAAATCGCCATCGTTAGAAACTAATTGAAGGTTGGTTTGATTTTGTAAAATATTTTGTAAGGATAATGTAAAATCTCTATCTAATCCGGGTTCGAATGTTGATCCCAAATTATTTCCTGCATCATTTTCAAAAAAATTCACTTGAAATGTCTTTGTTCCCTCTGGAATCGATGCCCCTGTAAATGAGTAACTACCACAATTTATAAATGTTAATAACATAAAAATATACATTGTGTAAATTTGTTTTTTATAACTCAATGTCATATTGTTTAATTTTTCTATAAAGTGTTCTTTCAGATATCCCTAATTCACTGGCGGCAGCTTTTCTTTTCCCATTATTTTTTTCCAATGCTTTAATGATTAATTCTAATTCTTTTTCGTGAATAGATAATGTTTCTTCTTCACTTATTTCTTCTGCAAAATGATACTTATCTTCATTAGGAATAGATTTTTTTAACGATCTATTTTCTTTTTTAATTTCAATTAGCTCCGAGGATTTGGATTGCGGTTCTGATTTAAGTTCATATAATTTTTCTAATTCTTTTGATTCTTCATTTTTAAAGTCAATATTTTTTTCATTGTTATTTAAATGTTTTGTAATTTTTTTTAAATCATTTAAATCTTTTTTCATGTCAAAAAGAATTTTGTATAAAATTTCTCTTTCGTTTGAAAAGTCGCTAGAATCTTTTTGTTTATTTACTATTGTAGGAAGTTGTGAACTAAAGTCTGGTAAATAAGATTGGAGCAATGAACCAGAAACATTTCGGTTTTCCTCAAGAACCGATAATTGTTCAGCAACATTTCTCAATTGCCTTACATTTCCATTCCAATTGTATAGAGTTAGAATTTTTTGAGCATTTTCATCCAATCGAACTGTTGGCATGCTATATTTTTTTGCAAAATCTGAAGCAAACTTTCTAAATAATAAATGTATGTCTTCTTTTCTATTTCTTAGAGGGGGAACTTTTATCTCCACAGTGCTTAGTCTGTAAAAAAGATCTTCCCTGAATTTTCCTTTATTTATTGCAACATCCATATTTAAGTTTGTAGCAGCAACAATTCTTACATTAGTTTTGTGAACATCAGAAGACCCTACTTTAATAAATTCACCATTTTCTAAGACTCTTAAAAGTCTAACTTGAGTAGTTAGTGGCAGCTCTCCAACCTCATCTAGAAAAATTGTTCCTCCGTCCGCCACTTCAAAATAACCTTTTCTTGAACTGGTGGCTCCCGTGAAAGCTCCTTTTTCATGTCCAAATAATTCCGAATCAATTGTGCCTTCAGGGATTGCTCCACAGTTAACTGCAATATACTTGTTATGTTTTCTATGAGATAATTGATGGATTATTTTTGGGAAACTTTCTTTTCCAACCCCACTTTCTCCAGTAATTAAAACTGAAATATCAGTTGGAGAAACTCTCAAGGCTTTTTCAATTGCTCTATTTAATAATTGGTCATTACCAATTATTCCAAATCGTTGTTTTATTGTTTGTCTAGATGTTTCCATTATTGATTAGAGTAATTAATTACTTCTCCAATTAAAGTGGCAGAGGTACAGTTTTTAATCAAAACATTTACAAAATCTCCAATTTTATAACCTTCTTTATTAAACACTACCACAGTATTTTGTTGATTTCTCCCACTCCATTGTAAATCTGATTTTTTTGATTCTTTTTCTATCAAAACTTCAACAATTTTACCAACATAACTATTGGTTCTATAGTTGCTGTGTTTTTGCTGTAGATCTACAATTTCTTGTAATCTATTTTTTTTAGTTAATTCACTAATATTATCATCATATTTTTTTGCAGCATAAGTTCCAGGTCTCTCAGAATATTTAAACATATAACCAAAATCATATTTAACCTGATTCATTAAATCAAGAGTTAATTCGTGGTCCTCGTCTGTCTCATTTGGAAAACCTGTTATCATGTCTTGAGAAATAGAACAATTTGGAATAATTTCTTTAATTTCTTTAATTAAACTTAAGTATTCTTTTCTTGTATGTTGTCTGTTCATAGCTTTTAAAACACTATCACTTCCTGATTGAACTGGAAGATGGATGTGGTTACATATGTTCTTATATTTTGACATTGTAATAATCACATCAGAACCCATGTCTTGTGGATTTGAAGTAGAAAACCGGATTCTTAAAAACGGAAATGTTTCGGCAACTAACTTTAATAATTTTGAAAAATTTATGGAGGTTCTTTGTCTTAATTTGCTAATTTTTTTAAAATCTTTTTTGAGGCCCCCTCCATACCATAAATAACTATCTACATTTTGACCCAAAAGTGTAACTTCTTTATAATTATTGAAAACTAATTTTCTAATTTCTTCAATAATACTTTTAGGATCACGACTTCTTTCTCTTCCTCTAGTAAATGGAACAACACAAAATGAACACATGTTATCACATCCTCTAGTTATTGAAACAAAAGCTGAAACTCCGCTGGAAGAAAGGCGAACTGGGCTTATGTCACCGTAGGTTTCCTCTTTTGATAAAATTACATTTACTGCATTCTTCCCTACATTGACTTCTTTAATTAGGTTGGGTAAATCTTTGTAAGCATCTGGTCCAACAACTAAATCTACTATTTTTTCTTCCTCTAAAAATTTATTTTTTAACCTTTCTGCCATACAACCAAGAACTCCAACTTTTAAATTTTTATTTTGTCTTTTCAGCTTATTAAAACCTTGAAGTCTTTTTCTTACAGTTTGTTCAGCTTTATCTCTAATTGAGCAAGTGTTTAGAAGTATTAGATCCGCATCATTTAAACTTTTTGTTGAACTGTAACCTTCTTTAGAAATTATAGAAGCAACCACCTCACTGTCAGCAAAATTCATTTGACAACCGTAACTTTCTATATAAAATTTTTTAGAATTAGTTTTAGTAAGTTTACTAATAGTTTTTTTGTTTTTTATTTGTAACTCAATACTCATAACATATTTAAACAATTAAATCTTGACAAATATAATAATTATGACAAGATGTCAGTAATAAATTTATTATAAATTAAACTTTAAAATTTGCCCACAATAAAGTTGAATAAAAAAAATAATATACTTTTGTGGTCTTAAATTCCAAAATTTATGTCGAAAAACTTAGTGATTGTTGAGTCGCCTGCAAAAGCAAAAACAATTGAAAAATATCTCGGAGTCGATTTTAAAGTAGCATCAAGTTATGGGCATATTTCAGATTTACCCTCAAAAGAACTAGGTGTTGACGTAGATAATGATTTTAAGCCGAAATATATTATTTCTAAAGACAAGAAAGATGTTGTAAAGGATTTAAAAAGTAAAGCTGATAATGCAGATTGTGTGTGGTTAGCTAGTGATGAAGATAGAGAAGGGGAAGCTATTGCTTGGCACCTTTCAGAGACTTTAAAACTAGACCAAAACAAAACTAAAAGAATTGTTTTTAGAGAAATAACTAAAAAAGCTATTTTAAAAGCGATAGAAAATCCAAGAGAGATAGATTACAATCTTGTTAATGCGCAACAAGCTCGAAGAGTTATTGATAGATTAGTCGGATTTGAAATATCTCCTATTTTGTGGAGAAAAGTCAAAGGGGGACTTTCCGCTGGTCGTGTGCAGTCTGTTGCTGTAAGATTATTGGTTGACCGTGAAAAAGAGATCAATGATTTTGTTCCTATTTCAACATTCAAGGTTGTAGCAAAATTTGCTAATTCTGACGGAAATGAATTTTTATCTCAATTGTCAGGTAATTTCAAGTCCAAGAATGAGGCTATTGCTTTTTTAGATAAAAATATCCATGCAAAATTTAATATATCATCTATAGAAAAAAAACCAGGGAAAAAATCTCCTGCACCTCCTTTTACCACCTCGACTCTTCAACAAGAGGCCTCGAGAAAACTAGGTTTCAATGTGAGTAGAACTATGTCTGCTGCTCAAAAGTTGTATGAATCTGGAAACATAACATACATGAGAACTGATAGTGTTAACTTATCTAACGATGCTATAAATTCCGCTGAAATGGTAATTTCTAAAAATTATGGTCCAAATTACTCTAATAGAAGAAAATTTAGTAGTAAAAATAAAGGGGCACAAGAAGCGCACGAGGCCATACGTCCAACTAATTTAGAAAAATTAGAGGTTCAAATGGAATCAGACCAAACAAAGTTATACAGGTTAATCTGGTTGCGAACCATTGCTTCCCAGATGAGTGATGCGTTACTGGAAAGAACTACTTTTAAAATTAAATCTAATTTATATGACAATGAATTTATTTCTAAAGGAGAAGTAATAAAATTTGACGGATTTTTAAAAGTATATATTGCAAGTGTTGATAATAGTGAAGAAGAGGATAAGTCAGACATTTTACCTTCATTAAGCGCTGGAGAGGGTTTAAATAATATATACATAATAGCAACAGAAAAATTTTCAAGACCCCCTTACAGATTTTCTGAAGCTGCACTGGTAAAAAAACTTGAAGAATTAGGTATTGGAAGACCATCAACTTATGCCCCAACCATTACAACTATTCAAAACAGAAAATACGTTTCCAAGGGTGTTTTTGAGGGAAATGAAAGAAAGTATTGTGAGCTTAAACTAAAAAATGGTATTGTTGACTCTGTAGATCTTAATGAAATTACTGGTTCGGATAAAGGAAAACTTGTTCCTACAGAAGTAGGAATTATAGTCACTAGTTTTTTGGTTAATAATTTTAAAAATATTTTAGATTATAATTTTACTGCAAGTGTTGAACAAGATTTTGATAAAATTGCCAATGGGGAAAAAGAATGGACCAACCTTTTAAAAGATTTTTATGGAACTTTTCATTTAAATGTTGAAGATGTTAAAGAAAACGCTCAAAGAGAGTCAGGTGAAAGACTTTTAGGAAATGACCCCCTTAGCGGCAGAAAAGTAATTGTTCGTCTAGGAAAGTTCGGTCCAATGGTTCAAATAGGTTCAGTAGAGGAGGAGGAAAAGCCAAAATTTGCAGGACTTTTGCCACATCAAAAAATTAGTAATATCACTCTGGAAGAGAGTTTAGAGCTTTTTAAACTTCCTTGTTATCTGGGTGATTTTGAAAATAAAAAAGTTGAGTCTAATGCGGGAAGATTTGGCCCATATGTAAAACATAATGATATTTTTGTTTCACTTCCTAAAGGTTTAAATCCTTTAGAAGTTACTTTGGAGCAGTCTATAGAATTAATTTTAGAAAAAAGAAGAGTAGATGCGCCAATTGGAAAATATGAGGGACATGATATTAGTAAAGGTAAGGGTAGGTTTGGTCCATTCATAAAATGGAATGGATTGTTTATTAATGTAAATAAGACTTATGATTTTGATAATTTAACTCAAGATGACTGTAATATTTTAATTGAGCTTAAAAAGAAAAAAGAAGCAGAAAAACTTTTGAAAGTTTGGGATGAGGAAGGTATTAGAATTGAAAAAGCTAGATGGGGAAGATTCAACGTTATAAAGGGTAAAACAAAAGTAGAGTTACCAAAAGGAACAGATATTGAAAAATTTTCTTTAGAAGAAGTTTTAGCTCTTTTCAAAAAAAAATCTAACAAAAAAAGTAAATCTAAAAAGAAATAATGTTTTTTGATTTTCTGTCTCCAATTGATGAAACTCTTATGGAATTTAAAGAAAGTCTTCCAGAATCATCAATAGGAAAAAAAATAATTTATTACAAAAAAAATAAAACGGACTTTTCCAAAATTGACATTGCTCTAATAGGTTTAAATGAATACAGAGGAGCTAATGATTCAAAATTAAATTATTTTAAAACTAATTCTTTAAGAAAAGAATTGTATTTACTCTTCAGAGGAAATTGGACTGTTGACATAATTGATTTGGGTGATGTTATCAATGGAAATAAACTTTCTGATACATATTACGCCACTAAAATTATTTCTCAATATTTAGTTAAAAATAATGTGATTCCTGTTTTCATTGGAGGTTCACAAGATTTAACCTTTCCTATATATCAATCTTATTGTAGCAAAGGAATTGAGATAAATTTAACTTTAGTAGACAATAAATTTGATTTGGGACAAATTAAAAAAGAATTTAGTGATCTTTCTTTTGTTTCTCAAATTATAATGGAAAAGAAAAATGAACTGAACCATTATGCTAATATTGGTTTCCAAACCTTTTTAAATTCACAGGAAGAGATAGATCTTTTAGAAAAAATGCAATTTGATTACTTTAGGTTAGGGTTAGTGGATAAAAAAATAAGTTCAATTGAACCTTGTTTACGAAATACAGATATTGTTTCTGTTGATTTTAAGTCAGTAAAATCATCAGAATTGAATTTTGCTCACAATTATCCAAATGGTTTTAAGAGCAATCAAATTTGCACTATTTCTCGTTATGCAGGTCTGAGCAGTAGGGTTTCGTCAATCGGAATATTTGATATTTTTGATAACGATATTTCTTATGCTTTAGCGTCTCAAGTAATTTGGTATTTTATTGAGGGATTTTCCTTAAGAATAAAAGAAGATCCTTATTCTAAAAATTTTAAAGGAAATTCTTATCATGTTATTGTGGATAATCAGGATCTAAAATTTTACGAAAGTGAGTTGAGTCAAAAATGGTGGTTAGAATTAAAGAAAAACAACAATAATTCTAATATTAAGTCGTTAATTCCTTGTAATTATCAGGATTATTTAGATGCTAAAAATGAAAAATTTTCAGATAGAATTATGCTAAGTTTAAAAAGAAATTTCGTATAATTGAATCAAAAGTTTATTTTAGCGTCAAAATTTGTATTATTTTTATAAATTCAAACCTTTAGAAAAAATTATAATTTAGTGAAAAACCTTTCCTTATTATTTATTGTATCGTTTTTTATTTTTTCTTGTTCGAAATCAACAAGAGGAGAACTAACTGGAATTGAACCTACCAAATTTTTCCCTACTCAACCACTAGGAATGTTATTGATTCCAAGTGGTTCTTTTTTAATGGGAATGTCAGATGACGATTATGTTAAATTAGAGAACGCACCTGTTAGTACTGTATCCATTAAGGCTTTTTACATGGACGAGACTGAAATTACAAATGGAGAATATAAGCAATTTGTATTTTGGGTTAGAGATTCTATTGTTAGAGATGCCTTAGCTAAAAGAGCAATTCAAGAAATTGGATCAAATCCAACACAAGAAGATTTAGATTTAGATAATAGTATTAATAAATATTATCCAGTATATGAGCCTTTAGAAGACATTGCCGACGAAGAAAAAGGTGGATACACATTATATAAAGAAGCAAATTCTATTGAAATTTCAGAATTTGATAAAAACACTTATGTTTTAAAAGGATTAAATCCAGAAAAAAAGGATGGAGAAGATATTATTTGGGAAAGAGAAGATTATCCTGATTTAGCATATGCTGAAGTTATGGAGGGAGAGTTTGAAGGTGAAGGATTTTTTCTAAAACCAGAAGAATCTTACAATGGACAAAGAACTTTTGATACAAAGAAAATTCAGTATACTTTCACAATGTTTGATGCACAAGCTGCAATAAATTCCGATGAAGAAACAAGAAAAAATTTCTTCATTGAAAAGTCAATAGAAATATACCCTGATACTACTGCTTGGATCAAAGATTTTAGTTATAGTTACAATGAACCTATGCACAATGATTATTTTTGGCATGATGCATATAATGATTATCCCGTGGTTGGGGTTTCTTGGGAACAGGCTAAAGCATTTGCTCATTGGAGAACTATGATAAAAAATGATTATCAAAATAGCAAAAAAAAGAATAAACAAAATGTCCCGAAATTTAGACTTCCTAGTGAAGCGGAATGGGAATATGCTGCTAGAGGAGGTTTAGAATCTGCTACTTATCCTTGGGGGGGTCCAACAACTTTAGATGGTGAGGGCTGTTTTTTAGCTAATTTTAAACCTAACAGAGGAGACTATGCTTCAGACAATGCACTTTACACGGTCGAAGCAAAGTCTTATTGGCCAAATGATTACGGTTTATACAACATGGCTGGAAATGTATCGGAATGGACCGATTCCTCATATGATAAAGGTGCTTATAATTTTGATTCCGGACTTAATCCTAATGTTGCTGATTCAACAAATTTAAGAAAAGTAATAAGGGGAGGTTCCTGGAAAGATATAGCTTACTTTTTAAGAGTTAGTGCTCGAGATTATGAGTATAAAGATGAAAAAAGATCCTATATAGGTTTTAGAACAGTTCAGGATTACCTTGGGGAAGATATTGGGATCAATGACAATCCAAACAAAATATTTTAGAAATAAATTAATAATTACTAAATTTAGGAAACACAATAAAACATAAATATTAAAATTATAAGTATGAAAACAATTAAACACAAAAGATTTTTTATTCCAGATAATATATTAGAGTTATTTTTTGGACTCGGAGCCTCAGTAGTTATCGTTGGTGCGCTTTTAAAAATAACACATGGTGACTTTATTTTTCCAGGAAACGTATGGTTGACAGCTGGTCTTATTACGGAAGCTGTAATTTTTGGTATATCTGGTGTAAAAGGATATATGACAATCGATCCGGATGGTTTTGAAAGTGGTGACGATATAGAAACTCTTGAAGTAGAAACACACGAACTTGCTAAAGCTGTATCAACATCAATATCTAAAATAACAAAATTAAATGAGGACTTAACGGCTGCAAGTAAATCTATTGGAGCGTTACATGTTCCTAATGATATGAATGAGCACATGAGTGAGTACAATGCAAATATTCACACTGGTTCTGTGAAGCTTGGTGAAATCAATAAGTTATATGAATCTTTAAATTCTCACCTTATTGAAGTGAACTCTTCTACTAGTGAGATGCATGTTCCTGAGGGATTAAATGAAGAATTAGCTAAAATGAAAAATAAAGTATCTCAACTTAACACAAAATATAGAGGTGTGTTGGATGCTATGAACAATTAATAAAATTATATGGCTGGAAAATTAGACTCAAGACAGAAAATGATAAACATGATGTATCTCGTGTTTATTGCTATGCTTGCATTAAATATTGGAAAAGAGGTTCTTGCCACTATTGGAATTTTGAATGATGATTTACAATCATCCATAACTGAGCTTCATGATTCTTCCAAAGAGGCATATGGTACGATACAATCCAATGCAACTTCTTTGGATTACAAGATTGCTGCTAGCAAGGTTACTGAAATGCAGGACGAAGCGGATACTTTTTTCAATTTTATTCAAGGCATTAAAGATTCACTAATTGTTGGTGAAGACGGAGAGAATAAATATTTAAAAATGGTCACCAATAAAGAAACTGGTGAAGAATTTGAAGTTACTGCCTACCAAGAAATGGATAAATCCGAGGTTTTAGACAACATGTTTTTTGAAGGTGAATTTCTTACCTCCAAAGGAAAATTATTCCTCGAGAAATTTAAAGATTTCCCTGGTAAAATAACTAAAATTATGGACGAAATAGTTTTTTTAGAAGAGGAGTCTAAAATTGCTAGAACTGCTTTAGATGGATCCAAAGGGGAAGACGGCGTATTCATTGAATATGATTTCTCGTCTACTAAAAGCAATTTAGAAACAAGATTTGCTTACACGGAAACGGTAGTAAATAGTGAGGGTACTTCACAAGCTTTTTTAAATTATAACTTCTTTGGATTTCCAGTTGTAGCTTCTCTTGCTAAACTAACCAAAATTCAAGCTGATATAAGGTATATTGAAAACAAAGTATTAAACGAAATAATAACTTCTATCTCTGGAAAAGGAAATAATTTTAATACTTTCCAAACTTTACTTGAAACTACTAAACCTGTCTATTACACTACAGATGTTGTTGATGCTGCGATAGTGATGGGTAAAAAAGATGAAGGTTTTAAACCAGATAAAGTTGAATTATTTCTAAACGGTAATCCTCTTTCTGAAAGCGAATATTTTATTGAAAATGGTAAAGTGGTGTTGAAAAAGAGAATAACAAGTCCAGGTACATACGACTTAACCGGAACCTTATCTAAAAAAAATGCAGACACTCAGGAACTAGTTTCAATTCCAGTTACCCAGAAATTAGTAATTATTAGAGAACCAAATTCTGCTGTAGTTTCTGCTGATAATATGAAAGTGTTTTACAGAGGTTTAAAAAATCCAGTTTCGATTTCCATCCCTGGTGTAGCCTCAAACACTATTGTCCCATCTAGTTCAAATGCTAAGTTTTCTAAAACTGCTAAGGGATGGGCCGCTCAGCCTACCAATGCCAAGGCAAAAGAAATGAAAGTTAGTGTTTCAGGTGTTTTAAATGGGCAAAGAAAAAACTTCAATGGTGGAACATTTAGAATTTTGTCTCCTCCACCTGGTAAAGGTTCTGTTACTGGTATGGGTAAAGTTATTCAAACAGGTGGATCCATTGGAAAGACCTTACTTCAAAATGGGGTAATAACTGGAGCTAAACCAAAAGACTTTTTTTATGACTATACTATAAATGTAACTGGTTTTGATATAAAAGTCGGAAATCTTCCTGTAAAGACAGTTAGAGGCAATAGAGTTAGATCAAATGCTGATGCTTTGAAGGATGTAAAAAGTGCCGGAAAGGGTACAGCCGTTGTTATATCTAAGATTCAAGCAAGTTCTGTTGATGGCGATACAGTTACTCCAAATTATGAAGTTGAAAACTTTATCATTATAATTAATTAAAAAAAATGAAATTTTCTTTTACTTCCATATTATGCTTATTGTTTTTTGCTGTGAATATTTCAGCTCAATCCAATATATTGAATGCTTCTGTACCAGAAGAAATAGGAATTAAAAACATTGATCAGTTACAAGATGACATGGATTCCTTTCTTGAGTACGAGTACATTGATGATAGGGACATATTATGGTCAAAAATAGTTTATGAAAAAATTGATTTAAACGAAAGATTGAATTTTAGTTTATTGTTTCCTGTTGAAGATAATTTATATGAGAATACTCGTAAATCACTTTGGAGAGTTTTAAAAGAAAATATTCTAAGTGGAAATATAACTAAAGTCTATAATTCTAGAAATGATAATTTTAGGGACTTAATGCCTGAGAATGAAATTCTGGAAAGTGTAAAAACTGAGTTGGATTACGGAGATGGCGAAGTGTATCCTGCCGAAATTAATTCAGCTGATATTACCGCTTACAATGTAAAGGGAATGTGGTATTTTGACAAAAGACGCGGTGAGCTGATGTATAGGTTGTTAGGCATTCAGCCAATTGGAAAAGATATTACAAATCCGGACGATGAAGTAAAGAATACTAAACTCTTTTGGATATGGTACCCAAGCATCAGGAAAATTTTACACACTGAACTCGTTTTCAACGATACAAGTAATTCCAATAGAATATCTTTTGATCAGTTACTTCTTTCCAGGAGATTTAGTTCTTATATTTTTAAAGAGGATAATCTTTATAATGATAGAGCGATAGAGGCATACAAGAGAAAAGGATTAGACTATATTCTTGAGTCTCAAAGAATTAAGGATGAAATTTTAAATTTCGAACAAGATCTTTGGAATAGATAGTAATTTCTGTAAAAAAACCTCATACATTTTAAAAAACTCAAAAAATTCTTTAAAGAATGTTTTGAGTTTTTTTTAGAATATAAATTTTTTGTATATCTTTAATAAGATTATATATGGGCTATTTAGCCCATTTTTAAACCGTTTAATTTAAATAAAAGCTTATACAAAATTTAACCCTCTTACAGATATAATTCCTCTTCTTCTAATTGAAGTTTGAGGATATATATGTATATAATTAATTGATATGAAAAAAATATTTTCCCTCCTTTTATTAACCTTTTCTTCATTTATTTTAGCTCAAACTGCAAATGATGCCACATTTATTGTAGCAGAAGGCGGTACTTACAGTGGTCAATTGACTGGAGAAAGTGCAAATTCCTACTCTGTTTCGGCAACTCCTAAAAATGGAACCGTAACCATACAAAATAATGGATCATTTACTTATGAACACAATGGAGCAGAAAGCACATCGGATTCATTTACTTTTACCGTAACTGGAAGTGATAATTCTGCAAGTCCTGCTGCAACAGTCACTATTATTGTTACGCCTGTAAATGATAAACCATCTGTAACTGCTGAAGCAACTAAAACAATAAATGAGGGTGAAACTGTCACTCTTGTAGTTTCTGGAACTGACACTGAGGGTGCAACTCTTGTTTATGAAGTAACTACTGCACCAACTCATGGTACTTTTTTAATTAATAAAAGTACGGGATCTGGAACTTATGTACACTTAGGTGGTGAAGCTGATTCAGACAGAATAATTGTCAAGGTTAAGGAATCTGACGACGCGAATTCTTTCAGTTCACAAACCATTACAATTGACGTTACAGGTGTAAATGACATGCCTATTGCTCCAGATTCGACTATTGCTGTTCTTGAGGGTGGAACGTCTCAGTCAACTTCATTTGGGGCTACTGATGCAGAGATTAATTATGCTGCAATAACCAATACTACTACTACGGATGCTTTAACTTTTAATATTTCTAGTCAAGGTAGCTATGGTACAGCTACTGCTGCAAAAGACGGAACTTTCACATATCAGCACGGGGGAACAGAAAATTTTAAAGATACTTTTACATATAGCGTTTCTGATGGAACTCTAACTGCATCTGGAGAAGTTACCGTAAACGTTACTGGAGTAAATGATGCTCCCACTGCTACAGATGATACATATTTTATAGAGAAAACAGCAACAGTTACCACGGACGGTACAACTGTCTATCCGAAAATTGAAGTTTCAAAAGAAACGGGACTTTTAAGTAATGATATTGACTTAGATTCCGATTTTGCAAATCTTAAAACCCTTACTGGGCAAACTTCGGCACAATACGGAGATGTCGTAATAAATGAGGATGGTTCCTTTAGTTATCAAATTAAATCCGATGTTACTATTGGAAATAATACTACGACTGATTCTTTTACTTATGCCGTTTTTGATGGAGAGTTTAATTCAACAGAAGCTACAGTAACCATTGAATTTGCAAATATTTATGCTACACCAGATTATTATTCAACTACAGAGGGAGGAACTTTAACTGTTGATGAAAAAACTGGAATATTAGCTGGGGATTTTGAATCCAATGGTCTACCTGTTAAGGCTGTATTAGATACTAAACCAGCTTTCGGTACTTTGACATTAGCTGAAGATGGAAGCTTTGTTTATATTCATGATGGATCAGAAAATAGAATAGATACTTTTACTTACCGTATAAAAAATGCAAATGACAACCAGAGTAAATCTACTTTTGTTGTAATTAAAAATACAAACGTTAACGATACTCCGACATCTACAGGATCAGAAATTACTGTTTCAGAAGGAGGGTCCGTTACTTTCACTCCGTCTTACAATGATTCAGACTCTCCTGAAACAGCTATTAAAATTTTGGCATTATCCTCAGGGACTGTTCAAAATGGGGTTCTTTCAGACAATAATGATGGTACTTTCACTTATGTACACAACGGAGGAGAAACAACATCGGATAGTTTTAATTACAGCGTTTCAGATGAGGATTTTACAATAACAGACATTAAAGCAAATATTTCTATTACTGCAGTTAATGATTCGCCAGTTGCATCTGATCAGTCGTACACGGTTAGTGAGGGTGCTGAAAATGTTGCTTTATCATTTGCAGGGACTGACCCAGAGAATTCCACACTTAAATATTCCTTGGTTACACAGCCAACAAACGGTAACGTTTCCGTTTCAACAACAGGAGGATTTGTCTATACTCATGATGGTGTTGAAGTTAATAATGACTCTTTTAAAATCGTTGCTAACGATGGGAATTCCAATAGTGCTCCAGCAACTATATCCATTACTGTTAACCTTATTAATGATAAACCAATTGTAACTCCAGTTTCTTTCAGAATTGATGAAGGAGCTAGCAATACAATAAATCTTACTAACAACGCAAGCGATGAGGAGGGTGAAAATGTAAGTTTAGC
>TARA_B100001093_G_scaffold232576_2_pt1 | contig 15262 bp, 16 predicted proteins | sample TARA_B100001093 | Tara Oceans TARA_B100001093 (sample SAMEA2623116) | marine metagenome | biome: marine biome (ENVO:00000447); feature: surface water layer (ENVO:00002042); material: "saline water (ENVO:00002010), including plankton (ENVO:xxxxxxxx)" | depth 5 m
ACTAAATAAAGTATCCATTTCATCTTCAATTTTTAATCTATAAGCTTGAGCTTCTTTTTCGGCTTGTTTTATGAGTGTATTTGCTTCAATAACTGCTTCTTGAAGTACATAAGAATTTGAAATTAATGTTTCAGATTCTCTTTTAGCATTATTTATAATATTTTGAGACTCTTCTTTTGCTTCATTAAGAAAGGTGTCTTGCTCTCGGACGAGCCATCGAGCAGTTCGCATCTCAACAGGTAAAATATCAATTAGATTTTCAACAATTGCAATTAGCTCTTTATTGCTCGTGCGGTTTTTTAAAATATTATTTGAGTTAAGCTTTTCTCTTAAAACTTCAAGGTTATCCACGTACTCAACTTTCATTTCACCATTAATGATGTTTTTAAAGTTAATATCTTCTTTATCTGTCATCTTGCATCCTTTTAAGTACATTTTGTGGAACAAGTTTTGATATATCTCCACCATAAGAATCAATTTCTTTAACCATAGAACTAGAGACATATCCGTATTCTGGTGAGGCTGGTATAAAGATAGTTTCAAAATCAGCTAAATTAGAATTCATTTGAGCCATTTGAAATTCATAGTCAAAATCAGTCATTGCCCTAAGCCCTTTGACTATAGCTTTTACATCATTATCCTTTGCAAAATCAACAAGCAAACCTTCAAATGTCTTAATTGTAATATTTGTTGTTTCTGAAAGTATTTCGTTAAGCATAAGTTCCCTTGTTTCTGTAGAGAGTAAAGATTTTTTAGATGGATTAACTATAACTCCAACAAGAACTTCATCAAAAACTTTTGCACATCGACTTATTACATCTATGTGACCATTAGTTGGTGGATCAAATGAGCCTGGTATAAGTACTTTCATAATTTCTTTATTAATAAAATTCTACTTTGTCCATAGAGTTTTTCTTTATATAATTCTAACTTTTTAGATGAAATTATAGTTTCAGATTTAATGTGTCTATGGCAAACGATAGTTCCATTTACTTCCAGTAAATTCTCCAATTCAAGTAATTCTTTTGAAACCTTCGAGTCTTCAAAGTTGAATGGAGGGTCATAAAAAATTATATTAAATTTATCAAATGCATTTGAAATGTACTTATCAGCTGAAATTTGCTGGATGTTAAAGTTACTTTCAAAATTCTTTAAGTTTTTTTTAATTATGGCCGCGCATTTGTCTGACAATTCAACAAAAGTTGTATATCTTGCTCCTCTACTTAATGCTTCGATTCCCATACTTCCTGAACCAGCATATAAATCCAATATCATAGAGCCATCAATTTTGAACTGCAGTGAGCTAAAAATACCTTCTCGTGCAACTTCCATCATTGGTCTTGTTTTAGAGTCATTAATAGTCATAATCTTCTGCCCTTTATGGGTTCCTGAAATTATTCTCAAGTTGTGTCCTCAACTTTCAAAAAGTTTGGAAATAATAAAGTTGCTTCATGATGGATTTTTTCTTCAAGTTCGGGTGTAAGTTCTTCGTTAAAAAATTTTTTTGATAAGTTAAGAATGTCATAATCGTACCTTAAGTCAGCGATTTTTAAATCAGATAATCCTGACTGGTCCGTGCCAGTTACTTTACCTTCGCCTCTTATTTGTAAATCTAATTCGGATAATTTGAAACCGTCATTTGTCGATATAATTGCATTTAATCTTTTTTTACCTACATCAGTGACTGATTCTATATTTAGATTTTCACTGATATGAAAAACACACTGTGATTTTTTATCACCCCTACCAACCCTCCCTCTTAGTTGATGTAGCTGGTTTAAACCAAATCTTTCTGCACTCTCAATAATCATCAATGTAGCATTTGTAATATCAATACCCACTTCAATAACGACGGTAGATATTAAAATATCTATTTGGCCATTGTTCATTTTTGACATGATTAGTTCTTTTTCTTCGGATTTCATACGTCCATGAAGAAGTTCTATATTTTTCTCAGGAAATATTTCCACATATTGTTTATATACTTTTTCTGCAGCTTTAATATCTTTATTTTCGCTCTCGTCTATATAGGGACAAACAACAAAAATTTGTGAGTTATTATTAAGATGTTGATTGCAATATTCAACAACTAAATCATTGTCTGATTCATGTCCTGATAATAAGATATTCTCGACATCTTTTCTACCAGGGGGCAACTCATCAATTATAGAGATATCTAAATCACCATATACGGCCAAGGCTGTAGTTCTTGGAATAGGAGTTGCAGTCATAACTATCTGATGCGGTATTATATTTGTTGATTCTATAAGTCTTTTTCTTTGATCAACTCCAAACCTTTGTTGTTCGTCGATAATAGCTAGTCCTAAATTATTAAAAAAAACATTATCTTGAATTAAAGCGTGTGTTCCAATAAAGAATACTGGTTCCGAGGAAGACATTTGTTTAATAATTTCTTTCCTATCTTTTACTGAAGAGGTTAAAAGATAAGTTTTAATATTATATTTTTTTAAGATTGGAGAAAGTGAATTGTAATGCTGTTCAGCGAGCACTTCAGTAGGAGCCATAAGTGCAGTTTTAAAGCCAGCATTACTTGCAGAGTATACAGCACATGCGGCAACGATCGTCTTTCCAGATCCAACATCACCCTGTAGTAGTCTTTTCATTGGAGAGTTTTTGTTCATATCATCTAAAATTTCATCTATTGTCCTTTTCTGAGCCTGAGTCAATTTGAAATCAAGATTATTGGTAAATACTTCTAGTAAGTCACTATTTGTAGCAATTTTTTCACTGCCAATAATTTGTTTATTAATTTTTTTTCTTCTCTTAAAGATAGTTTGTAAATATAAAAATTCATCAAAGGCCAGTCTTTTTTTTGCCCTAAAGTATTCATTTAATCCTACTGGGAAGTGAATATCATTTAGGCTTGTAGTGCGATCTAGCAGTTCATACTTTGTCAAGTGCTCTTCATTTAAATAGTCCTCAATTTCAGGTGATCGTTTAAGCGCATATTTTATACCCTTACGTAAAAGAGAACTTGATAATCCCTCTATTTTTTTGTAAATAGGAATTAATGCACCTGTCTCATTCAATTCATCAAATTCCAAATATTTCTCAATTGTTGCATTTTTAAATTCAACAGATCCAGTTTTCTTTACTTCTGGAACTCCAGAAATTGCTACAGTGTCACCCTCCTTATAGCGAGTTTCAATGTATTGAGGTCCAAACCATTTAGCTTTAGCTTCACCAGTGTCATCTGAGAGTGATAAAGTTGCTATTCTCAACCTACTTCTTGTGGTGAATACGGATACTTTTGTAACATTCACAAGTACAGTTATTTCTTTTGTCTCAATCAAGTTTCTTACATTTTCTATAGTCAATATATCTGATCGATCTATATGTTTACGAGGATAAAATCTTACAAGGTCGACGATACTTTTTATACCATGTTTATTTAACGATTTAATACGCTTCTCACCGAAACCTTTTATTTCGGAAACGTCGACATTATTTAAATAACTAATTCCTCTTTTAACCACATTCAAACAATAGCTAAAAACTTTTTAATTCAAAGTACCTACAAATTATTAAATTAGTTATAGTTAGACTTGTAATTTAGAGGAAAAAATATGGCAAATAGATGTCAAGTAACCGGTAGAGAACCTAGATCAGGAAAGAATGTTTCCTTTTCTCATAAAAGAAATCCACGTTGGTTTAAACCCAATATCATCACAAAGAAATATTGGCTACCAAGTGAAAAAAGATGGATAAAACTTAAGGTCAGTACTAGGGGTAATAAAATTATTGATAAGCGTGGTATAGAGTCAGTTGTTAGAGATATCAGACAAAGAGGTGAAAAGGTTTAATGGCTCAGGGAGTCGTAAAGTCTTATGATCCTAATTCTGGAAACGGAATAGTAGTTTTAGATACTGATAAAACTGAAGTGTATATCCAACCTGGTTCCCTTAAAGGTTCAATCTTCCGAACTCTTAGGCAGGGTCAAAGAATAAATTTTGAAATCCACGAGATTGATGAAGTTCAAACTATTTCAAATGTGAAAATTGGACAAGGTGGATATTAATATTATTTAATGTCTGAAATAAATATTAACGAATCTAATAAGTCAATTATTGATAAACACTTTAAGCATCTAGTTTGTGATGAATACACAGAGTCAATATTTAAGGGTGGGCAGTCTATAGCAGATGAACATCTTGCAAATATAGACATAAAAGGCTACTCAAAAAAAAGAAACAATGTGTACCCAGAAAGTAAAAGAGGCTCGTCTTATCTTTCTCCCTACATAAGACATGGCTTACTTGGACTTAGAGAAGTTTGGAATGCTGTAGATGACTTTCCTTATGAAGATCGCACAAAGTTTAGAGATGAACTACTTTGGCAAGAATTTTCAAGACATTTATATGCAATTATGGGAAAGAAAATGCAAAAAATGCTGAATTATTCAATGGAAAATAATAATAAACAGGTAAATTCAGATGAAATGAATTGTATTCAGACAATAGAAAAAGAATTAGTTAAAACAGGTTATATGGTCAACCAGACAAGGATGTGGCTTTCATCCCATCGCAGCTTCAGATCAGAAAGAGGTTGGAGATTATATGAAGATTATATGTTTAAGCACTTAGTCGATGGATCAAGATTTGCCAATAGGCTTGGTTGGCAATGGGTTATGGGTGGACAAACGGGTAAATTGTATGGCTTTGCCCAATCTCAAGTTAAGAATAGAGCTCCAAAATTATGCCAAGAATGCTCTTTGCAATACAACTGCCCAATACAAACATGGCCAGATGAAACTAAATACCTACCGGTTAGTCAGAAATTAGATTTTGATATTTCTAAAAAATTTGGACCTTCAAACATTGTTGATTCAGGAGAGGAGCCTGAAGTTGTCTGGTTGACTGGGGAATCATTGGGAGATGACGATCCAGCATTAAAGAATAACCCTGAGCTACCTGTTATATTCGTATTTGATGAAATATTATTAAATAAGTTAAAATTATCTTCAAAAAGAATAATTTTTCTATTGGATACACTAAGAGAAATTTCACATAAAAAGAATTTATCAGTGTTTATTGAAGATCCAAAATTTATTTTAAAAGGATATAAATTTGCTGTAACACATGCATGTGTTCCAAAATATCGAGAAATAACAACTTTAATTAAACCAGCAACTGAATTTCCAACAAGAAGGCTTGCAGGACCTATAAGTTTTTATCCGAAGAGTTATTCCTCATGGAAAAAAAAGATCCAGCTAACCGTATGAGTAGAATATTAATATTTGTATATTTATTTTTTCATAATTACATATACATTTACACAAATGGAAGGATTGGAAAGAATTTAAATGGAAGACCTTGTCTAATTCTTGAAACTACTGGTGCTAAAACTAAGTTAGTAAGAAAAAATGTACTTGTATTTCTCAGAGAAGGCAACGAAATATGTTTAGTAGCTTCACGAGGCGGAAGTGAGAGAAATCCGGGTTGGTACTATAACTTAAAAAAGAATACAAATTCTGTAATTTTTATTGGTACTGAACGTTTTGAGGTCACTTCTAGAGAAATTTTCGAAGAAGAACGACATGAATGGTGGCTGAAAATGGATTATCTAAATAATGGTGGTTATGGAAGGTATCAACAAAGAACAAATAGAAAAATTCCAGTAATAATACTTTCAATAACTTAGTCACATTTTGCGCCTAAGTCAGTTTTGTAATTTATCCTGCTATATCTCAGCAATTAAAGGGTTTTGCTAATATCTATAAACAGATCAGGAGTTAATTGATCAACTATCACATCAGCATCTGATAGCTCATTTCTATTAAAAATTCCTCTATCAATTGCGACTACGTAATTATTCGAAGCTTTGCCAGATTGAATTCCAGGTGGACTGTCTTCAACAATGATATTCTTTGAAGTTTTTAATTCATCAATAGCCAAATTATAAATATCAGGAAATGGTTTATTTCTTGGCCGAACAGCATCACCTCCAACTATAAAGTTAAAGTAACTAGCGATAGAAGCTTTGTTTAACTTGTCTTCTAATGCTTGTTGCGGAGAAGCCGATACACATGCTTGTATCCAATTTAAATTATGAAAATAATTTAAACACATAAGAGCATCTTCGTAGAGTGAATGATCAGAAAAGTTTTGAATAATCAATCCTGCTATTTCATCCATAGTTTCACTGAACGAAGGAAGTTCAACTTCTTGGGCATATTTTTTATAGACTAATCTATCATCAATACCTACATAATCATCAAATTTTTCAATAGGCAAATCCAAGTTACGACTTTTTAATACTTCTTGCCAAGCATAAGCATAAGCCCTTTCTGTGTCCATAAGGGTTCCATCACAGTCCCAATAGATTCCTATCACTGCTTAACCTAATTTTGACTGAATGTCTTTAGCACTTTTTAAAGCAAGCCCGTCTGAACCTTGAGTGCTCCAATGATTACTTACATCATTAATTGCCTCTTGTACAATATCATTTAATAGTTCATATTTTGATATATTCAAATTTTTCCAGAGATAGAGTGCGTGGCTTCCAGGTATGGTGTTAATTTCATTGATATATACTTCTTCTCCAGTTTTCAAAAAGTCGTATCGAACAATACCGCGTGAGGGTATAATTTTATTAATTTCTTGAACGTAGTTTAAAATTTTAGATCTAATATTTTCTGATATTTCTGCTGGAAGTTCCCTTTTAGAACCTTCTAGACCTCCATTATTTAGATATTTATCCTCGTATGAAAATAGATTAGAGTTTCTTATTGGTTTCTCTATTTCAGAGTAATTAAATTTAGGATAGTTTCTAACACCAATTAATAAATCATCTGCATTTTGAATATATTTTTCTATTAAAGCACCTTGACTATAAAGGTCTGAGGAGGAAACAATTTTTAAAGCCGTTTCGTAATCTCTTACAACTTCAACACCGATTGATGATCCACCAAATTGTGGCTTTAAAACATAGGGTCCTTCAAAGTCTAAGGAGCCGCCATCTACTACTTTAAATTTATCTAAAACAGGCAGGTTATTTGTTTTCATAGCAGAGTAGAAAGCATATTTATCCATACATACTTGTGCAGTACTTAGGTTTGGACCAGTATATTTAACATCCATTACATCAAGAAATCCCTGTAATGTGCCATCTTCTCCAGGTCCCCCATGGCAAGAATTAACGAATATATCAATATCTAGTTTTGTTCTCTTATATGAAAAGTAATTTGTTTTTCCAAGTGTTATTTGTAACTCTTTCTTAAAAATCTTGGAATTATTAACAAAATCAGTACTTTCCAAATTTGGTTCAAGAAGAAACCATTTATTATCTTTAGTCCAATAAATTACTGAAACGTCATTTTTAGCAGAAAGAACTCTAGCGCTTTGTAGACCAGTAAGAATAGATATATCATGCTCAGGAGAAGGGCCACCCAAGATAACGCCGATTTTATAATTCATTATTATGGGTAGTGGTCAGGTAAATCATTTTCAAATAGTACAACATCATCTGGTTTTATAATAGTATTCAAATATTTTACAGCCTCATCTCTATTGGGAAACCAATAAGAAGGTATCTCATTCTCTTGGAATGCCAACAACAGCGGATTTTTATTTGTATGGCCTATAACTAATGCACAATCTATTACTTTGCTTGATTCCGCCCCAAAAGCATAATTAAGTGAAAATTGATCGTTTCCTAATTCAATCATCCCAGGTGTAACTAAATATTTTAAAGATTTTTCATCTCCTTCATTATCTAGAAGTTTTAATGCATGTTCAATCCCCATTGGGTTTGAATTAAAAGAGTTATCAATAATTTTGTGACCCAAGTCACTTTTAATAACTGTTTGACGATGTAATGTTTTTTCTAATGAAACAATTTCTGAATAATATTTAACTACATCTAATTCAAGAGCAAGTAGAACACCAGTAGAAAGAGCTATTGAAAGTTGTAATAATTCCGGGGCAACTACTTTAGATAATAATTTACCTTTTACATATATATGGTGTTCTCCATCTTTATAATCAACGAAAACTATAGCTTGCTTGCTGGTAGTTGAGCAATCGTAAACAATTTTTTGATTTGTCCATAGACGTGCTTGATTTAATAAAAGTTCATCATCACCATTAATAACAACAGAACCAGTGAGCTCTACAATTTCTGATTTAGCATCAAGAATATTTTCTAAATTTTTCATTCTTTCAAGATGAACAGGTGCGACTCCAGTAATCACTGCGATGTGTGGTCTTACCCATGAGCAAATTTCTCGTATTTCTCCAATACCATAAGTACCCATTTCAATGATTGCTATTTCATCTGAGGGTTTAAGATCTTCATTAATTGCTTTTGCAATCCCTAATCTGTTATTAAAACTCTCTTTAGTTGAGAATATTTCATTATCATTTTTTAAAATCTGATGAAGAGTATTTTTTGTCGTAGTTTTTGAATATGATCCGGTAATGCCAACTATTGGGATAAGCATATCGTTAAGTTTTGTTGATGCAGTATCTACATAATGCTGAGTTAGAGATTTTTCATAATTAACCAATATCTTTAGACATTGATCATATACAAAATAACTAAAAATATTAGCTAAAAGTGCAAGTAGATAACCTAATTCAACAACAAGTGATACGGCTGAAATAGATATAATGACAAAATAATAGAAGTTATTAACACGTGATAATCTCTCAGTCTTTACAATTTCTGAAGTTCTAGAGGAGAATGTTAATCCAATTGGAGTAAAAGTTGAAAGAATTAATACTAAAGCAGGGAAATAAGCTAGCCATAGTGAAATAAACCCACTGATGAGTAAAAGGATAAACAAAATATAGTTAGAAGTTTTAGATTTAACCCACCTGAAATAAAACTTGGTTACAGATCCTCCAATATAATGTTCTCTTTGAGCAAGCCTAGACCACTTAGCTGAATTTATTAAAGAACCAATCGTGAGCGCAAGTAAAACAATTACATAAGTTGCATTCATAAACTTTTTAACACCTCAAATACTGAAATAGGATTACTTCTTAACATATTGTGCCCCTGATTAGGAATAATAGTTAATTCTGAGTTAGAAATTAGCTTTTGAGATTTTTCTGCGATTGAAACCGGTACATCCATATCATTTTCACCCCAAACTAACTTCACATTAGATTTAATATTTGGAAGCTTATCTTCTAGGTCATCGTTTACTGCTTTTACTAATGTTTCTCTCATCACTCCTTCCGAATTTCTGTAGTCAAATGATCCAGTTTTATTTTTAATTGATTCGACTGTAGCAGAAGAAACTAGACCAAATTTATTAAGATTTTTAAATAAGGTCAATTTGTTAACAAACCTTTTTTTTGGAGTAATTCTTAGTAAAGGTACTCCAATTAATACTAAGTTATTAATTTCTCTCAAAAAAGATAAATGTACAGCCACTCTGCCACCAAACGAATGACCAACAAATGTATTTATCTCTGGAGGAATTATGTCGTTTAAATAAGTTGCATACTCAAATGGACTAAGACTGTTTTCTAAGCTTTTAGATTTTCCAAAACCAGGAAGATCAACTGCGATTCCCGGGAAGAGTTCAATAATATTTATAAAATCTTGACTGTCCCTACCCCATCCATGCATGTAGCAAACCTCAGGATTATCAACATTGGAATAAGCAAAGGTACTATTATCTGACAAAAGTTGAAATGCCATTTAAATTAACATTCTTCCTAAAGTCATGATAGCCCTAATTTCAAGACCCATAATAAACAATAAAGCTATTCCCCAATATAAAAGATAATTTTTATTCATTTCTGATCTATAAACATATAAGAACGTAAGAGTAAATAAAACTACCACTTTATAAAAAAGATGAAAAGATCCTGGTTCAATAATTTCTGAAAATAATAAAAGTTCACCCGCAGTTTGAATGAGGATAGTTGCTACTGAAAAATTTACTAAGTATTTTGCAATATTATCAAATCTTCCAGACTTAGAAATATATATAGCAATAAGGATTAAGCCACTTATACCCGCAACCCATATGCTGATTAAAGGCCATTCGGCGCTAATGTTGTTCATCATATATTTCCATTTTAGTAGTAATTAAATTGAGTATTAATTTTATTTCAGTTACAGTGAATTTATGTCGAAAATAGTCCAGTCTCAATTAGAAGCTAATGTGCCAAATGCATGGACTCCTACATTTCAATCTACAATTGTAAAAGCACGCAATGCAGAAATCTGGGATCAAAATGGAAATAGATTTCTCGATTATGTCGGTGGATACGCTGTTTTGAATACGGGCCATGTTCATCCTAAAGTTGTATCAAAGGCAAAAAAGCAAATGGACGATTTTACTCATTCTTGCTTTGCTTATGCCCCTCATCAAAATGCTATAGATGTATGTACAGAAATAAATAATAGATACCCAATAGAAGGGGAAACGAAAACATTTCTGGTAAATAGTGGTGCCGAGGCTGTAGAGAATGCCACTAAAATTGCTCGATATTACACAGGAAAACAACACATAGTTGCATTCAAAGGTGGTTTTCACGGTAGAACTTATATGGCAATGGGATTAACTGGTAAAGAGAAACCTTACAAAACTGGTTTTGGACCATTTCCTGATTTTATATCACATACTGATTTTCCATATGAATACAGAGGTATAGGTGATGACCAAGCACTAGAAAAATTTAAAGATCACATTACAAAAATAGGTGTTGAAAATATTGCTGGTATTTTGATCGAAATCCAACTGGGAGAAGGAGGATACATACCTGCAAGTACCTACTTTTTAAAAAAACTAAAAAAAATAGCTACTGAAAATAATATTCTTCTGATTTTTGATGAAGTACAAACAGGTTTTGGCAGAACTGGAGAAATGTTTGGAGCTAATACAGTGGGTGTAACTCCTGATATGGCAACCTTGGCTAAAGGAATCGCAGGTGGCTTTCCACTTGCAGGAGTCATTGGTAGGAGTGATATTATGGATTCGATTCATGATGCTGGAATAGGAAGTACTTTTGGAGCATCTCCGGTTTCTTGTGCTGCAGCATTAGGTGTATTAGAAGTCTTTGATGAAGAAAATATTCTTGAAAATGTAAAAGGGCATTCAGAAATAATGAATGAAACTCTTAATACTCTTCGCTCTCATAAAGATTTTATTGGAGATGTAAGAGGGTATGGAACTATGATTGGTGTAGAAATTGTTGAAGATGCAGATACTAAAAACCCCTCGAAAGATATTGCAATGGAGATTATTGAAAATTCAAAAAATGAAGGATTACTTTTAGTGAACTGTGGACTTGAGGGCAATGTTATTAGATTTATGGGCCCTCTTACTACTCCAGACACTCAAGTGCATGAAGCTATGGAAATGTTCTCTAGGTCTGTAAACGCTATTTAGAATCTACGTGAGTCAGCTTATGTAGCTTTTCAAGTGTTTCTGTATCTTTTGCAGCTTCAGCTGGTGCTTTCATAAGCCAAGCTGATACAAGATCAAGAGATTTTAAATCTTTTTTCATTGCAAAAAATTTCATATACCTAATAGCATCTATAACTACACCCGCACTGTTCGGTGAATCCCAAACCTCAAGTTGTAACTCAATGTTTAACGGCACTCCCCCAAAGGCTTCACCCTCTAGTCTGATGAATGCTTTTTTTCGGTCTTCTAGCCATTCAACATAGTCAGATGGTCCAATCCTTACTGTGCCCTTTTCCATTCCCTTACCTTTATTAGCAACAGAAGTAACTGAGGTGGTTTTACTTGTTCTTTTAGTTTGCAGCCTGTCTTCTTCAAGCATATTTAGAAAATCCATATTTCCCCCAACATTAAGTTGGTATGATCTTTTGAGGTTAATTCCCCTATCAGAAAATAATTGAGCTAAAGCACGATGTACAATAGTTGCTCCAACCTGACTTTTAATATCATCTCCAATTAAGGGTACATTATTATCAGCAAATTTTTGATACCATTCTTTATCTCTTGCAATAAAAACAGGTATACAGTTAATGAATCCAACACTGGCCTCAATAGCACAATCTGCATAAAATTTAACTGCTTCATCAGATCCTACGGGAAGTAAATTAACTAAAATTTCTGCGCCCGAAGATTTGAGAACTTCTACTACTGCATCTGAGTCCTTTACGGGTTCAATTATATCTTTAACAAATTTTCCAATACCATCTAAAACTTTTCCAGGGCTAACTTCAACATTTAATTTGGGAACTTCTGAGAATTTAGTTGTATTGTTTGGTTCAGTAAATATCGCTTCAGAAATATCTAATCCAACTTTGTTTTTATTTATATCAAAAGCAGCAACTATTTCTATATCTGATACTCGATATCCGCCAATTACATCTGAAATAAGTCCGTTTTCTGTATCGTTAATTTTATAATACTCAAGTCCCTGTACGAGCGAACTTGCACAATTACCTATACCTAATATTCCTACTTTAATTTTGCTTTTGTTCATCACATAACCTTAGCGAAAGTTAGTTATATGTAATTTTTATAGACTAATTAAATAAAAAATTAAACCAACTGGCTGAGTTGTACAACATTGCAACAATAAAATATAAAATAAACGAGGATATTCCTACAATTTGTAAGATTTTTAAAAATTTGTTCATAAATCTAGATTACATTTCTAAAAAATTAATATAAATACAGTTATAGTTTAAATATGATAAAAAACTTATCACCCTCAAGAGCATCTCAGTTTAAAACATGTCCAAAACAGTTCAAGTTTTCTAATGTTGACAAAATAAAAGAACCAACAAACTTAGTCCAAGCCAAGGGTACTACTGTTCATCAAGCTTTGGAGGATCTATACGATCTCCCAAGAGACGAACGAACTCCCGAAGTTCTTTACGATCTTTTTAGAAAAGCATGGTCAAATGTAAGAGGAAATGATGAACATGTTAATTTATTTGAATCGTTAGAGGATGAAAGAGAATGGGGACAAGAAGGTCTTAATTTACTACATAATTATTTAAAATTAGAAAATCCAAAAGAGCTAGAGCCCCTTGAGCAGGAAAGATGGGTTAGAGGGTCAATAGAAGACCTAAACTTAAGGGGAATTTTAGATCGTATGGATAAAGACAAGGATGGAAATCTAATAATCGTCGATTACAAGTCGGGTAAAGCTCCCATGGCAAAATACAAAGAACCTCGCTTTTTTGCACTAAAGCTATACGCCTTACTTATAAGAGAAGAAATAGGGACAACTCCGAAGGAACTTAAATTAATATATCTCAAAAATTCAACAATTCACACAATGAAGGTTGACGATAAAATGCTGGATGATGCGAAAATTGAAATCCTATCTATATGGGGTGAAATTAAAAAAGCTTTTGAAGAAAATAATTTTCCAGCTACTAAAAATGCATTGTGTAAAGAATGGTGTTACTACAAGCCTATATGCCCTTTATTTAATAAAGAAGCACCAGATACAGACGAGTTAAAAAATATTGTTGAAAAAATCAATGAGATTGAAGAGAGTATTGAAGCCGTCAATATGTTTGAAAATCAAGATGAACTTCCTGAGTCCAGCCCATTAAAAAATATTGATATCAATGATTTAAAAAAAGAAATAACCGTACTAGATAAAAATAGGGAAAACATATTAAAGGAAATAACCTCTTTATTAGGGAAATAATCCCCTAGTTAGTTTTGCGGCAGCTACCCTTTTAATACCTTTGATTAAGGCTCCTGTTCTTAAGTCACAATTATTTTTTTGGGATATTGTCCAAACTTCTTCGAAAGCAGAAGTCATGGTCTCTATTAGTCTTTCATATAAATCTGTTTCTTTCCATAAGTAATTCTGTCTATTTTGTACCCACTCAAAATATGAAGCAGTAACACCCCCTGCATTTGCTAAAATGTCTGGAATTATCAGTACCTTATTATCTCGTAAAACTTTATCTGCACTTACAGTTGTAGGAGAGTTTGCAGCTTCAACAATGACGCTAGCTTTAATATTGTTTACATTAGAAGTTGTTATAACTCCTCCTATAGCTGCTGGAATTAGCACATCACATTTTACTTCTAATATCTCCTCGGAAAGTTCATCTGCACCATCAAATCCTGATACAGTATTTGATTTAGCAATGTGTTTAAAAAGCTCAGGTATATTAATACCCTTGGGATTAAATATTCCTCCACCTAAATCATTGATAGCAATTACTTTTGCACCCCTTTCGTATGAATCTAGAGCTGCATACCGTCCAACATTTCCAAAACCTTGGATAACGACATTAGATCCTTTATATGTTTTGCCAATTTTTTCCATTGCTTGAGCTGTAACGGCAATGGCACCTCTTCCGGTTGCTTCTCTTCTAGTAACGGAACCACCTAGTGCAGCAGGTTTACCAGTGACAATACCAGGCTGTGGTGATCCAACAAAGTTGCTATACGTATCCATAATCCAAGCCATAGTTTGTTCATCTGTACCCAAGTCTGGTGCTGGAATATCTTTCTCTACACCAATAACAGGAAGTAGCTCAGCAGTATAACGTCGAGTAACTCTCTGCTTTTCCCCACGTGTGAGTGATGTAGGGTCTATTGCCACCCCGCCTTTTGCTCCACCAAAAGGTAGTCCAACTATTGCAGACTTCCAGGACATTAATATAGATAGTGCGGTGACTTCGCCTAAGTTCACATCTGGAGCGTACCTAATGCCACCTTTAGTTGGTCCCATGGAAAGAACATGTTGAACTCTATAACCAACAACCGTTTCCACCTCTTCATACTCATCTCGTCTAAACGGAAATGTAACAACAAGAGCTCTTTGAGGGTGCTTAAGTCTTTCTCTTATATTTGAATCTAAATTTATGAACTCAGCCACCTCTTCGTACTGTCTGATAACTTCTGTGTACATGTGTGAGTCAAATAACTGAGCATTTGTCATTATTAGTTATTGTATTGCAAATATTTATAAACTTCACCTGAAAAGGGTTTTTTGTCACACCTAATTTCTATATTTGAAGTATGAAAAATAATAAAATAGAAGATATCCTAAATATGATAGGCATAGAAACAATTGTCTTGTGTAAAAACCATAACGACAACTGTAGTTGCCATAATGTAGTCAAAGAGGCTGCTTAATTTAGGAGAAAAAATGGCGAACAATTTAGATCAAATTCTTGAGCTTACAAGAGAAGTATCAGCTCAAGAAACTTCAGAACTTGACTTAACTGTTACAAAGTATGGCGAGGAATTATCAAACACGGATGATTTAGAATTTCTATGGGTAGCAAGAGGTACAACTAACCTTGTTAAGAACACCAGTAGAGA
>TARA_B100001093_G_scaffold307608_1_pt1 | contig 15262 bp, 22 predicted proteins | sample TARA_B100001093 | Tara Oceans TARA_B100001093 (sample SAMEA2623116) | marine metagenome | biome: marine biome (ENVO:00000447); feature: surface water layer (ENVO:00002042); material: "saline water (ENVO:00002010), including plankton (ENVO:xxxxxxxx)" | depth 5 m
ATACGACCTTTCGTATTTTGGATGGCTCCCATCATAGCAATGATCAGGAAGATTGCGGGTGGTCCAAGAATAAGGGCACCGCCAATGACATAGTAAGTAAGAAGTTCAATCATCAGAATCCGAACGCACCAAAAAAGAATACGCTACCACTGAAAGCATAAGAGACAACAGCAGCAACAAATCCAACCATAGCAGTCCGTCCATTTAATTTCTCTGCTTTTTCTGCATATGTCTCGAAACCATAACGCTGTGCGTCAGTCTCGGAGATATACATCTGAGGTTCTTTAGCAAACAAATTCTGTTGTCCACGGTCATTGGTTGTTACAGTCACGATACACTCCGTAATGTTTCTTTACATATTATATAGTAAATATAAAGTTTTGTCAACCATCCTTAGGAGTTTTTTTATTTTCCCTCAAAACCAGGCGGCAATCTTCCTGCATATGGATTATAATCAAACATTTGATCCCAGTTTTCTATATCTGCTGCTTGATTTTTCCAGAACTGCCATAAACCATCGTGACTACTCTTATGAAAGACATCAATATGAATATCGTGAATATCTGATCCTAAAGCAATCTTATAGAGAAAGAGAGGCATAGCAAACGTATTACCAGAATTATAAATCAAGTCATCAGCAACAGCACGAGGTTTAACTCCTTGATCTAGTTTATACCTATCTCCACGACAATGAAGTCTCACAAGTTTCTCTGCATGATGTCTAGTAATCATATAACAAGCAGTAGAAAAGTCATTGACAAATCTATGATGAAGTTGAACCGTAATTGAAGCAGGATTAATAATTGCCAATTGAATTACATCATAATCATATGGGACCTTTGCATAGAAATCTTTCCAACTAAATCCCCAATGAAATGCTGTAGAGATATCACAATCATCTTCCATTATTAGCGCACAGGGTGCGTCTGTCTCCAGAAACATCTGGATTGCTTTCAAATGTGAGGTAACACATCCAACCTCACCAGAATTCATCTGATCAGGATAACGACCTTTAAGAATCTCTCCAAGATCATTATCACCTCTGCCATCATAAGCAGAAACACGTTGATAGTTTTTAATTTCCCAATATTTAAACTGATCTTCCATATATTCCCAACGCTCTTCCTTATCATCAAGATTGATAACATAGATTGGAGGAAGTCCTTTGAGTTTATGTGCTGATTTATTTTTTTCCATCAGATAACTTGCCATCCCTCTGCATATAGATCTTTAGTATCCTTATCAGAATTATCCTCCCCAAACCACTTAGAAGGCGCTACAACGTCATCAGAACCAGATAACCAAGCACCCCACCAAGAGAAAGAACTATTGGCAATGATATGATGCTGACACAGCGTCATCAAACACATATCAATATACTGGTCTCCAGATTCAGAAACCATAAAACGATCACCAGAAAATAGTTCCTGTTCCTGACACCATTCAGGATCATCAGAAAAGATAATCACAGGAAGTACTTTATCAAATTTCCTCAATGCTTTCTTATAGTAGTCTAATTCAAGAGCACTGTGATTTGGATTCTTGAGGTAATCAGTTCTACGAACATGAAGTGAGATTGCCTCACCAACATCTTCAATCATTTCCGTACAGGGTTCTATGATTTCAGATTTAAAAGTAAAGTCCTCACGAATTTCAGATTCAATATTTTTAAAATACTTTTCAGTCTGAAAAAATCCAGCAAGAGAAATTTCATCTGGACACATATTAAAAAGAAACTCATCAAAATGAAAGTGCTTCTCTTCTGCTACAGGAGCATATCCACGGTCAAGCATATGAATGTTCCTAGTTTGAACATTAGACATATTGAAAGGATAGAACAATTCAATTTTCATTTTAAATCCAAAAGGATCGTCAATGACTTGATCGTGATTTGGAATACAAAAGTCTATGCCACGATTTCTAGCAATGCCTCTGAGAGAAGCATACTGGAACATTTGATTTCCAAGTCTACCCAGTGTTCCTAGATGATTAAACGCTAGCATTTACTTCACTCCTACGTGTTTTGACATACTCTTGCTTTTCATAATAATCGACAATTGAATTTTTATCAAGCCCCCTCATCCTTTGCCAAATTCCCATATTCTCCTGCCACTTTGGATTATGGTAATGAGAGTTGAATGTTCTTTCGTGATTGAGATGATAACACATATCATTGACTCTACCAACTCTAGCACCCATAACTTGGATCCTATACAAGAATTCACAATCTTCTGGACCCCAGGCAAGGAAATTTTCATTCCACATATATGAATCGATCTCAGTTTGTCTGCGAATCATTTGACCCAGACCCATTACAGATGGTGAGATATTACATCCCGACGACAAAACGTTCAAATCAAATTTAGATTGAATGAACTCATTGAACATCTCAATCGGATAGTCAACAAGATACTGATAAACACCAACGCCATAACAATAGACAGCATCAAACTGTCCACTACTAATCATATTATATGCTGCCTTATAACTGGATACTGGTAGCAAATGATCTACATCATAGTTGTAAACAATTTCAGTATCTGCCGCCAAAACTAAATCATTCAGAATTTTAGTCTTGTGGAAAAAACCATCGTGACATTCATCAAATCTATGTGTGATTGTTTGAGGGAACTTCCCGAATATTTTTTCAAGTACAGGAATAACCTGCTCTCTAAAAACAGACTTCTTATCGTTTTCCTGAACAATAATTTTACACTCTGGAAAGTTATAAGTTAAGTACCCAATAGTGGTAATGATATTTTTTAATCTATCTTCACTTTCAATCCTACAAGGCATTAAAAAAGTTAAATCATTCATATTCTACCTCAACCCATCCATCTGGAAGAAGATCATTCATATTGTAGTTTTCATAGAAATTACCAAACCAAGGATTTGGCGCAACAATTGGTTGTCTTTTATTTTTCATCAACCAAGCACCCCACCAACTCATTGTACTATTTGCAAGGATACCACCCTCACATAAGGTCATCATACATAAATCAAAATACGGGATAAGAGTGTTTTGTTTACCAAACAAGGTATCGCTTGTTTGTGGATACTTCTCTGTATATTCAGAAAGCATAAACCTATCACCAGAAAATAATTCTTGCTGCTTACACCATTCTATATCATCTGAAAAAACAAGAACCGTAGAATCCTCTGAGAACAGTTCTAATGCTTTCTCATAATATGACATAGGAATCAAAGGATGAGCAGCAGTATGAACTGCATAGTCCCCTCTACGAACGTGTAGAAAGATAGGATTATCACACTGCCCAATCACCTCAGAACAAGGTTCAAGAATTTCATCCTTGAAGGTATAGTCACCTCTGATCGTATCTTCAATATTCAAAAAATACTTCTGAGTAGTAAAGTGATCATGAAGATTTACATTATCAGGACAACCATCAAAGAAGTCTTGTGCAAAATGAAACTGCCCTGTTTGAATACTTTGAGCATTGAGTTGCCCAAAGTTTTTATCTTCCACAGAAGACATTCTGAAGCAATCAAACAATCCATAGTTTGAATCTCCATAACTGTCTGGAGAAGGAATCAACCAATCAAATCCACGATTAGCAGCAACTCCTCTTAGTCCTGCGTACTGAAACATCTGGTTACCCAGACGACCATTTGATCCTAAACGATTATAACTAATGGTCATCACTTTCTCCTAATATAAAGAGCATCTCCCCAGATACCACCAGACCAAACAGTTTCAACTCTGTCCATATCGTAGTTGGCAAGATACTCATCCAACTCTTCAACGTAAGCATTGTTTTCATAAACTTCATCACGATTTACTTCACAGTAAACATAATCAATATGCTTTAAAGTTTCGGTTCCACCTTTTAGAACTTCAAGTTCATATCCTTGAACATCCATGTTAATGAAATTGAATTCTTCAGTTTCATCACTGTAACTATCTAATCGCATCATATCAACTTCCTCGGTTCCTTCAAAAAGAACTGTAGGATGATTTTGTATATGCTTCATAGGTCTAAGAATAGAACTACTCATCTGCTCATTACTACTAAGGTACATTGTTACCCTTTTTTCTTCATTGCCAAGAGCAACTTGATGACCAGAAATATTTGCATTCATTTCAGCAAGATTTCCTGCAAGGATTTCAAAATTAGCAGTCAGTGGTTCAAACAATATAATATCTTGAATACCACCATCAATGTAGTCAGAAATCTCTTGACCCCTATGAGCACCAATATGGATGATACCTTTGATATCCATATTATATTTTTCTTGAATGTTTCTAAAACTGAATAGCATGATTATTGCAAATAGGTTTTGTAAATGTTATCTTCGTTAATTAAGTGATCTCGGACAATCTCAAGATTTTCTTTCACAGCATCAATTTTATCATAGTACATTTCGGAAGTCAATTTAGATACATCAAAGTTATCCGTCAAGGTGATAATTCCATCTGGATTAAAAAACTTATCAATATCAGGAGCGCCATAGTAAATTGGTATTGTTCCCGTAGAAAAACAATCCTGAACCTTTTCAGTAAAGTAAGATTCGTATGATGCGTTTTCAATAGCAACAGAAAACATATAGTCAGATAATCCCTCTTCCTTAGATTCAATATCATTGAATCCACGTCCATAAAAATCAACTGACCCCCGAAGTTTTTGTGCCCAAGAAAGTCTGTTTTGATGTCCAGCACACATAACTTTATTTGAACAAATCATTGAGACTAATTTAGTCTTCTCATAAAGTTTTGGTTCTGGTATCCAGCTTCCATAAAGAGGTGCATACTTAAACTTACGATGCAAGTCAAGCATTTCTTTATTATGTGTGAAGATAGCATCAAAAATTCTAATGTAATGAAGATAGTTTCTTTTTACATCTTCATATACATTTGGTTTTATCTCCTTTGATTCCAATAATAAAGCATACTTCTTTATACTAGTATCGTCATCAAATGCCATTCCAATATTTTCATCAATATAAAAAGTATCCTCTGCTCCAGAGTCTACCCAATCAATAAACTTTGATTCTTGTTTATAAATTGATGATCCTTTATTCCCTCTTTCATAATGATTGAATCCTCCACCAATCAAATTGTATTTCTTTTTGGTGCCCATAAATAATAAAGATTGAAGAATAGTATGAAGGTTTTGTCATTTTCATTATGGGGGGATAACCCCAAGTACACTGTCGGCGCAATAAAAAACTCAGAACTTGCTAAAGAGTTTTACCCAGGTTGGGAGATGCGTCTATATCATAATGATTCTGTACCTGACTATGTATTAGAGGACTTAGAAAGCAATAATGTAACTCTAGTCAATACAGAACAAGATCTAACTCACTGGAATGCACTCTGGAGATTTATGCCCGTCTCTGAAGATATTGAGTGTATGATATCCAGAGATTGTGACTCTCGCCTCTTTGAAAGAGACGTTGCAGCAGTTAATGAGTGGTTAGAGTCTGGTAAGATGTTTCACATCATTAGAGACCATCCAGGTGGTCATATGTGGGAGATTAACGCTGGTATGTGGGGTTGTAGAGGTGGTTTCATATTAGATATCAAAAATCAGATCGAAGACTATATGGCAAGTCGTTCTGACTTTGATAGATCTATTGATCAATGCTTCTTGAGGGATGTTATCTATCCAAAAGCAAAAGAAAGCCTATTCTCTCACGATGAATACTTTGGATTTGAAGCATCTACACATATCAAAAGAGATCGTAAATTAGATAACTATGCTTTCATTGGAGAACCATTCGATGAGAACGATAATCAAATTCACAATCATAGAGATATGATCGCTCAAAGATAGTCAAGACCTTCTGGCAAAATTTTCTGCTGATGCAATGCCATATTGTTATTATAGATGACGCCATCATTTGGATGAGGTGTTGCAACTTTAGATGTAGGTAAAGAGCAAACACGAATATTACGCAGATCTTTTACCGTGTATCCAAAGTTATATGCACGGTGTGCCATATCACCATCAGCACAATAGTACTTATATTCAGGATTGTACATTCCAATCTCCCTGAATATTTTTTTGTGATAGAGACCGTAGTTCATAACAATCTCTGTACCACCATCGGGTATCGTATTACAAAGACACCAACCTTTGGTATGATCAGTTCCTTCTAACCAAACGGGATTATTAACATCCTCGTATGATCCGTACTTCCAATTAAAAAGATAGAAGTCGTGATCAGACTGGAGTTCAATAAAAACTTCAGACCATTCGTTTGCAAGAATGACATCATCGTTCCATTGACAGATCACTTCGTGAGTTGCTTCTCGAATACCCAAATTCATAAAGTGTGGGTATGAACTTCTACCACCAACTTCAATAAGTTTGATCTGTGGATGATTTAACTCTTTAATATAATTGATAGTGCCGTCAGTACTCCCACCATCTACCAATACAAGTTCAAGTCTTTCATCAGACATTACGGTATTTTGGATCAGTGCTGGAAGCATTCCAACTCGATTAAGTGTTCCAGTTACAATACTAATCATCAGTCAATTTCAATAAAAGAATTAAGTCCAACAGAGTTCATACATTCTTCATACTGTCTGACATAGTTATGTTGATATAAAGTTGGTTTATCTAATTTGAAAGAACAAATAAGTTCTTTAAATGAAGACTGCATAAAGTGAACCTCTTCAGCATTCTCAATGAGTGTAAGATAATCAAACACATTGAACTGCTTATCGTTCATAACAATCTTATAATCAGTCCTTACCTTCTCAAGATCAATAGAGAACCCACGCATCGAATCATCGTGAACAAAGACATACTTTTCTCCAGTAGGATTTAATGCTTCAATAACTTCATTCTCTTTAGCAAGATCTCTCTGCAAATAGAACTCATCAAATCGAATAGAAAAATCAAGATCTGCCAACTTATAAAATGCTTTGTCAAAAGCAAGTTCAGGCATTAGACCACTGAGATCAGAGAATCCAATCTTGATGCAATCAACTCCAGTCTTTTGAATGTAAGAATCAATTTGAGCATCACTCTCGGATCCGATCACTTGAAAGTTTTCAAGATCGCGATACATATACTGAACATTCTTTACGTTATGCTTGTAAGCAAACAACGTGATTGCACCATACTCTTTGTAAAAGTGACGGACCATACCATTGTTAATGATATGATCTCCAAGTCCTAGGTGATGATAGATATACTTCATAAATTTAAATTAACAATTGTCTCCTGTGTATTTGCTCCCATAATCAAAGCAAGAAGACTTACATTTGAAAAACTATAGAGAAAGTGCTTACATCTTGAAAGAATGTATACGTTAGATAATACTTCTTCATTGACCACATCTCTATCTGATAGTCTATGAAGAGGTGTGCCATCCTCACTCATTCTAACTTCATTGTCATATAAAAGCAAGTCTCCATAATGAGACTTTAACTTATTAAAAAATTTGGTGTCATCTGTAGCTAGAAAAATATTGTCAACCAAATTGGATTCCAAATAACTATCAATTTTGTAAATTATATTTTCAATATTTGGTTCTTTAATCTCAGTATTTTTATCAGTTCCTCTGATCTGAACTGCAAGAGTTCTACTAGTAAGTCCAAGACCTTTATACTTATTCTCAAACTTGAGCAACTTATCCTTTTTGATTGACAAAATATTTTGTAAGATCATATTCTTTAAAATCAAATTACTAGGATTAGCAACTGTATGAGCAGAATATTCACTATGATGTAGTTCATTTGAAAAAAATCTTTGCAACCACCAAGGTCCAGCATCATACTCAGATTCTCCTGTATGAATAGAATCAAATAATTCTAATGTCTGAGATTCCACCACTTCACAATCACAATCAGCATAAACGGAATAATGCTCTAACGCTATGTCAATAATGGCACAGACTATAGAACAAAATCCCTTATACGAATAGTTGTACCTAGGATCATTCAATGCAATTTTAACCGTCATAATCCAGTATCTCTATCCAGATTATAAGAATATGCAGTTTTCAGTCCGCTTGGTTTGATATCATTCACAAGTATTCTTTCTCCATTTGGCATATCATATATGATTTTATCATACTCAATTTGATTTTCCAAAAAACACTTTTCAGCAATACCCTTAAACTCACTATGTCTTGCAGTGATAATAAGAACATAATCAGTGTCAGTTATATTCTTATGAAAGAAGTCTTTAATTCCTGGAAGCAAAGTATCCTCTCCACACTTGTATCCATTATGAATAACAAGAGTACCATCAAGATCAAAAATCCAAGTCTTGTTTAATCTTGAGAAAATGCTTGTGTCCATAATTCACATCCTTTATAAAAAGCGTACATTGCAGCATCAATATCTTCTTTAACATACCCAGTCAGAGATAACCAAATGGTAGCGTTTATTAGAAGCATTTCTTTTTTAGTCATCCCAGATCTACTAATTACGTAGTCAGACATCTGCTCATATCCATTAGACTTGATTTCAAGATCAACATAATCATTTAAAATACTTACTTTGAATTGTTTAGAATTGATTGAATCGTAGTTTCCAGATACAGAGTAATAAAGTTTTGCCCAATCATATCTCTTGTCTCCATAGATTTTTGTATTACCAAAAGTTCCACGAGGATCGATCAACCATACCTTGCCACTATCATCAACCAAGGTATTACTAAAAGTACAATCTCCATGAATAATATTATAAGTATTTACATTACTGATCGAACTAATAATATCTTCAAAGTATGAAAGATCTTTATATGGATTAATACAATTCTTACCGTTAATATTAATGTATGATCTATGAACCATAGGAACTATATTAGAAATTTCTCTAATTCTTTGATACGGTTTGGAGAAATAGACATTCATACAATCTCCCATATTACCTTCTTTAGAATCAATGTTGTGAAGGATATCTAGAGTGTTGCAATAATTTTCAATGACATCACTTCCATAAAGATCTTCCCAAGGATGCTTCCCTTTGATTCTCTGAAGAACTAATGGTTCAGTTTTATATACTTTTGGAATCCTATCAAATTTTTCACCAACAAACTCATACCAGTCTTTCTCATTCTGATGAACTGAGTTATACTTGACATCAATACACTCTTTGTATACTAAGTCTTCCTTAATATCAACTTTGTTAAAGAACCTATGATTTGGTCCTTGAGATATGAGTTCTTCATACCTTTCTTTTTCACCAACCTCAAAACAGTCATGATTATAGAAAGTAGAAATATTTTCAGAAGTATATTCACTACTCAAAAATCCCCTAACAAGAGAACTGTCCGTTGAGAGTTTATCAAACTTGGACTTATCCCAGAAAGCAAAAAATCCAGATACACCAAGTTCTGTAGATGATTCATTAATAAAAGCATTATCATACTTCCACCTACATTTAAATGTATTTGAAAGTCCTACAAGTAGTTCTGTTTCAAGAGTGAACTCTTGTTCTTTCTCAAAGAAAAGATCTGACCAAGTGATAATGAACGGTTCTCCGTCTGGAATGAAAGAAACTGCCTTAGTAAGACCTGCTGCAGTTCCAGGTTCTTCTGTTCTTACAATCTTATAGTCATATTCTTTACCAAAAGAATGAAGATAGCAATCAAGAACATCAACTAAGTGATCTCCAATAATGATGATCTTCTTATCATTATACACTTTCATAGTGTTTATGATCATTGGCATTCCATTTACTGGAACTAAACACTTCGGTCTATTCTGAGCGTAATGACCCATTCTGGTTCCTTTACCACCAGACTGAACGATTACATATTTAATATCTTGCGATTTAATCATTTTAATTTACCAATACTTCCACCAGGATGATTAAAAATAAATTTTTGCAGTGTAAGATTTCTTCTTCTTGATATTTCACAAGCAACTGATTGTAGGAATATAGTAAAAATTGCAATAGAAGAAGTTGGTACAATATTCAAATGATCTGCCTCACTATCAACATGCAAATCAATATCCAAATAAGAATATTTACTTGATTTGTTGCCAGGATTTGAATGTATCGTAACCAACCTGCACTGCTTTCTATTAACATATTGTAGAAAATTCAGCAACTCTTCGGTATTCCCACTCTTCGAGACAGATATTAATATATCTTCAGAAGAAATAACTCCCATATCTCCATGAACACTATCTACAGGATTCAAGAAGAAACAAGGCAAACCAATGGAAGAAAAGGTTGACGTTGCTTTTGCTGCAACGTGACCATTCTTACCCACACCAGTGAAGAAAATTTTACCAGTGCAGGTAGAAAGTAACTCCACAAGTCTATCTGCCTTTGCAGTATCAAGATTAATATATGATACAGAGATTGAGTCTATATGTTTTTTAAAGAACTCACCTACAGACATTCCTTATACCACTCATATGTGGATTTGATTCCATCTTTCAAACTAATCTTAGGTTCCCAACCAAGTGCCTTAATCTTATCTACATTTAAAACCTTTCGTGGTGTACCATTCGGTTTGCTAGTATCCCATCTTAACTCGCCATTAAAACCAACAACGCCAGCAATTGTTTTTGCAAGCTCTTTGATGGTTACATCTTCACCAGTTCCAACATTAAGTGGTTCCGATTTATCATACTTTTGCATGGCAATAAAGCAGGCATCAGCAAGATCATCAACGTGAAGAAACTCACGCATTGGAGATCCATCACCCCACAGTTCCACAGGGTTGTGGAAAGGACCGCCAAGATCGTGACCAATACTATTCTTACCAGCATCCAATTTACGAATCAATGCAGGAAGAACGTGAGAGGTTTTCAGATCAAAGTTATCATTTGGTCCATACAGATTAGTTGGCATCAATGAAATAGCATTGAAACCATACTGTGTACGATATGCTTGACACATCTTGATGCCAGCAATCTTCGCAACCGCATAAGCATCATTACTAGGTTCCAGAGGACCAGTCAAAAGATACTCTTCTTTAATAGGTTGCTCACACATCTTCGGATAGATGCAGGAAGATCCAAGGAACAAAAGTTTCTTAGATCCAAACTTCCTAGCAGCATGAATAATATTTGATTGAATCATCAAATTATCATAAATGAAATGAGCAGGATAATCCCTGTTCGCAACAATACCACCTACCTTTGCAGCAGCGAGATAGATGTATTCTGGATCATTATTCTCAAAAAATCTTTCAACATCACTCTGCCTTCGCAGATCAAAGTGACTGGAAGGTGTTGAAAGAATGTTCGTATATCCTTTAGTATGCAACATACGAACGATTGCAGAACCCACAAGACCTGTGTTCCCAGCAACATAAACGCGACTCTTACTGTCCATAAACCACCATGTCCTCAACCAATTCTTTAAATGAAATTTTAGGTTCCCAACCCATTTTTTGTTTTGCTTTAGAAGGATCCCCAAGAAGAGTTTCTACTTCAGCAGGGCGGAAATATCCTTTATCAACTCTAATAACAGGTCGTTTGGTATTCCAATCATAACCAACTTCATCAAGACCTTCACCCATCCATTCAATATTCATACCAAAGTAAGGTGCTGCCTCATTCACAAAATCACGAACAGAATATTGAACACCAGTAGCGATAACATAATCATCAGGTTCATCCTGCTGAAGCATCAACCACATTGCTTCTACGAAGTCTTTTGCGTGCCCCCAATCCCTTCGTGCATCAAGGTTTCCGAGAGATAATACGTTTTGTTCCCCAACTGAAATACGGGACAATCCTCTGGTAATTTTTCGGGTAACAAACGTTTCCCCTCGTCGGGGGCTTTCATGATTGAAAAGAATTCCAGAACTTGCGTGTAATCCATAGGACTCTCTGTAGTTTTTGACGATCCAATATCCATAGAGTTTAGCTACACCATAAGGTGAGCGTGGATAGAACGGAGTAGTTTCTTTTTGAGGAACTTCTTGAACCAAACCATACAACTCTGATGTAGATGCTTGGTAAATACGAACCTTATTTTCCATACCAAGAAGGCGCACTGCCTCAAGAACACGGAGAGTTCCAAGACCATCAGTGTTACCAGTATATTCAGGAGTTTCAAATGAAACCTTAACGTGACTCTGAGCACCTAGATTATATATTTCGTCAGGTTCTACCTTCTTAATTACCCCAATAATATTGGTAGCATCAGTTAGATCCCCATAATGAAGAGTAAGTTTATCATAAATGTGATCAATACGATGAGTATTAATCAGAGAAGAACGACGAACAATACCATGAACTTCATACCCCTTTTCAAGCAAAAGTTCTGCTAGGTATGATCCATCTTGTCCGGTTATACCCGTTATTAACGCTACAGACATAAAAATTGTAATCTCAATTCATTGTAAAACAAAAACGCACAGATGTCAAGATCTTCCATAATTGTCATCAATCCGTACAATATCATCCTCTTCAAGATAAGAACCACATTGAACTTCTACTATTCTTAAAGGTATTAGTCCTGGATTTGAAAGACGATGTATTTCTGTCTGAGGAACATAAATGCTTTCATTTTGACTCAACAATTTTTCTTCATCACCAACTCGCACCTTTGCAGTTCCACCAACAACTACCCAATGCTCAGATCTGTGATAGTGAAATTGTAAGGATATACTTTGTCCTGGATTGACTTCAATATTTTTAATTTTTAATCTATCTCCTTCGTGAATGGTTTCATACCATCCCCAAGGTCTTTCTACTTTATTCATATTTGACAATTAGTAAAATCAATTTTACCATTTCTGGTTGCCCAGATTGGATAATCTCTACCATATGTATTCCATATTTTGGCCTGCTCTGGTCCCACAGGAACTCCACTCAAACCAGCAGCATCCCAAATGGTTTCAAAAGTATGATCCTCGTGGAATGTAAAATCATCATACTGAGAATAGATCTTCATCATCAATGAAAGAATAGATTGATCGTGCCTATGATCATTAAAGATTTGATGGTTCTCAAATTCTGAGGGACTATCATCAAGATAACGTCCACCATCTTTGATGCAGAGTTCTTTCCACTTATCCACAATCTCAATCATAATAGGATTATGTTTCATCAAGAAGATACCTGAAATGATTTGTCTAGTAACCATATGACTATCATCTGGTCCAGCAATATGTCGGTAAGTGTCCATCTTAGTCCACTGAATTTCTGGAAGATTCAAACTAAAGAATACACCATTATTTTCAAGACACTCAGTATAATACTGCTCCATCATTTTCATTCCATTCTTGTTGAGTTCACAACCACTATCAACATAGAGGAGAACGTCACCTTCAGGAATGTTTCTTAATGCCTTACCAACAAAATATGGTTTACAGGCATAATACCCATAGAATTTATCAGGCATACCAACTCTAGGCATCATCATTTTCTTTGCGTGATTTTCCCAGAAATCTCCAGTCAAATCATCCTCAGAAAACTGTTGAATACTTTTAAAGATACCAAAATTCTCTGCTTGTTTAATAATACGATTCTTTCCAAGAGAAAAGTTCTTATCGCCAAATAGTACTAAGTGTAGATTCATACAAAAAAGGATGGTCTTTCAACCATCCTACCATAGGTCTTGCCATGCACGCCACTTGTTCTTTTACAGGAAACAAGAAACCTGGCGGGAGTAACCCATCCGCACCAACGCCATTTGAGAGATGTCGTAAACTCATAAGAGGGTCTAATGACTCCACCAGTTCTGTTAGAGTCCATCCGTGACTTTAGGATCATATACCGTCATTCACTCGTGTATCAGAGTTGGATTGATGACATCCTTTTCCATTTAAGTTGCTGATGTAGTGTCTTTTACATAACAAGGCACACCATCTGGATCTAACCATTTGGCATACTCAAAGTCTTCAATAGCAAGAAGCATCTGATCACCATTATCAAACAGATAGATGTCAGAATACTTCTTAGTATACTCGTGTGCTTTTTGCAAACGAAAATCAGGTTTACCATTCAGTTGAATGTAACCCCTTTGCACATAGCGGTAGGGGAACCTCTCGTGGATCACGGTAGTCTTAGTCGTTGCAACAGACTTTGGATCTAGATCATTCATGAGTGTAGGATTTGAGTTGATTCCATATTATCAGACTGGAGCGTAGACCAAATATCCTCTGTGACAGTATTTGGATCGACATACCAATCTTCAAATGCGTGACCGCAATTTTTCACATTAGATGCTACCAGTTGATAACCATTACCTTGAAGGATATTGCGCGACTGTTCAAGAACCGCAGTGCTACCTTGATATACATCTGTTTCAAATGTAATTACAGAAAATCTGTAATTTTTTAAATCAATTTTTTTCAAAGCAGCAAGAGATTGATACGAAGGATCAATATCTACTTGCAAATAGTCAATTTGATTTGATAAATTATTCTCTTCAAAAACCTTAGAATAGTTTACTTGAGTTGCATCAGTACAGATACACTTGTTCGACCTTTCATTATTATAAAAGTTTGCTAAATCAGTATTAATTTCAAAAGAAACTCCAGACCAATTGAAAACACTTTCAAGAAGATAAGTGTTATTAATATTAATTGGATGTGCTCCACCTATTTCAACATAGGTTCCATTCTCTTTACCATTTAGCATTGTAAGAACGAAAATATCCTGTAGTGCTTGAGAGTAGTTTTGATCTACCCGTTCAACACCATTAAAGGATACTTTCAACTGACTAGAAATAAATTCTTGTCTGCTGACTGTTGAAAAGTCATCCATTCAACTGACCTCAACAGTTTCAATGTCATTGTAAATGAGTTCCATCAACATCTCATAATCATCAAGTGGTTCTCCTGAAAATACTGCACCTTCACGTTCGTAGTATCGGCGTACCTTTTTGAAAAGTTTTGGATTCTTTACATCAAGGAAAATTTCTCCAGTAGAAGCAGCACGAAGAGTGCTAATGTCCTTCTTGAATTTTTCAGTCAGTGCCATTGTTGCGTTTGGTTTACCCTTACATTATAAGGTTTTGACATTATATAGTCAAGGTGCCAGTGGTTATACTGGCAGTTGAATGGTAGGTTCCTATCGCCGCTACTTCTGAACCTACCAAAGGGAAGCACCGCAGTTGTTGCAAGAACAACATAAGTACTATAACACTACTAGTGGTGACTGTCAAACGGTGCCCAGTGTTGCCAACCGTATTTGTGAACCAGGTGCATACCAATAATAGGCACAAAAACTAATGCAAGACTGAGTGTTCCAATTCCAAAAGGATTATTGAGTGTGGCAGCAGCAATGTGTGCTGCCTTGAGTGCGATGTGGGTCATACGTATCCTCCCCAGATTTTCCAGTGATCTAAAAAGTAAAAGTTAATCTC
>TARA_B100001093_G_scaffold377569_1_pt1 | contig 15258 bp, 14 predicted proteins | sample TARA_B100001093 | Tara Oceans TARA_B100001093 (sample SAMEA2623116) | marine metagenome | biome: marine biome (ENVO:00000447); feature: surface water layer (ENVO:00002042); material: "saline water (ENVO:00002010), including plankton (ENVO:xxxxxxxx)" | depth 5 m
TTTGGCTAAGGTCTGATTGGCATCTTAAACGTCTGTGATGATGTTTTCATCTGATGACTTGCTCGCACTTCGTTGACTGAGAGGTTTTGGCTAAGTGATTCTATGTATGGCACCGACTTTATTTCTATCGGCTTAATTTAATATTCTTGTAAGCGCTTGGTCTGGGAAATTAAAATATTGAATTTAAGTCAAGCGATCAATGGTTGATCGAAAATTATCGTAACTTTAAAATGCTTTATAAATTCCCTTCATAGGTTCTGTTAGAGCTTTTTAGAAATTTGATTATGGCGCAAGCCTTGCTTTATGTAGCCTAGTTTTTTCGTACCAAGCGGCAAATTCTGGTGTCCATGTTTGGAGATGGGGCCACATCAGATCGCAGAGCTCGCGGATTTCTTGCTGTGCATCAAGCTTGGCTCGTAGATCCATGAAGTGAAGAAAGGCGCGCAGCGTGAAGCTCACCACAAAGTGCTGCCTGTAATCGAAGGGGAGAATGCCTCGAGCGTGTTCTTCCGAAAAGCCGGCCTGGAGTAATTCCTGATATCGATCGGCGCCGATCCGGCAGTGATTTAAATCTTTTTGTCTCTCAACCTCGCTGTAAAAGTATTTCTTTCCCTGACGGTCTCTGTACTCACCAACAGGGCGCAAATAAAACACTTCCTCCAGGTCTAAGTCACCGGCCGACGCTCTGCAGATGCGATCGCCTGTATACCTCATGGACTGCACATCAAAGCTGACGCCAACCCGGTGTGTCCGTGCCTGTTGCATCACGGAGTGAGGAAACCAGCCCACGTTCAATACGATCTGGGCATGCTCCATCGGACCGAAATGACCTCGCTCTCCCGCGAGCAGGCGTTTGACGCAGATCTCACCCGCTTTGGCTTCATCCGGCCATTGGGCTCGATCTGCGGCAACGAAGCCTTCGCTGTAGTCCTGATGCATTCCGACGTAAACGCACTGTTGTGGATTCGGGGTTGCTGCGATCAGGTCAACCCGAAAACGAGAGTCCATAGTTGTCGTTTGCGATGAACGAATCATGTTTTGTTTAGCTGTGGCTGCGAGGTCCTGGGCTTGAAACTGGCTCGATAGCAGGGACTGTGCTGGTGGAACCAACTCCTGCAAGCTGAGGCAAAGGCCCATCCTCAATCAGTGCGACCGCTAACGATTCCAATTGGTCTGCTGTTCTCGCCCCAACAGAACGTCCGCGCATGGAGCCATCTGCAGCAAACAAATTGAGCTGGGGAATACCTGTGACGTCATAACGATCGATCAGATCCAGCCAACGTGGGTTATCAATATTCACAAGAACAATGTCCAATTGATCAACATGAGCTGTTTCGGTTTGGAGCATTGCAGGGGCCATGGCTTGGCATGCCTCACACCAGTCTGCGTAAAACTCCAGAACGGTGGGCCTGGAATTGCTTAGTGCGACATCTGGATCCAGGGATTGCCTGGCCAGCTGGTCGAGAGGAGCTTCCTGGTGCAGACCATTGCGAAGCAAAAACAATCCTGCAGCGAGGACGAGTGCCGTGATCAGGAGCAACCCCTTTTGGAATGGGGTCAGAGTGGCGGTGGCAGAACTGCCGGTCATGCCGGAAAGCAACTTCGAGCTTCACTCTGGCAGGCTTCAGCAATTGTTGTTGCTAGCGTTTGAAAGCAAATTCTGTTGTTGTGATCTGCTTTCTCGCTGATTTCATCGATCGACCGTCGGCTGCTTGCTGATGCCTTTTCTTCGCTTCCTGTTGCTGCCGTTCCGAGCACCCCTACTTCTGGTGCTGTTTGGAGTTGCTGTCTTTCTCGGTCACCATTGGTCGATCGAAAGTGCACATCTGATTGCGTTTCGCCGTGTGCCTTCCTCACTTTTCTGGACAGTAGAGGTGCTGCAATCACTTGCGATTGTGCTGATTTGCACCATGCCTGATGTCCTTCTCCGCCAAATGTCCTTGCTGATGGCCTCCAGCCGGGTGCTCAGCCTGGTGGCAACCCTTTTGCTTGTGATCACGGTGGGTCTTTATGTGCTCAGTTTGAGCTTGCTTTCTGATGTTTTGATTTTGGCTTCAGCCATCTTGTTGGCACGACTAGACCTCACTCGTATCAAAGTAGTTCCCCCTCCTCAGGTCACGGCTTTTTGGTTAGCCGCGCTGGTGCTTTCGGGTGTATGGCTTGGTAAGGATCTGCCGAACCCCCTTGCTTCAGCTGTCGCATTGGTCATCACCTGATCCGAGATAGGCCCAGAGATTCCCTAGGACCTTTTTGGTGTAAAGCCGCGTTTCCGGATAAGGGATCCTCTCCACCCACAATTCGGGATCACTTCCCAGCAAGGGTGTAATCCATTGGCTGGCAGCTCCTGGACCAGCGTTGTAACTAGCGACTGCCAGCCAAATGTTCCCTTGCCATTGCTCTAGTAATCGGGAGAGATAGCGAGCTCCGAGCGTCGCATTGCGCGTTGGATTCTGAAGTTGATCCTTAGTGAGTGACCCGCCAGCTAATTCTTCAGCCGTGGGTGGCATCAGCTGAAGCAGCCCGATCGCTCCCACTGGTGAGCTCACGCCTGGAGAGAAGCGTGATTCCTGCTTGGCGATAGCCAAGAGAAGCTCCTTCCGGACAGCTTCTTGCTGTGATGCCTTTTGGAACACAGGAATGAGCAGACGAGGATGCTGGCTGCGATGAAGGAGTTGCCGAATGTTGCAGTCGTCGTTGATGAGCCTCAAACTCGCGCGCCAAAGACGACTAAGGCCTGTCCATGAATCCCCAACGGCAACGCGAAGACGACCTTCCACCAGTTGCTGCTGCGGCTTCAATGAATGACCTGACTGGGGTTGTTGGCTTCTCCAGGTCTCCCATGCTTCCTGGGTTTGCCCCAGTCGCCAGAGTCGATCCACGAATGAATCTCCACTGTTTAATGGCTCCCATTGGGATTGAGATGAGTCACTGAGATCTGAGGACTGAGAGGTTGACGCTTGATTGAGCGCTGGAAGATCACCTCCTCCAAGCCTTACTTCGGCGCGCCAGGTGTAATAACTTCTGGGGTGAGCATTAATCAATTGCTTCCAAACATTCTTGGCTTGCGTTTGTTGGCCTTGTTTTGAAAGAACCAGACCTAGCCAAAATTGCTGTCGTGCTGACAATGGTTCCGGAAGACTTGAGCTTGGAATGGCCTGTAACAGCGTTTCGGCTGTCTTCCATTGGCCGCTTAAGAGGGCCTCGCGGGCTAGGTCCCATTGCAGCTGCCATGCCGCCGGGTTGTTTGGCCAGCGCTTGAAAATAAAGAGTGGTCTAGGCGCTTCACCCAGGCGAACGCGGGCTGCTGCTACATCAGCAGAGCGTTGTTGCAGTGATTGCGGAAGAGCGTCTAGGAGGCTGGGATCAGGGTTCAGTGGTTCACTCAGTAAGGCCGCTGCTTTGAGTGCTGCAGGATCGTCAGGGTTGTTGATAGCCAGCTGAAGCAGTCTCTGCTTTCCACGCTGATGCTGATCGCCGTTTCCTCGTAACAAGGCCCGTCCAATCGACAAGGCAATGGCTGGAGTGGTGGGTGTGCCCTGTAGGCAAGCTTCTGCCGCGCTGCTATCGCCGATTTCGGCCAGTGCTTGGGCGAGCTTGAGGCGACCGTCTTGATTCGGACCATCACCGCTGATCCTGTTGCAGGCCTCTTTCAGTTGAGCTGCAGCGCCTGGCCAACGCGCTCCCCAGCGGGCTAGGTGCAAGGCAGCGATTGCTTGTTTTGGGGACTTCGTTTCAGTTTCTGCTGCTGCTGCTAAGGCGGCTGGATGACCTGGTTGTTGTTGAAGAAGCTCGGCGTGTAGAGCTGGGTGTGCTTGCCCAAGTTGGTACAGGGCATCAGCGCTGGCCGCGCTGTTGGGGAAACGTGTCAGTAAGGATTGCCACAGTTGCTGTTCCTCTGACGATTGGCCCAGTTTTGCGGCCGTTAAGGCTTGGTACTTAAGAGTGACCGCGGCTAATGGATCGTTTCCCCATCCCTGATTCGCAAGTAGACGGCGGGATCGTTTCGCTGAAGCTTGACTACGTGCTGCGAGCAAGAGGGCTGCTTCTCGACGTTCACTGGGATTGATTGACCAGCGGTAATGACTCCAGAGAGATGAATTGGAGAGTGCTGGTGTGACTGGAGCGTGCAGGCGGCGCATTAGTGCCTGTCCTCCGATGATCAGCACAGAGGTGAGGATTGGAGTTCCAGCCAGGAGAAGAAGGCCTCGAGAGTGTTGAACGGTCAAACCACGGCCGGAGACTGATGGCATTCTGTTCCCAGCGGAAGGCATTTGGATGGCCAAGAAGCAAGAGCGGAGCAGCCCAGGGGACCAGCAACGCCGTCGCTGTGGAATTGCTGCTTGTCTTGCTCTGTTGACTTGGGGCCTTCGTTGGCTTTGGCCCTTTCAGCTCATCCCTGGTTGGCTGGTTACAGCAATGTTGGCTTGGGCCTTGATCGAACTTGCAACCCTGTTGCTGGCTCCCCGTCGTTGGAGTTAGGAACTAGTAGCTGAGGATGTGCAATTCATTCAGCAAGCCAAGCATTAGCGTCTTAAGTGAGAAAGCAGTTCGGCTTAAGGTTGAAGTCCCAATTGAGACGCTATGGCTGAATCTGCCATCCATCCGTTGGGGCCTTTCCCGAAGCCATCACAGATCAGCTTTGGGACGGATGGATTGCGTGGCCGGGTGCAAACCATGCTGACCCCCTCTTTGGCTCTTCAGGTGGGGTATTGGACTGGACGCGTGCTGCAGGCAGATGGACCAGTGCTGATTGGTATGGATTCACGCAGCAGCGGCAGCATGGTGGTCGCTGCACTGACCGCTGGTCTTACTGCAGCGGGACGTGAGGTGTGGACCTTGGGACTATGTCCTACACCGGCCGTGCCAGTGCTGATTCGCCGTTACTCAGCGGCTGGTGGGCTAATGGTTTCGGCGAGCCACAACCCTCCTGAGGACAACGGGATCAAGGTGTTTGGGGCCGATGGCAGCAAGTTGTCGCCCGAGCGGCAGCTGGCAATTGAGGCCGGTCTTTGTATGGGGGATGGTTCTGGGATTGAGTTGGCGGCGTCCGGATGCACTCATCATCGACCTGAGCTGCTGGATCACTACCGCGCCAGTTTGTTGTCCAGCGTTGAACAGCATCGGCTTGATGGTGTGCCAATCGTGCTTGATCTCTGCTGGGGGTCTGCAACAGCATGTGGTGCTGAGGTTTTTTCTGCACTTGGGGCCGAGCTCACGGTGCTGCATGGCGATCCAGATGGAACCAGGATTAATGTCAAATGTGGGTCCACCCACCTTGAGCCTTTGCGCCGTGCGGTGATCGAGAGCGGCGCTGTCATGGGCTTCGCATTCGATGGGGATGCCGACCGCATGCTTGCGGTCGATGGACAAGGTCGTGTTGTCGATGGTGATCACGTTCTCTACCTCTGGGGGTCGGCCTTGCAGGAGAGGGGACATCTGCCAGACCAGCGCTTGGTCGCCACGGTGATGTCGAACCTGGGTTTCGAACGTGCTTGGCAGGCTCGCGGTGGACTGCTTGATCGGACAGCGGTTGGTGACCAGCACGTGCATGCCGCAATGGTGCTTACAGGCGCAGCTCTTGGAGGTGAGCAGTCTGGACACATCTTGTCCTCCGCCCATGGTTTGTCTGGTGATGGTGTGTTGACCGCTCTTCAGCTAGCAAGCCTTTGCCATGCAAAGCAGCTCTCCTTGGCTGAGTGGGTGGATCAGAGTTTCCAGGCATATCCCCAGAAATTGGTGAATGTGCATGTTGAAAATCGCTCCCGGAGAAAGGATTGGGCGGACTGTGCTCCTTTCCATGCCTTGGTTCAAGAGGCAGAGGCCTCGATGGCTGAGGACGGCCGCGTATTAGTCCGAGCAAGTGGTACGGAACCCTTGCTACGCGTGATGGTTGAGGCTGCCGATCAAGCCATTGTCGATCACTGGACCTCCCGCTTGGCGGGAGCAGCAGAGGAGTATCTCAACGTGTCTTGATCAAAAGCTCGAGGGCTAGCAGGAGTGCTCCATCGCAGGCGTCACCATTGCGGTTATCCCATCGAGCTTCGACTCTGCGACGACTCAATGCTGTGTGGACTGCTTTTTGAAGGGGTGCCAAATTCAGCAGGGCACCTCCCCTTGCGCAGAAAACAGGCTTGAGAAGCCCAAGGGATGAAGCCACGGCCTGGGCTGCCTCGGCAAGGGCATCACCTGAGCGGTCAATAATCGCCGATGCCAGCAAGTCGCCGGCATCGGCCGCGGCCGAAACGAGTGGCGCCAGTTGTGCCAGCTTGGCTGGCTGGAAATCGGGCTGCACGACTACCGCCTTTATCTCTGCGGCTGTGCTGCAACCAAGGACATGCCATAACTGTTTGCGAAGTGGCCCATCCGGGAGTCGTCCATCGGCCATGCGCAGGCTGAGCTGCAATCCCTGATGGCCGATATCGAAGGCAGCCCCTGCCCCATCGAGTTGCCAACCCCATCCTCCACAGCGCTGTTCAAGCCCCTTGTCGTTGCGACCCACCACGATCATTCCGGTGCCGCTGATCAGCACAACCCCTGCATCATTAGGGAAGGCTGCACGGAGAGCGGTGCGTTCGTCGCCAGTGGCAATACATCGCTGCTTTGGCAGATTCAGGCTGGTTGCCAACAGATCTCTGGCAAGGGTCTGATGAGGTGTTCCCTGTTCCACCCCGCTGGCGCCAACGGCGGCGGCGTCGATCTCAAGGTTGTTGACATTGGCTGCCCGCAGGCTGCTGTGGATGGCCTTGATGAAACGTGATTCACCCCCTGTCGCCTGGAGATGGCTGACGCCACTGCCCTGGCCTTCGCCCAGTAGGTGCCATTCCCCTCTACTCCACTGGCTCAGCTTGCAGCGGCAATGGGTCTGGCCAGCATCAAAGCCAGCCAGAATTGGCATGTCATTCATGAATCGGTCTGGTTGGTTTGCGTCAAGGTCGCCAGGCAAAACCAACCGGTGATCTGTACTTCTGGCCTGAAGAAAATGGTGTCTGTCACGCCTTGCATCAACAGACCTGCTATCGCAGCTAGGCAGCCAAGCCAGGGAAGAGCTAGTGGAGCCGTTGAACGCAGAGCTTGCAGCCCGCTGCGAAGACTGGCTAGGGCCAATCCCAGTGCTGCAATCAACCCTGGAATGCCTGTCTCGACCAGAAGTTCAAGGGGCACTGAATAAGCACTCAGTGCGTTGAATTTAGGCTGTTGGTACAAGGGATAGATGGCATTGAAGGCGGCATTACCTGGTCCAATACCCAGCCATGGCCGGTCTTGAATCATTTCGATTGCTGCTAACCAAACATTGATGCGGAAGTTGTTGGAGCTATCGCCTCGTCCAGCCAGCAGGCTTGCAACGCGCGTGCGGATTGGATCCACCTGCGTCACAGCTATGGCCAACGTCCCACCAGCCAGTACTAACAACACAAGTGGAACGAGTCGTCTCCAGATCGCTGGCCAGCTGCGAATGGCCCGTAAGACGAGCAGCAATACCAGCACTCCAAGGGCGGCGAGCATGCCCAGCCAGCCACCGCGGCTGTAACTAAACAATGTGGCCATAGCGCCTAAAACAAGCGTCACTGCTGCGAAGCAGCGCGATCCCCAGCGACGCCAGCGAATGAAGGCGATGAGAGCCAAGGGCAGGATTGGTACCAAGTAACCGGCCAGCAGATTTGGGTTGCCGAGTGGCCCGTAAATCCTGACCGTGCCAGCGCTTAAGGAGTTGGGGTCGGCCCATCGTGCAAGCTCCTCAGTGGGCCCGTAAAGCTGGCGCAACGCCATCACACTGGTGATCAATGAGCCGCCGAGTAGGGCGGCGACCAGTCGGTCCCACCATTCCGGCCTTGCAGACAGAAGCTGTCGCATCAGTGCGTAGACACCGAGATAACTAAGCAGCTTGATCAGGCCTTTGGCTGCTGCAGCTGGCACTGGAGAAAACCCCGTAGCGAGAACAGCGATACCCAGAAACAACAGCACCCATGCGCTGATAGAGCTGATTCTCTGCGGTTGGCTCACGCTGGACCAGAGGATCCACAACGCTCCGCAGGCCAGAACCACAAGTCCCAACCCAGTTCGAGTGAAGAGGGGGAGCCCCGCTAAAAGAATCATGAGGATGATGCTTGCCCACCAGCTAAGGCGCTTCAGGTCAGGATCACTGGCAGTGATGAGTCCTTGCCAGCGCAGTAGCAGGGGTGGCGGGGCCGGAGCCTCATCCATGAGATGTGAGTGCAGCGTCTTTGGAATTATCAACCGGATGCCATGCCATCTCCAGATCCTTTAACGGAGGTAGGACGTTGTGGTTCCGCTCGAAGAGCACGCGATAGGTCGGTTGTCCCTGCTCTTGCACGTAGCGCTCTCGTTCTGTGGCGACGGGCAATGGATTATCGGCTCTCCAAGGCCGGTGATCTTGCTGAGGGCGCACAAAGCAGCTTGAAAGTTCTACCAGGCTGACCATGGGCTCGATGACGGCCAGGACATCACTTTGCAGAAAAAGTTGGCGCCCTGGATTGAGGGCTGATGCGATGGCGAGTAAAAGATCGGGTTGAAGGACTCTGCGTTTGCGGTGTCTTTGTTTGAACCAGGGGTCAGGAAACTGAATGGTCACCAGGTGCAATTGGTCTGGGGGTAGAGCTGCCATCCAGTCTTCAAGGCTGATGTTGGCATTGCAAAATAAAAAATGAAGGTTGTTTTGTTGGTATCGATTGCGATCACGTTGGGCGGCTTGAACGAGGGACCGGCGGATCTCCACTCCGAGATGGTTTCGCCCTGGCTGTAACGCTGCGAGCTCCAACAGGAAGAAGCCTCGAGCACAGCCAATGTCGAGATGAATCGGCAAATTGGGATGATCGAACAGTTCATACGGCTCCGGCAGGGCGAGCGGCAACTGAAAAAAGCGGCTGAGAGGATTGACGTGCTGGCGCATCATCCCTCAGTTGATTTCAGAACCGGTGCATGGCGGAGTAGCCCCCAGCAGGCGGTGTATCCATGCAGATAGGTGTTGTTGCTCAAAGGACCAATTTCGCCGTTGCAGAACGCTCCAGAGATTGGAAGATCGGGCAAGACTTCTCGAGCGATCGAAATATCACCGTTTGCCTCTCCGAACAGCCCGCTGCCACGACCAAGACAGGCGAATAACAAGCCGCAGAGCGGCGGGGGTGACTGAGATCGCTCCCTGCTGGCTTCTAACAGCTGACGTGCCTCCACTCTTGATGACTGCGCTTCTCTGAGCTGGAACTGCACATGTTGGCCAGGACGCACCCGTTCAGCGACTGCGACCGCACCGTTGCGTGGGTCGACGCCGATGAGATTGCGCACCAGAAAGTCGCTGGGACATTCCTGCATGAGATTGCGACGCTCCACGCCTAGAAAAAGGGAGTGTTGAACAAGCTCTCTGTCTTCAGCATTGAGGTCGGCAAGCACCCGCTGTAAACAGGCCACGGGTGTATCGCGACGATCACCGTCGCTGAGTTCGAGCAAAATATTTCTTTGCGCTTGTTCGATTGCAAATACAGGTCCAATCGGTCTGCAGCCCTGAGCAATGACAGGATCCAGATACCAGTCACCTCCAATGCTCACACCAGCAGCCCCCTTGATGACGTCTCCATCAATGAGCAGGGAGCCGTGTGTGGCGTTGTGAGGTGCAGCAATTCCTCCGATGATCTCTGCATTGGGATAGGCGTAATCCAGCCCGCTGATCAAATCATTGATCGCTCCACAACTGGGGTCGATGAACAACAGCAGGGATCTGCTGAGAGCGGGGTCAATGCCCACCCAGTCTTGCCAATTTTGTACAGGTCCATCGAGATCTGGCAGATTTTCGGTGTCCAGTTGAAAGGGTTTGAGCCGAACGCCAGGGAGGTTGAGAAGAGTGATGCTGAGGGCCGTGGTCTGTTCCAGCTCCTGAGATTGCCCAGAACCATCCGTTCCGATAACACCGCCTGCAACGAAGCCGATCCATTGCTCTGACTGGAGCCTTTGGCTTAAAAGCGGCAATAGGCGCGGGAGGTCACTCGCGAAATGGTTAGAGACAAAAACAAGTGCCAAGTCGGCTTTCTCCGACCCGAGTTGATTGCTGACATCTTTCGTCGCCTCTTCCAGAGAGGTGCAGCAGCTCAGTGCTGTTCGGCACTTGGACTGGGTTCCGGAACCTCGGAACCAATCGAGGGGGTTGAACGGAACCATGTTGTGGACCTTACCAATCTTGAGGGCTAGGTCGATGGCATCGATAATGGCCCTATCTCGAACCTGCCTGGTGCCTGATCTCCCCTACCGAAGTTTGGTTTGGCTTACATATCGATTGGGAGCAACGTTTGCTCTTGGGGTTCCACTGGTGTTGCTGATCTGGGCTGGGATCCGGCGTGAGCCTGCGCTGGTCAGGTTGTTGGGTCTTTATTGGAAAGTGGCCAGCCTTTTACCAATCAGTGTTTTGCTGCTCACCGATCGGCGTCCGATCGGGTACATCACGGCTTTCGTTGCTCCTGTGCTGATGGCAGTTTCGGTTTGGTTCTGGGTGGATCTCAATGAAGAACTTGCTGATAGTGCCCCTGGCAGTGCGCTCCCAATGACTGTTCGGATTTGGCGCTGGGCGCTCAGCGGATTCGCCTTGCTTGCGGCTGGGATGTCTGCGACAGCTTTGCGCTGCGTTAAGCACCTGAGCGGTCCGGAGTGTTTGGCATGGCTGGAAGGACCCCAAGGACTGCACCGAGTGGCAGAGCGTTTGTTCGACTTCGTGTTTGGAGGTCAATGGAGCGTGGCGGTTGCAGCGTTCATTGGCTACGTGGCTTTAGTGGCTTACGTGGTGGGATTCCTTCAATGGCTTTTGGTTCGTCTGCCACGTCAGGGTCGGGTGGCGGGTGAATTCTGATTCGTTGTTGTCGGCCCTTGAGGCCATCAGTCGCGATCATCCCGATCGTGTGGTGCGTCTGCGTGGAACAGTTCTGTCATCTAATCACGTAGACGAAGCGCTTGAATTGCTGATTTTTAGAGGTTTTAGCAGCTGCACGACCCACTCCACTGACTTTGACCCGGACCGAACTGTGCTGCCTGATGGGGCCACTATCGAAACAGCTGAATTGCTTCGCGGTCCCCTGAATCCCCAGAAGGAGGAACGTCTGATCGGGCCGCTTCCAGCGCAAGCGTTGATGGAAGTCGCCGTTTGGCTCTGATGAGAGCTGTGGTTTAGCGTCGAGCCAGTACTGAGACGCACCTGCCGCACAAGTTCGGGTGGTCGCTGTACTGACCGATGTCGCGTTCGTAGTGCCAGCAGCGTTCACACTTCTCACCTCGCGAAAGGGCAACCTCGATGACAGCGATCTCGCTGTCATCACTGGCAAGCAATTCGGCCCAGGGTTCTCCCCCGAGCTGCAATTGGGATACCAAAAGCCAGTCCCGGAGGCCATCCACGTCGTGATCGCCTTTGTCCTGGAGCCAGTTAAGCGCCGCTTGGAGCTTGGGGGTGCGCGCATCGATTCGGACGGCCGCCTCAAGCGATGCGCCTAGCTGCCGCTTGCTACGGCACTCTTCTAGAACTTTATTCACTGCTGCGCGCAGTTCACGCAGCTCTTGCATGGGTTCGTTGAGACTGTTGTCTCGCCAGTTATCGGGCACGCTGGGCCAGCCGCTTTGGAACACCGAGTCGGTTCTTGTGGGATAAGGGATGTTCTGCCAGATGTCCTCGGCCATGTGGCAGAGCACGGGAGCGATGGCTGCGGCGAGTCGTTCGATAATTAAGGCCATCACGGTTTGGCAACTGCGTCGCCTTTGATCGGATGCTGCACTCACATACAGCCTGTCCTTGGCAATGTCGAGGTAAAAGTTCGAGAGATCAGCGACGCAGAAGTTCTGTAACAACTGGAAGAATCTGAAAAATTCATAGTGTTCAAATGCTTCGCTGATCTGGTCGAGCACGGTTGCTGTGCGCTGCAACATCCAGCGATCGAGCAATGGCAAATCGCTGATGGCGATGGCATCACTGCTTGGATTGAAATCATGCAGATTGCCAAGCAAATAGCGCGAGGTGTTGCGCACCTTGCGATAGACGTCTGAAAGCTGTCGGAGGATGCCAGCACCGATCGGGACGTCAGCCGAGTAGTCCACAGAACTCACCCAGAGCCGCAGCACATCGGCTCCGTAGGCAGGTTCTTGCTTTTGGTTCTTGCCGCCTTCGATAATCACCATGGGGTCAACAACATTGCCGAGTGATTTGCTCATCTTTCGGCCTTTTTCATCCAGCGCAAAACCGTGGGTGAGCACGGTTTTGTAGGGCGCTGTGCCATTGACTGCTACTGACGTCAGCAACGAGGACTGGAACCAACCGCGATGCTGATCCGACCCCTCGAGATAAAGATCTGCGGGGTAGCTGAGACCTTCGCGCTGGCTTGATACAGCGGCCCAGCTGGAGCCGGAATCGAACCAAACATCCATAGTGTCGGTGCCCTTACGCCAGAGATGTGCTTCTGCGTTGTGGCTGGAAGGGAGGAGATCAACCTCGTCTTTTTCCCACCAGATATCTGCTCCGTATTCAGCGATTAGCGCCTTGACATGGGCAATGGACTCGGCATTGAGAAGCACCTCGCCCGTTTCACGTTGATAAAACACCGGAATAGGGACACCCCAGTTCCGCTGACGGGAGATACACCAATCGCCTCTTTCAGACACCATGGATTCAATCCGATTGCGGCCAGAGGCGGGGAGCCATCGCACGCCGTCAATCGCCGTTAGCGCCTCAGTGCGGAAGCCTTCAACAGAGGCAAACCACTGCTCGGTCGCTCTGAAAATCGTGGGCTTTTTCGTGCGCCAGTCGTAGGGATAGCGATGGCAGTAGTTCTCCTGAAGAAGCAGGGAACCGGAGTTCTCGAGAGCCGCGATGATTACGGAATTGGCATCCTTGAGCACGTTCAAGCCCTCGAATGGACCGGCTTCCGCGGTGAGGGTTCCAGCTTCATCCACTGGGCAGAGAACGGGTAAGCCATGCTTTCGCCCGGTGTTGAAGTCATCCACGCCATGGCCTGGCGCCGTGTGCACCAAACCTGTACCCGATTCCGTGGTGATGTAATCCCCACCAACAACGATGGCGCTGCGGCGCTCGATCAGAGGGTGGCTGTAAGTGATTCCAGCGAGATCTGCCCCTTTTACGGTGGCTTTGGATTGCAGGGCGCGATCAAGCTTGGTGGCGATGGAATCGCAAAGATCGGCTGCCACGATCAAAATTTTCCCGTTGCCGTCATCGGCAAGGCAATAGTCGAGGCGATCATTCACCGACACAGCCAGGTTGGCTGGGAGAGTCCAAGGTGTCGTGGTCCAAATCGCAACCTGCAAGCACTGACTGAGGGCGTTGCTCTCTGCGGGAATGTCCAGGCCCTGCTCGTTGAGCTTGCTGCGCAGGCTCTCGGGTAGATCAACAACTGGAAATCCCACGTAGACACTGGGACTGGTGTGTCCGTCGGGATATTCCAGCTCGGCTTCGGCCAGGGCAGTGCGTGAACTGGGGCTCCAGTGCACTGGTTTCAGCCCTCGGTAAATGTGCCCTTTCAGCGCCATCGTTCCAAAGGCGTCGATCTGAGCGGCTTCGTAATCCTTTTGAAGTGTGAGATAGGGGTGATCCCAGTCAGCCCAGATGCCCCAGCGCTTAAAGCCGGCCATCTGGCCGGCAACTTGCTTATGGGCGTAGGCCGCAGCCTTTTTGCGCAACTTGATCGGGGTGAGCGCTAAACGCTGCTCCTGGTTCATGGCCTGGAGCACTTTGAGCTCGATTGGTAGGCCGTGACAGTCCCAGCCAGGTACGAAACGCACCTTCCGGCCTTGCATCAGCCGGTGCTTGTTGATGATGTCCTTAAGAACCTTGTTCAGGGCGTGGCCCATGTGCAATGCGCCGTTGGCATACGGGGGGCCGTCATGCAGGGTGAACGTGGGCCCGGGATTGTTGCGTCCCAGATCCAGATCGATGCCCTTGTCTCTCCAAAAAGCTTGGAGTTCCGGTTCACGTTGGATGGCATTGGCACGCATGCCAAACCCCGTCTCCAGCAGGTTGAGGGTGTCTTTGTATGACGGGCGCTTATCAGCGTCCTGGCCTGTCTGCTGGGTCACGTTGGCGCTGTAGCAAAGGAAATTATCAATCTTCGCCGATGCTCATGGCTCCGAGCCCTTGAGAGTTGAGTCCGTTGCAGGGTCTGAACGGCTGTCTGAGCTGATCGATCTACTGGTGGCTGTTGTCGTTTTGATCTCACTGACATCGCTCTTGTTGCTCTCTGTCTTGATCTCCTCGCCGTCGAGGGAGGTTGAACTGGATTCGCTTGTTTGCAGAGGTGGTTCTATTTTGTCCGGACGGACCCACCGTTTAGGACTTTGATTCGTATTGGCTGGGCTGCTCGTTTCATCGTTGGATGTCTCTTCGGTTGACGGAGCCCCCTTGTTTGTGTCCAGTGTTTCCGGTGTGGCGGTGTCTTTATTTGAATTCTCGACTGGTGATCCATCCCCATCGGCGTTCGGGGAGGGGGGTTCAGGTCGTATCCAGAGTTTGTGGGTTCCCGTTTTGGCTGGTGGTTTAAGGCTCTTGAGTGCTTTCGCCGAAGCTCCTGTAAGGCTGGCCAACACCGCGGTCAATTGCTGGATGCTTGTGGCCCAGCGTTCACGGGAGGTAAGTCGTTGGCGCTCCTCATCGCTGAGCTGTTGCCAGCGGGCCTGGCCGGCTTCCGCTCCTAGGCGGCTGATCAGCAAACCCGCACAGACCACCCCCAGCATGGGAGCACCACGAAGTCGATCACTGCTGGTGACAAGGACAAGACCAAGCAGTAAGACGACGGCTCCCCAGGCACCATCACGGGGGCGACTGAGTTCAGTAGCTAGCAGTGGCAGCAGTAGAACTGCAAGACCCACTAGCAAGCACAGATCTCCAGCAAGAGTGGCCAGCATTGATCTATGAGGTCACGAGGTTGTCGCCATTCTGGATCGATGTTTAGGATTCGCTTCTGCCCACCTGGCGGAATTGGTAGACGCGCTGGTTTTAGGTACCAGTGACTTCGGTTGTGCGAGTTCAAGTCTCGCGGTGGGCATTGAACTAATTCCAATCAATCAGGAGCTATTGATAAGCCGAGCTGATTGATTTCCCTCAAGTTCGCTTTGGTGACTAGCGGGTGACAATGCAGGGCATCGTTTCAAGCTTCGATCGCTCTTTTGATTGTCATTGGATATTGAATTAGCCAAGTTAGTGAGCATATCTCTTTAATATCAAAAGTGACAGTTAAGAGCTATTGGTCAGATTATTCCTGTTACCAC
>TARA_B100001093_G_scaffold463895_1_pt1 | contig 15204 bp, 16 predicted proteins | sample TARA_B100001093 | Tara Oceans TARA_B100001093 (sample SAMEA2623116) | marine metagenome | biome: marine biome (ENVO:00000447); feature: surface water layer (ENVO:00002042); material: "saline water (ENVO:00002010), including plankton (ENVO:xxxxxxxx)" | depth 5 m
TTCTTCTTTTAAACCAGATAATTTACTTGCTTGTGTAAGTTTTTTCATTAAATCTTTTAATTCTTTTTTATCTTTAATAAAAATGCTTCCACTCATACCACCAGACTTATTAATTTCTAAACCTTTCTTAGATGGGTCTTTTGCATTTTTGTAAGGTTTGATTGAAATAGATTCTTCTATTTCTTCTTTACTTAATCTTATTTTTGCAGGTGTTTCTAAACTACCCCCTTTAATTGTTTTATTAAAGAGAATATCAACAACAGTAGTTAATGATTTAATATCACCATCTAACTCAATACCACCTGGTATCTTTGTTGCTTTAACATCCTTCGTTTTTTTTAATGCTTGTGAAATTGTTTTCATAACACTTGCATCTTTCATATCTGTAATTTTAACCTTTTCTTCGTTAGCAGCTATTTGAAAATTTTCATTCTTGTCTTTTGCATCTAGATATGCAGCTACTGCCATCTTATCTTTTTCCTTTTCAGTTTTTCCTTTGAACTGTGGGGCATCAGATTTTCTAAAATCTTTAACATATGCACCAGCACCATCCTTCGGATTTAACACCTCATTGTAGAGTTGTGTGTCTGTTTTACTATATTTTGACATATTTTTTCCCCATATACCTATTTATAAGTTCTTAGATACTACCTGACTGTCCTAAATCTAAGTTATTATCCGTACTAGCGCCAATTGGCTCCATTGCATCAAATACAAATCCTACTGCAACACCAAATACATCTAATGCACTTGTATCAAATCCACTTTCAGCATCACCAGTATTATTGCTTTTTGCTAAATCAAAGTTAACATTTCCAGGCGTAGTTGTCAAGGTAGAATTTACAAAACCTTGTTGTCCAACACTTCCAAAAGATAATGCACCAGAACCATCAGTCTTAATAAATTGGTCAGCATTTCCGTCTGCCGCAGGTAGTGTAAATGTTACATTACTTGAAACAGTTGCAGGTGCCTCAAGCGCCACATATTGTCCACCTGACGCATCTTGGAATCTCATTTCTGCTCTTGCCAACATATCAATTTGTGTATTGATTTGTGGTGATGTTAATGTTTTGTTAGTCATTGTTTGCGATGCTGTTAATAATGCAATCGCACTTGTATTTGATAAATCTGTTGATGCAATTGCTATGTTAGCAGAACCATTGAATGATTGACCAGCAATTGTTCTTGCTGTTTCTAATGTAGTGGCAGTACCTGCGTTACCAGTGGTATCTTGATTAAGTGTACCAATTACAAAGTCTAAAGTATTATCAGCATCATCGTAAGAAACTGTTATATTAGTTTCTGTATTAGATGAAACCATAGCACCCACAGTATCAGAAATAGTTTCTGCTAGTGTTACTCCACCGATTGTAATTGCATCTGCTTCTAATGTACCATCAATATCTGCATTACCAGAAACATCTAATGTGGCTGCATCTAGTTCACCAGAGATAGTAATATTTCTACCACCTGTTATATCTTTGTTTGAATCTGTTATAATTGCTTTACTAGCAATAACTGTACCTGCTGTAATACCATCTACTAGATTTAATTCAGCAGCTGTTGATGTAACATTTGTTCCACCAATATCTAAAGTAGTAACAGATAACTCACCTGCTACTGTTGCTATGCCATCTGCAAGTGTAATTAAATCTGTATCATCTGTGTGGCCAATAGTTGCACCGTTAACAATGACACTATCTACTGTTAAAGTTGTTAATGTTCCTAATGAAGTAATACTAGATTGTGCGGCTCCTGTGACTGTGGCAGCTGTACCAGAAGTATTACCTGTAACATTACCTGTTAAGTTACCTTCAAAAGTTGTTGCAACAATTGTTCCAGCAGTACCTGAAAATACTTCACTTGAATTACTTGCATCTGGTATAAATGTAAACTTACCTGTACTATCATCAAATCCAAAAAATCCTATTTTTGCGGCAGAACCAGTATGATATCTAAACTCAACTCCTCTGTCCTTATTATCATCTGAACCAGGTGCTGAATCTCCACCCAAAGTAAATACTGGGTCATCAACTGTTGTTACTGAACTATTTACAGTTGTTGTTGTACCATTAACTGTAAAGTCGCCTGTTACTGTTAAATTACCACCGACAGCTGCATTTGCAGTTGTTGTTAAAGTATCTATATAAGCATCTTTGAAACGAGCACTTGTTGTACCTAAATCAACATCACTATCTGTTTGTGGGCCAAATACTCCGTCTGAAACAAAAACTTGTTCGGCATTAGCCGCATAGAAATGTATTTCATCTGCTGTTTCGAAATCTATTTTAGTTTGGTCGTCTTCACCAATTTTAATATCAGTTGCAAGTAAGGATGTAATACCTGTTTGAGCTGCATCGACATTTAAAGTATTTGTTGATAATGTAATACCTGTTCCAGCACTTAATGCCGTTTGACTTAATGGTAAAGATGCAATTTCTGATTGGACATAAGTGGCAATTTGAGATGCGTTAACTTTTTTTTCAGTTCCACCATCAGACATTGCAAAGTCATCACCATCAACGATAGTAACACTTGAACCATCAGTCATACCATCAATATTTAATACTGCTTCAACAGTACCAAACTCTAAAGCACTTGCACCAGAGTTTACTTTTAAAACTTGTCCAGCACTACCGATAGATAAAGACGCACCAATACCACCATGCGTTAATCCAATAAACTCGCCAGATTGAAATTCTGCAAGTCCGGTTGCATTACCTGAGCCATCAAAGACTGTTCTAATTGGTGTTTTTACTGCCATATTTCTATTTATCCTTTAAAATTCAAATATTTGTTCTTGTGCTGTTGCTGACAAAGAATTTCCGTTTGCCAAAGTAAGAGCATTAAACACTCTTGTTTTTGATGGTCTTGTCTTAAATGTAAATGTAACTGCAGCAGTACTTAAACCACCTGATGCAGTAAACAATGGAACTCTTTTTATTGGTGTTCCCTCTGTATCTGCAATCGCAAGTTTTTCACCTGATGCTGTTTGTGAATTATCTGGTAGTGTTACACCATTGGCTGATACTGCAATTGTACCTGTTCCGTCAGATGAAATTGTTGCACCACCTAAGTTAATAGTTTCTCCAGCAAGAAATAATTCTCCAAATCGTTTTGATGCACTTCCTAAATTTCTAGTACCATTACCATCAGGTATAATATCTTGTGCAACTGCTGATAAGTCAATATCACCTGAAGAACCAACAGTATGAATTGTACTACCAATTCTAACATGAAGTGTATTTGCAACTGTATTATGTGCAATCTCACCATCAGTTAAATTTGATGTTGTTGGTGTTCCAGCGATTCTTAATAATTTTATTTTAAGTGCCATTAGTTACCATCCACTTGGTCTGTAAATTCTAGTTTTCCACTAGTAGAATTAAATACTAAAAATTTTCCATTACCAAGTGATGATGTATCAATGTCGTCCAAGTCAAGTAGTCTTACAGCACCGCCGCCACCAATTGTGGACATTTGTTCGGATACCATTTTTCTGAAGTGATTAAATTCTCTTCTTATATTTTCAATTTCGTTTAATTCTTCTTTCTTAGGAAGATGATTAGTCATCTTATCAGCATACATGTGACCAGCTGCTATTTCAGTCTTCTCTTCTAATTTCTTATCAAATGAATCTAACTTATTAAAAAATGTTTTTAGTACATCTATTCTTTCTGCGTTATCTTCATGCGAAATAACTTCTTTAGATTCCATAGGAACCTCTCTAATAATTTCTCTAGTGTGAGTTTGTGATTCAGCACTTTCTTTTTGCATTTCTTTAGTTTTAATTTTCATTGCATCAATATATTTACGATAAACTGCGGCTTCAGAAGTTTTACCCATTTCTCTTGCTCTTTGTTCCATTGCCACTGCAGCTTGTATTTTGTGTGCATGTGTTTTACCAGAATTAATAATTTTCTTTACACTATCTTTTGCATCTTGTACAGTTGCAAATTTTAAACCTTGTATTGTGCCTTTTGGATTTTCGTCTGTATATAAATCACTATGTTTATCTGAACCTGCAGGTTGACCTTTTTTTCTAGGAATTCTAGGTGCCTCAGCAAGTATATTAAAAAAATCAGATAAAGATTCCCCAACAGAAATTCTTGGTGAAAATCTCTTTTCCTTTTCTTCTTTTATCTTTGTAGCCTTACTGTTTTCATCAGTTACAAGAGACATAAAATCTGTTAAAGTTTCAGCCATATTATCCCTTCATCAAGTCCGTTACAGATTTCGTACTCCAAAATTTACAAGACCAATAACCTGCTGTTGTTTTGTCAGTCTTTTGGTCACAGTTATGTCTTGCTCTAAATGAGGCTCTTCTTTTTGGGTCATCTCTTTTAATAGACATATTCGGGTCACCAAACTCTACTTTGACGACATTACCTTTATCATTTTTTACATAAACTTTATATTTTTTTCTATCACCTGTTGTAGGATTATTAAGTTTAACTTTTCTTCCTTGATACTCTGCATCTTCGGTTATTTCACCCCATGCATTTTTTAACATAAATTGTCCAAAGGAATCTCTTTTTTCTTTGATAGGTTTAACTACAACTGCTTCAGCAGTATCACATTCCATACAACAATCTGGTGTACCACAATTAGTGTGAACTGGTTCAATTTTTTCAAGTAATTTATTTTTAGTTTCAGTTAATTTAATGTACCAGTCATTACCATATTTTAACTCATACTTCTCATGAATTTTCTCATCTTTATACCATTGTTCAATTTCTTCTTTTGTAATTTTTTTCTTTTCGCCTGGTGTTACATTTTTTGTATGGTCTGCATAGTCTTTACCAATATCGTATGCTTCTTTTGTTCCTCTTGCTTTTGCAGCTAAATCTTTATCAGCTCCACCCCATGTTCCTTTTGATTTAGTTACAAAAGAATTAACTCTTGCAAAGGCCCATTGTTGTGGGGTAGTACCAGGTCTATGACCAGTTCGCCACGCAGCCATTCCTCTATTGTAAACTTGTTTTAATATTCCGTAGGAAATACCTGACTTTTCAGCCTTCTTTACTAAACCTTCAATCTTTTCTTGTAAGTCTTTGTCCATAGTTATTGGCATATCTTCACCGAACATTTGCTTATATTTCTTAGTATGTTTACTTGGTTTAGTTTTTCCTTTTGCATCACCTGGTGCTGGAGCATATGCAGCTGGATTATCATCATCCATTTTTGAACCCTTTTTAAAGTGAGCATCTCTAGCATCTTTACTTTTTTTAGAAACACCTGCAAAGTATTTCGCAGGTTGTGTACCCTTTTTGTCTTTAACATCTGCATCTTGTTTAACTTCATGCAACCATGCTTTGTGAACTTTACCATTTTTATCATTAAATGAAATATAGTTTGTTCCTCTTTGAATAATTTTTCCTTCAATTCCTTTTGCTTCAATTAAATCACCGATGTTCCATATTTGACCTGTAAGATAATTGTCTCGTAACTGTTCGTATTCGTCCATTACACCCATATCTTTTTGTTCTCTTATACCCATGTATTTTCTTACATCTCTGAATAGTTTTTTTCCGTCTTTAAATCCTCTAGGTAAACCATCTGCAAAATCATCATATTCACCTTTGTGAGCATGATATCTCATTTTACTAGCAGACATACCTGATACACCTTCTGCGTCTGGGTCTCTCTCTCCAGCAGATACGACATTAATATTATCAAACTTATAGAATCCGTGTCGTTTCCCTTCAACACCATTATACTTTTTTAATAATGTACTAAACTCTTTTACTCTATCTGAACCTGCAACCATTGTTAAATTTGTAAACCCTTGGTCATATAATTTAACTGCAATATTAATTGCTGTTATAGCAGTCTTGTCAGCGATAATTGCTCTTTTGTGTTTAGAAAACATCTTTCTCATATATGCAATTTTCAATGCATGAGGAAGTGGGTCTTTCATTGGATTTTGTGAAAAACTTGGATAGATTCTATATTCGTCTGAACCTGCAACTTGTTTAGTCTTATCAATTAATTTTTCATGACCAGTTGTTGGTGGATTAAATCTACCAAATGCAAACACTACATTTTTACCTGGTGCTTCAAATACATTAAATTTTTTAATCATCTTTATTAGCCTGCCTTGCTTTTTTAACTTTTTCTATCTCACCCTTTTTAACTTTGATTAAACTTCTCTTTGCAATCTTATCAATCGCAGCTCCGTATTTTGATTTAATTAATTGGTCAGTTTTCATTCGTTGCATTGGTGACATATTATCATAGTTTTTGTAAAATTTTTTGATGATAAGTTTCTTTGCCATTTTGTTTGCCTTGATTCTTTGTTTCATAGGCGAAGCAATCTTTTTCATTGCTCTCTCTTTTTTGGCTTTAAATGCTGATGTTTTGGCTAGACGAGCCATTCTTCTACCAATCTTTCTTCTTTGTGCGACTGATATAACTCGTAGTTCTTTGATTGTCGAAACTAAGTCTTTAAATGTTTTCATCTATCCCATGCCTTTACTGCTGTGAAGTTATTGAAAGAAAATTCCATTCTATCAACTAGTTTTACAGCATTACCAGATACTCTATCTATTGCAACATAACCCTCTGGGTTTACCACTTTATAACCATTATTTGTTCGAATAAACGTATCTGTTAATTGTTTAACACTATTTAGTTTCCTGACGATTTGCATCTTTGCATCAATTAAGAAGTTTTGATACTTTACCAATTGAACTAGATTTTTAACGTGTTTTTTCATTTCAATACTATATTGTTTCTGAATATTCTCATATTTCTTCTTACCTGCAGCTGATTTGACTTTATCAATCTGTTTTTGTATAGAATCTTCTACCCACCCAACATATTCTGATGCGTGTTTATTAGGATTTGTTATCTTTTGTCCTCTACGAACTTTGCTATTTGTATATGTTTTCCATGATGCACCTGCAATTTGACCTGTCATAGATTCTTGTAATTTAAGAAACTTCTTCAACATAGTGGCATTAATCTTTTGAAATGTCTTTCCAACTAATGATAGTGAAGATGTAACGGCATCTGTTTCTTTGGAATTCATTGTTGCCTCACCTGATACATCTTTGTATGTCGCATCATCTTGCCAAACGCTTGATACTTTAGTCAACTTACTAATGTCAGCACCAAAGGAAGCTTTCATACCCTGTAAAGTTTTTCCTGTGTATGTTGTATGCCAGACAATACCAACTTTTGCTTTTGTTATAGTCTTTGCAAAATCAGAATCGACAGGTACAGCATAAACAATTGTATTGGGTTGAAATGTAATAAACTTTTCACCATCGATTGTATCTGTTTCTAAATCATCTGTAAACATAAGGTCACCCTGAAGTACATTCTCAATACCAAGTTTTGAAAATTCTTTTAATGCAACTTTAAACTTTGCATTTAATTCGCCAGATAAATCGGCATCTATCTCTTCATTTGTTTTATATAATTTTGGATTAACATTGAAAACTGATTTCTTTGCAACAAAAAACTTATCATCCTCTGGGTCAATACCTGCAAAGATAGCTGGAGCACCATCCCACTTAACAGTCATATTAACAGATGAACGACTATTACCTGCCAACATATCTCTTAATGAACGCAAGAAATTAATTGCAGCTCTTCCACCATCAACACCAAAGTTAATAATCTCATCTTCTAAATGTTCTAGGTGAAGATTCTTACCTGCTTTGTTTTCTTGTAAATCTGTAAACTTCATCATTTTGCCAATCCGTTGTATTTAACTGCAAGACTAAACTGTCCTAACTTTTTCATTCCAGCATGACCTGATTTATTTGTTCTTACTGACATGTTCATTTTAAGTGAATCTGGGCCAGATGTCAACTCAATAAACCAACTTTGTTTTGACTTTCCAGTATATGCTTTAATAAATTTAACTTGTGGTAAGAACACACCTATAGCATCTTTATCAGTTACTTCTTCATAACTACTACCAATTGCTTTAATAACAATTGTAGGAACATCTGGTGCATCTCTTAAAATTTCAGATTTAATATAGTTAATCGAACCTTGTTTGTTTTTATTAAATAAATTAACTAATCCTTTTCTCATAATTTCTAGATACTGATTATAATACTCTTCGTATTTTTCATTATTTTTTTTATCAAAATCTTTTAATATTAATTTTGTTTTTTTATCTCGTATAAAAGATTTTGCACCTGATATGCCTGGTATCTTTGAGTAAACTTCTTTGTGTGCTTTTTTAATTAATTTTCCATAAGTTCTATCTTTAAATACATCAAATACTCTTCCAACATAGGTATTTAATTGTGGTTCAGATGTTTTCTTTCCACCTGCTTTTAAACTAACACCTAACATTTGTTTATCAAAATATTCAATAAACATGTCACCTGGGTGATTGCCTGGCACACCGGGTGGTTTTGAACTTGACCTATAACCCCAATAGACATCTTTAATTTTTTTGTTTTCGTTTTCTTGATTTAAATATCCTAATATTCCAATTGCATTTTCCATTTTTTCATCAAACTTAGATGATGTATCTGCTTTGTTTATAGTTTCTTGTGCAGCCACAACATCTTTTTTATGAACACAGTTTAAAGATTTAACATCTACATCTAATAAAAATTTATGAAAGTCTGTTGGATTGGAAGGTTTGTATTTCTTTTCAAATGCAATACATGGGAATAACTCTGTGATACTTGAGTTTAAAGTTGTTTCTTGCATACCACCTGATTTTGGTTTGACAAAAATACGGAATTTTCTAAATCCAATTGTGCCATCAATTGGGTCGACTGATGATGAACTTGTACCTAAAGCAGATTTGATACCTTGTTGTTTAAGGTTTCGAAGTATCTCGTCTCTGTCGTTTTCTCTATCACCAGAACGAACAATATAAACATCTCTTATTGAAGATGTTAGTTTTTCAGATTTTTCATAAGGTAATTCAGCAAATACTCCTTTAGGAAGTACTTCCTCTGAAATAATCTCTTCAACAATATCTAGTTTATCTAGAATAGGTGTAGTTGTGACTGTTTTTTTGACTTGTTGTACATATTGTCTAATAGACATCAATAGCTCCCATTTATTATAATATAATCTTGAAAGTATTTATGCTTTATACATTCGCATCATTTTAGGTATTTCACCAGTTCCGAACGTAGGTTCGTGATTTTGTTTGTGACACCATAATTCAGCGTCCTCTTGAAACTCAAAATTCCATATAATGTTGTTCGTTTTCTTATCAATTGCAACAAAAGGATACTTTAAATTAGTATCATCAACACCAACATGGTATCTTTTTTTAAACTTTGATGTCTTGGAATTTCGCATATTTGTTTCCACTATTTGATTTATCAAATACGGGTATTTCATTATCTTGACCACTATCAGATAAATCTTGAGCATTAAGTTCTACATCATATAGTTTCATTTTAGACCTATCAATTCCTAATACAAATCTCTTATTTACAGTAGGGTCATTATATCTGTTTTTCAATTGTTTTACAGATATCTGATTTAACTCGTCCATTTCCTCTGTCGAGATAAGAGCAAACATAAAGTCTGCTGTTGCAGGTAATCCAAATGATTCAGATGTATCTTCAAGTCCAATATCAGTTGATACAAAACCACTTCTTGTTGTCTGGGTAGCAGATACAATAGGTAAATTAAACTCCACAGCAAGTCCTCTAAGTTCCTCTGCGATTGCTTTAATGATTGTGTAAGAGTTTACATTTGAGCCACCCTTAAAACGACTTGAGGCACATATATTTAAATAGTCCACAAAGATAATGTCTGGTTTAAAACTTTTCTTTATTGATAGTTCTTGTATTAATGCACGAAAGTGATTTGTGTGTGCTGACGCAGTTGGATATTCTTTAATAATAAGTTGACCAACATTCTTATTCGTAATTGCTTCAATCTTATCTTCATACATCTTTTTAGGTAAGTCATGAAGATTGTCAATACTGACATTCATAAGATTTGCATCTATTCTTTCTGCGATTCTTTCCTCTGCCATTTCTAACGTGATGTATAAAACATTACGACCTTGACTAATACAGTTTGCAGCCATATGACACATAAACAAAGATTTACCTACACCTGTACCTGCAAGTGCAATGTTTAATGTTTTTTGTGGAAGTCCACCTTTTGTAATTTTATTAAAGTAATCTAAATCGAAAGGTATTCTTTTTTCTACACGATGATAATAATCAAAACGATTTGCAGCGTCTTCAATGTAATCATGACCAACTCTATTATCAAATGATACTGCAAGTGCATCGGTTAATAAACTAGGTAGTACATCAGGTGTCTTATTTTTATCTCGACCTTCAATGATACCAATACCTTCAACAACTGCGTTATAGATTGCTTTCTCTTTACAGAATTTTTCTGTTGTATCAACTAACCATTCGTTATCGACTTCATCATTAGTAAAGTCACTAACAATAGTTGTAATATCTTTATATTGTTGTTCTGTTATATCTTTTCGATTATCAAGTTCAACTTCTAAAGATGTTGTTGTAGGAAACTTAGAATATTTTTCTGCAAACTTTACTATTTCTTCAAAGATTATCTTTTCGTTTTTATCTTGAAAGTAATCTTTTTTTATAAATGGTAAAACTTTACGAGCATAATCTTCATTCGTTATCAGATTGTTCAGTATCGTTAGTGTTATATTTTTCATCAATCACTTCCATTAATATGTCGCCGATGAGTTTAAAAAATTCATCATTGAACTGGTCTCTCGGTATTGCGTTATTTTCTACAATATCATATTCGAATTGCATTGTCAAGGAATTATCTTTTTCAATAGGTGTAACTTTCCCATATTTGTAAACTACACCTGCGTACTTACCTGTATTAATCCCAATACAAGTTTGTTTTGGATACTTATCAGTTTCTATGTAACTATAAGTCTTTTCAGACATTAAGTTACCAATCCACTTACAACTTCCGTATATGCTTTGTTAAGATTATCATTACTGTTTGTAACTAGGATTACTCCACCACTACGAAAACAAATTGACTTAGGATTTTCGTGGCCAGTCATACAAACGCCTCTGGCAAATCCCATTGTTCCTTTTTCAGTACTAACCATCATTTTTGGATTACTAAGATGAACACCTGTTTCATCGTTCTTTTCTAGTCTTCCAATAAATTCACCATGTGGTGTCAATACCGATACTAATTCGCCTTTTTTAAGTTCACTCATTATTTTCTCCATATAAAAATTCTTTGGCCGCAGCCTCATCTAGTTGTTTCATAACATCATCTGTAAAGTATTTCTCTGGGTTGTCATTTATTGACTTACCAAAAACTTTACTGCCATCAGGTAACTCAAACTTTGTAGATACTTTTTTAAAGATATTATATTTTTCTGCAAGTGTTAGTAGTCCGTAATATTTATCAAGACCTTTATTATATGTAAGTCTAACTTCACATTGAGAATTCTCTTTTGTTAATCTAGACTTTTGATTTTTTGCTTTGATAATATTACCAACAACTTCCGTTCCGTCTTTTTCTTTTTTCTTACTAAGATAAACAATACTACTTGCGGCGTATTTTAATCCACTTCCACCACCCATTTCTTTCATAGGTACATATGAACCCACAACATCATAAGTATGATTTGTTACAACCATTGGGACTTTTGCTTTTCCTAATTTCAAAGTTAATATTCTAAATGCAGCCTTAAGAACTTGAGCTCTTGTCATATCTCTTGTTTCTTTACCTTCGGCAGTATCTTCAACTTCTTTTGTTGTTGATAACATTCCTAAAGAATCAAGACACATAAACATAGGTCGTTTTACATCAACATCTTGTTGAGTATATCTATCGAGAACTTTGATTGCCTGATGTCTAAACTCTTGAACAGTTGCAACAGGTAAGACAACTAATCTTGATGCATCAATACCTCTATCAGTTATCATTTTCTTTGTAATTGCTGATTCAGATTCAAAGTACACAACACCACCTTCTGGGTTTGCATCTAAGAAATGTTTAACTATTCCCATAAGAAAATATGTTTTACCAGTAGCAGATTCACCTGCTAGTGCTGTAATTTTGTTTTGAGGTAGTCCACCATAAAGTGAACCACTTAACATTCCATTTAATATATAAGAACCTGTGTCAATAAAATTATCAACATCACCAGATTCAATTCCGTCATCTGCCAAGTTAGCATATTCGTTGCCAGTTGTTTTAATAATCTCTTTTAGGAAATCATTGTTATCTTTACTCATAGATTTTACCCTCCTTAGTAATTTTGGTTAGTTTATTTTTTTTAATATCATACATACTATTATTTGGTATGTCTCTAGTATCAAGAACTTCTTTAATGTATTGTTTAAAAAGTTCAGCACCTTTAAATCCTTTTTCAGGTGGATAGATGTTATCTTCATTTTTCATAAAGAATAAACACATCTTTGCTACGTCTTCAAATTTAACTGCAATACCATTAAATAACATAATGCAATCCTTTTCAGACTTTCTTCCTTTAATAAATTTAAAGTTACTCATTTGACTGCAATCGCACCTAAAAAATTATGATTACGCCAAAAGACTTGTACATTTTTAAACCCTGCACCTGTTAAGAAACTACTGATTTCAGGCCAAGTGTTTGGTTTTAACATATGTCTTAATGTTTTTTCTTTATCAAGAATATCTTTATCATCAAAGTGTTCTCTCTTATGGTCATAGTACATAAAAGTTAACATGTCTTGTAAGTTTGCATTTTCAGCATAAACTTTTTCTGCGAATACAAATGCACCACCTGGGTTAAGACTATTGTATATTTCTCGTATAAGTTTTTCTCTGTTTTTCTTTGGCATAAACTGCAAAGTAAAAATAGATGTTATAAAGGAATAGTTTCTACTCCATGAATGGTCTCTAATATCTTTTTCTTGAAATGATACTAATGGAAAATCACTTTTACCAGTCATGGCAAAAATTTCTTTTGACCTTTTTGAAAGGTCTTCTTTAAAACCTTCTGCGTACTCGATACCTTCATAGAAAACATTTTTTTTATGTGGAAAGTTTTCTTCAATAATTCTTTTTGTAAGTTTACCAGTTGAACAACCAATGTCCATAACAAAACTGCTTTCTTCAACAAAGTATCTTGAAAATGATACAACGTCATTCATTAAGTCTCTGTATCCTCTAATTGATTTGTCGATATGATTATCGAATCCTTCTTCTCTATGTGCAAATGTAAAATCGTTTTTCATTATATATTCCTCAATACTTTCTCGTACATTGATGTTGCAAGATGACCCATCATAAGACTTGGTACCATTCTACCACATCGTTCTGCTTTTTGAGCCCACTTACCTGTTAGTTTAAAATCATCTGGTAATGAAGTTACTCTTTTTAGTTCACCCAATGTAAACTTTCTGTCATCATTCCAATGACAAACTCCAGCAGTTTTTTCTGTAGCACCCATTGCTGTAATTGTAGGCGAGGGATGAAACTCTGAAGCAATCTTTAAATTAAAATGCCATCCTTTAGGATGATAGTCTGTACCAGTAATAACCTTTTCAGGGTTTCTTGGCATTAGTGTACATGTTTGTTTATAGTATGCTGTGTCTTTCCACTTAGTAGTAAGCATATCAAGTTCTTCATTATCATATTCCAAACCATCGAATGCACCTTGTAAAGTAGTAATTGTTTTATTCTCTTGTGGAAATAATGATGATAAAGTCATAAAGTTTAATCCTACTTTATCCATAATATCATCTCTTACTGCCATAAAGAAAACTCTTCGTCTTCTTTGTGGAACACCAAACTTAGAACAGTCATGTACTTTTGCAACTACTTGATATCCAATGTCTTCAAATGTATTTTGAATTTTATTAAAATATTGTTTTGCTTCACCAACTGTAAGACCTTCAACATTTTCTGCAATGATAGTCTTTGGCCTAATAACTTCGGCAACTCTTAAAAACTCAAAGAATAAATCCTCAATATTAGTTACAGTCTTTCCGTCTGAATATTGTTTAGTTTTTCCAAAGCCATCACTATGAACAGTACCTTCTCTTGCGAGAGTACCACACATACTAAATGCAGAACAAGGTGGACTACCATCAAGTAATTCTAATTCACCCTCTTTTAGTTTTGTTAGTTCTAGAAAGTCTTTACCTGATAACTCTTTAATATCGCCATCAAGTATAGGTGTGTTAGGATAATTATCTCTGTAAGTATTTCTTGCCTCTTCGACAAATTCATTGATTGCAAGTATCTTTCCACCTGCAAGTCTGTAACCTGTGGACGAACCTCCACCTCCAGCGAAAGTAGAGATTACTCTAAACTTTTCTAATGCTTCTCCAGCATAAACGTCTTTAAGTAAGTAGGGTTTGTATTTCATATAAAACTTTCAAGTGTGCCTTTTGATTGAACTATTTTAGACCAATCACGACATACATCCATGATTCTTTTTCTATTGTATAGGTTTATCTCTTTATTGTCAAGAAGTTTCTCAAAAATAGTTGGAATATCTGCAACTAACTGTAAATTCAAGTGTTTCTTGAGTTTTAACTCATCAAATTCGGGGTAATGTTGTCTAATTAAGTGTTTTTCATATGGTTTATTGATACCATCCCAATCAAACTGTATAAAATAATCGAATACTTTTTTGTTTAGATAAGGAGCAATAAGGATTTTATCATACTTTTTACTTAATAGTTCTAATTGTCGCACCCCTGCTGGATTGTCACTATTAAAGTAATCTGACCTAAATTTATCAAACTTTTCTTTTGTGTGTTTAAAATGTATCATTGCCTTTTTACTTAAACCATAATGGCCATCAGCGGCAACACCAGATATAATAACTTTTTCTTTTATTTTTGGAAACATGTATAAAAATGGCCAAGTGCATTCAAAATGAACTTTCTTTTTACAATTCATTGTATGAGCCATCATTTTAAAATCTTCAACTAAATTATCTATTGGTACTGCAATACTTGTAAATGGAATATTAAACTTTTCACAGACCTCTTGAGCCTTTAGTGAATCATATGTAGGATTGCCTTCTATGTGAAAAGAATATCCATGAACGGATAAGTGTAATTTGTGCGATGTAAATAAACATGTATTGCTATCAACACCACCAGAGAGCAACACAGCGATATCACTATTTTCATTTCTTTCCTCTTGTATAATAGTTTCTAGTAACTTATTTATCATTTTTTCTTCCTAAAGTATCTTCGCCATAATGCTGACCTTGTCATTGACACTATGGTAAATATT